>Ga0302155_10000541_pt1 | contig 29873 bp, 21 predicted proteins | sample I_Bog_N3_1_FD_193508 | JGI IMG/M metagenome (GOLD analysis project Ga0302155, IMG submission 193508) | Peat permafrost microbial communities from Stordalen Mire near Abisko, Sweden - I_Bog_N3_1 | ecosystem: Environmental > Terrestrial > Soil > Wetlands > Peat | place: Sweden: Abisko, Stordalen...
TCCTGAGAAGCTTTCAACAGCACCGAGGCAGTCAGCAAGGAAAGTCGAAACAAATTAGCGGCGTCGGTCTTGCTGATGGAAGGCGCGGAAAGCTGTTCCGGCTCCGCATCCTGATTCATCTCGCGCACCAAGTCACTGGTTTGGATGAGGTGCATACAGGTGGAAATACCGGCAGAGGCATCACGCACAAGTTCGATAAAATCGACAAAGCGTTCATTACGGCCGGGACCGAATATCCAGTGAAAATCTTCGTGCGTTGGTGGGATGGAGTTTTGATGAAGAGAATTGCGACTACACATAATGGCATCCTTGGTCGAAAGTCAAACGATCAAAAAACCGCCAGGAAGGCGGTTGTCCGCCTTGTGTAATCCGAGCTGTCAAACTCGATCCCTTTTCAGGGACGAGAAAAGTATCCACTCAGCAATAACAAAGCATCAAGTAAATTACGCACATCCCACGTCGGTACAAGAACGACTTAAACCAAAAAAGCGCACATGAAGCAATCGCCTCACATGCGCTTTTTCATCAACCAAGGCAAGCCTAGCCCTCAGCGACGCGCTTACCGATATGCGCTAACGCTTCCTCGATTTGATCGATCAGAATCAGACACAGATCGCCTTCGCCCAACGCCGCCAACGCAGTATCGATGGCCAGGAACTCGCCATAGATCTCCAGGGTTTGCTTGGTGCGGCTGGCATTTTCCAGACCAGCACGCAGCAGCGCCAACACTTCACCATCGGCCCGGCCGCGCTGACATTGGTCCTGATACAAAATCACCGTATCGAAGGCATCGCCCAGGATCTCGGTCTGTTGACGAATATCGATATCACGCCGATCACCGGCACCGCTGATGACCACCGAACGGCGCTTGGCCGGAATGCTCTCGACAGCCTTGACCAGCGCATTGATGGCATCCGGATTGTGACCATAGTCGGCAATCACGGTCGCACCACGATAGTCGAACAGATTAAAACGCCCCGGCGCCGTCTCGACATCGCTGACGAAACTACGCAAACTGGAGCGGATAATGTCCCAATTCTGATTCAGTGCCCACGCCGCAGCAACCGAGGCCATGGTGTTTTCCACCTGAAAGCCGATCGTGCCGCTACGGGTCAACGGAATGTCGGTCAGCGCCAGACGTACTTCCAGGCCTGCTTGTGCTGCGACGATGTCATTGCCATCGCGGAAAACCACACGGCGTCCCTGAGCACGATGCGTGGACATGATCGGGTGCAGTACATCTAGCGCAAAGAAAATGACTTCGCCCGGACAGCTGTGCGCCATATTGGCCACCATCGGATCGGCTGCATTGAGCACCGCATAGCCGGTCGGCGCAACGTTTTCCACAATCACGCGCTTGACCACAGCGAGGTCTTCCACGGTGCTGATGTAACTCAGGCCTAGGTGGTCCCCCATACCGATATTGGTGACCACGGCGACGTTGCAACGGTCGAAGCCCAGACCTTCGCGCAGCACGCCACCACGTGCGGTTTCCAGCACAGCCGCATCGACGTCGGGATGGAACAGGACATTGCGGGCGCTGCGCGGGCCGCTGCAGTCGCCGGTATCAATGCGTTGATTGTCGATGTAGACGCCGTCGGTGTTGGTCATGCCCACGCGCAGGCCCTGTTGCGCCAGCAAATGAGTGATCAGTCGCACCGTGGTGGTCTTGCCGTTGGTGCCGGCCACCGCCACCACTGGGATGCGGCCATCATCGCCATCGGCGAACATGGTCGAGATGATGGCATCGCCAACTGCGCGGCCCTTGCCGTACGAGGGGGACAGGTGCATGCGCAGACCCGGAGCAGCATTGACTTCGACGATGCCACCTTCCTGTTCTTCCAGAGGCTTGTGTACGCTGTTGCAGACAATGTCGACACCGCAGATGTCCAAACCAACCATCTGTGCGGCTGCGATGGCGCGTGCTGCCAGCTCCGGATGGACGTCGTCGGTGACGTCGGTTGCAGTGCCGCCGGTGCTGAGATTGGCGTTGTTGCGCAAGACGATGCGTGCGCCTTGCGGCGGGATCGAGTCGGCATCGTAGTTTTGCTTGGCTAAGGTCGCCAGGGCGATGTCGTCAAAGCGAATCTTGGTCAACGAAGTGGCATGGCCGTCGCCGCGCAGCGGGTCGCTATTGACTTGCTCGACCAGTTGGCGAATGGTGTGCACGCCGTCGCCGAGTACTTGCGGCGGATCACGCCGCGCGGCTGCGACCAGAGTCTTGCCGATGACCAGCAGGCGATAGTCGTGACCGGGCAGGTAGCGTTCGACGATGATTTCGTCGCTGATCTTGACGGCCGCATTGAAGGCCGCGGTAATTTGCGCCTGGGTGCTGATGTTGACGGCGACACCTTTGCCTTGATTGCCGTCGCGCGGCTTGATGACGACCGGGGCGGCAATTTCTTGCGCGGCGATCCAGGCGTCTTCGGCGGTCTCAACCACACGGCCGTTGGGTACCGGTACGCCAGCAGCGTGTAGCAGCATCTTGGTCAGTTCTTTGTCTTGTGCAATCGATTCGGCGATGGCGCTGGTGCCGCTGGTTTCGGCGGCCTGAATGCGCTTTTGGCGGCTGCCCCAGCCGAATTGCACCATGCTGCCCTGTGTCAGGCGGCGAAACGGAATGCCGCGCTTCTGGGCGGCCGTGACGATGGACCCGGTGCTAGGACCCAGTCGGACATCTTCATCTTCGTCGCGCAGGCGCTTGAGGGCGTCAGCCAGATCAAACGGTTTGTCTTGTGCGGCTGCAATGCAGAGGTTTTGCGCCAGTTCGAAGGCCAGACGACCGACACTTTCTTCGCTGTATTCGACGATGACCTGATAGACGCCAACTTCCACCGTGGGTACGGTACGGCTGAAGGTGACCGGACAGCCGGCCTGGGATTGCAGGCCCAGTGCGGCGGCTTCGAGCGCATGTGCCAGAGAGACAGCCTTGATGGCGCCGGCCGGTTGCAGCGAGCCAATGTGCGGGAAGCGCGCACGCAGACGGACTTCGAATCCGGGGATGCTTTCAATGGCACACTCAGCCTCGGTGCAGGAAACGATTGCCTCGATCGCAGTGTGTCTGCTCCACAGATTGGGGCCGCGCAATACGCGAATACGTGATACGTCCATCAACAAGTCTTCCTGAGTAGGTCCCGTGCCGCAATGGCCGGTGGTCATAATTGTTTAGCTAGATGTCTGGTGCAGGCGCTATGCTCAGACCGTTTGTGCCTTACGTTTCTTGTCTTGTTCTTCGGCTTGTTCGGTACCGAACAACTCGATGCCGGCACGGATCAAGTCCGCGGAAATTCCTAATGCCCAAGCGGCGGCCACGGCGGCCAGGACATTCTCGATCTGAAAGGCGACGGCACCGCCGCAGGTGATCGGAATGGCCGCGATGCTGCTGACCTTGATTTCCTTGTCGCCGCTGGCCTGAATCACGTTGCCATCGCGTACGAACACGCCACGCTTGCCTTGGCTCAGGTGCTGCGCCATCACGGCAGCACTGGCGTCGTTGGCGAAGAAGATCACTTCGCCGTCGCACAGGCTAGCCATGTCGGCAACTAAAGGATCGTCAGCATTGAGGACGGCGACGCCGTTGGGCAAGACCACATCAATTTGCGTGCGTTTGACCTTGGTGGCCATTTGCTCGGCATCGTCGATGTAGTACTCAGGCAGGCGGTCGGCCGGGTCGATATTGGCGACCACACCAACCTGACAACGGTCGTAGGCGAGCCCTTCGGAGAGGATGGAAACACTGCCGTTTTCAAACACGGCAGCTTCTACCGCACGGTTGAGCAACACACGACGGGCGGCGCCCCAGTTGGCGCGATTGCCTTTCTCGATCAGGCGCTGGCCAAAATACAAACCATCGCCACAGGCCAGGCCGACATGCTTGCCGCTGAGGTGAATAATGCGGGCGATCAGACGGGCAATGGTGGTCTTGCCGTGCGTGCCGGTGACGCCGACGATAGGGATGCGGCCAGTATCTTCGGGCTTGAACAGGTGATTGATAATGGCCTGTCCGACCGGACGCGGTTTGCCTTCAGATGGTTTGAGGTGCATCAGCAGACCAGGGCCGGCATTGATTTCCACGATGGCGCCGCGCTGTTCGTCGAGTGGACGCGAAATGTCTTCGGCCACCAGGTCGACACCGGCGATATCCAGACCGATGATACGTGCAGCCAGTGCAGCAGTGGCCGCTACGCTCGGATGGACCTGATCGGTGACATCGATGGCAACGTTGCCGTTGCGCAGCAGCAATATTTTTTTGCCGGCCGGTGGCACCGAGTGTTCATTCAAGCCCTGGCGTTCCAGGTCCAGGCGTGCGGCCGGATCACGGTCGAGGATGACGCGGTTGAAGATATGTTCTTCAAGGTCGCCGCGACGCGGGTCGCTGTTGAGGACCTCGATTAGATCGGCCACGCTGGATTTGCCATCGCCAACAATATAGACAGGCTCGCCACGGGCAGCGGCGGCAAGCTTGCCGCCGACGATGAGCAAGCGATGTTCGTTGCCGCGGATGTAGCGCTCGACCAATACGCTGCTGCCTTCTTCAAGTGCGGCCAGATAGGCGGTTTCGACTTCTGAGCGCGTATTGAGGTCAATGAATACACCGCGTCCATGATTGGCGTCGGAGGGTTTGATCACCACCGGCAGGCCGATATCTTCGGCGGCTTCCCAGGCATCGGCCGGGCTGTCGACGACGCGGCCTTCGGGAATGGCGACACCACAGGATTGCAGCAAGGTCTTGGTCAGGTCTTTGTCGCGCGAAATGCTTTCGGCAATGGCGCTGGTCTGGTCGGATTCGGCAGTCCAGATGCGGCGTTGCTTGTTGCCATGGCCTAACTGCACCAGATTGCCTTCAGACAAGCGGATCGACGGAATGCGGCGCGCATCGGCGGCGTCAACGATGCAGGCGGTGCTGGGGCCCAGGCACAGTGAGTCCACCATGTCGCGCAGTTGGCTAACGGCGGCGTCGACATCAAATGGGCGGTCTTCGATGGCGGCCATGACCAGATCGCGCCCGGCGTGCAGGGCGGCACGGGTGACTTGTTCATGGCGGGCGCGTACAACCACTTTGTAGACGCCGCGTGTCGAGGTTTCGCGGGCTTTGCCGAAGCCGCCCGGCAAACCGGCCAGATTTTGCAGCTCCAGCGTGACATGTTCCATGATATGGCCGGGCCAGGTACCTTCCTGCAGTCGTTGCAGGAAGCCACCGCGCTCGCCATAGCTGCAACGGTGTTCGACCAGCGTTGGCAACCAGGCCGTCAGGCGCTCGTTGAAGCCGGGAATGCTATTGGACGGAAAATCTTCCAGTTCCCCTATATCTATCCATACCTCGAGTGCGGGCCGGTAGGTCCAGATGTTTGGGCCATGCAAAGGCAGGAAACGGAGAAATTCTATATTTTTCATGTGTAAGCAGATGTGCCGCTGGCTCTTGTCTGTTTAATCGGTCCAAGCCTGAATAACGCATTAGGTGTCGATTGGTTTACGTGTTCAAAATAAAATACTGCTCAGTACAATGTTTTTTTGCGTGATTTTCTGCCGGTTTATGCTGATTTTTTCTTGCCAAAAGACAGTTCGTCAGGGGGTGGCCTTCTCGTGTTGGTAAAAAAGCTTTGATATTGTCGCAGACTGTTTCGTGTCTTGCATGCAAAAAAATCAGCATTTTGTCAGAATATTTTTACGATCTTATACAATTAATTTAAGTTGGTTGTCATGTTCTTGGATGAGTTAAGTTTCAAAATTTGCCATAAATCCCACTCAAATCCATACGATATAATAGGCGCGGCATCGTTTGCAGGCAAAAAGTTGCCAGCAAATCCATTTTTCCCTGTCCACACAGGACACCCATGCCGCTGAGATGAATAGAGAATTTCCCCTTTCCCCGATACCAAGTCACTTTCCTGCTGCATGGCGAGAGCAAGTGCAAGCGCAAGCGCAATTGGCTGCCGACGAACAAATCATGGCCTGGATCGAACTCGATCTGGATGGTGCCTTGCGTTTTGCGCGCAATCTGTTGCTGGTCACGGAGCACCGTTTGCTGGCCTATGCCGATGGCGTCTGGCAGGCCTGGGATTATCGTGGCGGGCTGTTGCTCAAGCATGCTGACCATGCTGGTGTGGGCAGTCTGGAGTTACTCGATGGTCAGGCACGCTTGGCCTTATGGCGCTATACCTTGGCGCAAAATCCGCAGGCTTTGCGTCTGATCAGTCAGTATGAGTTGCAGTGCAGCGCGCATCTGACGGGCCAGGCGGTGCAGGTGAAAGAGCTTGCCTTGTGCCCGCAGTGCCAGGCACCTATTCCGCAAGGGCAGGACAGTTGCGCCATTTGCCCGGAAGTCAAGGAAGCGCCGTCGTCGAGCTGGGCCTTGTTCCGACTGACGCGCTTTGCCGGGCCTTACAAGGGCTCGCTGCTATTGGGATTTTTGCTGACGCTGGCCTCAACGGCGGCTACTCTGGTGCCGCCGTACATGACGATGCCGCTGATGGACAATGTGCTCATTCCATTCCAGAACGGTACGCCCATCAATACCCACCTGGCCGGCTTGTACCTGAGTGGTCTGCTGGGATCGGCCTTGCTGGCCTGGGTGCTGGGCTGGGGCCGCACCTTCATTCTGGCGCTGGTGAGCGAGCGCATCGGTGCGGATTTGCGCACCACAACCTATGAACATTTGCTGCGCCTGTCGCAGGAATACTTTGGCGGCAAGCGTACCGGCGACTTGATGGCGCGGATCGGTTCGGAAACAGACCGTATCTGCGTGTTTTTGTCTCTGCATTTGCTCGATTTCATTATCGACGTCTTGATGATCATCATGACGTCGGCAATTTTGATCTCCATCAATCCCTGGCTGGCGCTGGTGACCTTGTTGCCCTTGCCGTTCATCGCCTGGATGATTCACGCGGTGCGCGACCGTCTGCGTCATGGTTTCGAAAAAATTGACCGGATCTGGTCCGAGGTGACCAATGTGCTGGCCGACACCATTCCTGGCATACGCGTAGTCAAGGCGTTTGCCCAGGAAAAACGCGAGGCAGCGCGTTTTCGCGAGGCCAATCGCCATAATTTGTTGGTCAATGACCGCGTCAATAAGATCTGGTCATTATTTACACCGACGGTGACCATGCTTACCGAAATCGGACTTTTAGTGGTGTGGGCGTTTGGTATCTGGCAGGTTTCCGAGAAGCAAATCACGGTGGGTGTGTTGACAGCGTTTCTGGCGTATATCAGCCGTTTTTATACCCGTCTGGATTCGATGAGCCGCATTGTTTCTGTCACCCAAAAGGCCGCGGCTGGAGCCAAGCGAATTTTTGAAATCCTCGATCACGTCTCCAGTGTGCCGGAGCCAGCCAACCCGGTGCATATCGAACAGGTCAAGGGCGCCATTGAGCTGCGCAATATCGGTTTCCGTTATGGCAATCGTTCGGTCATGCGCGGTGTGGATCTATCGATTGCTCCGGGTGAGATGATCGGCTTGGTCGGCCACAGTGGTTCTGGCAAGAGCACCTTGGTTAACCTGATTTGCCGTTTTTATGATGTGTCGGAAGGCTCGATTCGCATCGATGGCGTGGATATCCGCTCTTTGCCAATTGCCGAGTATCGCCGCAACATCGGCCTGGTATTGCAAGAGCCTTTCCTGTTCTTTGGCACGATTGCTGAAAATATTGCCTACGGCAAGCCGGATGCTTCGCGCACAGAGATCATCGCCGCCGCTCGTGCTGCTCATGCGCATGAGTTCATTCTACGTCTGCCGCATGGCTACGATTCGCTCGTAGGTGAGCGCGGTCAGGCCTTGTCGGGAGGCGAACGCCAACGTATTTCGATTGCCCGTGCGTTGTTGATTGACCCTCGTTTCCTGATCATGGATGAGGCTACCTCATCGGTCGATACGACCACCGAAAAGGAAATCCAGAAGGCGCTCGACAATCTGGTCAAGGGCCGCACCACGATTGCCATTGCGCATCGCTTGTCGACCTTGCGCAAGGCCGACCGGCTGGTGGTGCTTGACCGCGGAGAAATCGTTGAGGTCGGGCCGCATGAAGAATTGATGGCAAAAGAAGGTGCCTATTACCGGCTGTATCAGGCGCAGTTGCGCAACCCTGAGGGCGAAGTGCAGGGTAGCGAAGAGGATGGGGAATAATCATGGCCGATGAGATCAACACCGCAATGCATCAGTTTGAATTACGTCACAATGACTTTGGCCGCCTGGTTTTTATCGACGCTGACGGCGTCGAGCATGTGGGGGCGATTCCAGTGCGCGCGTTTCCTATCGGCGCGCCGGAACAAGGGATTGCACTGGTCAGCGCTGAAGGTCATGAGTTGGCCTGGATTGAACAATGGTCGGACGTGTCGCCATCGATACGAGCAATCATCGAGCAGGAACTGGCGAGTCGCGAATTCATGCCGGAAATCACCAGCATTCGCGGTGTTTCCAGCTATTCAACGCCGACCGTATGGGAGGTCGATACCAATCGTGGTGCGACCTCTTTCACGCTCAAGGGCGAAGAGGATATCCGCCGTCTGCCACTATCGGCTTTGCTGATTGCAGATAGTCATGGGATTCAGTTCTTGATTCGTGACATCAAGGCACTGGACAAGCATAGTCGTAAAATTTTAGATCGCTTCTTGTAAGTTTTTAACATTCGCATATGCACATGGAATGGCCCTAGGTTTGGCCGGGGCGATCCATTCGATAGCGCTTTATTGTATTGATGATTTCTTTCAGAAGCCTCTCGGCTTGCATTGGTTTATGCAAGACGCGTATGTCACTCAATTTCCATTCTCTCAAGTGTTCTGGTGTCGTATCTCCGGTCACGATCAAGGCTGGAATGTTAGTCGCGAATTCTTCACGAATCATCTCTATGGCGTCGTAACCGGTTGTGGCGAAAGCCAGTTGATAGTCGCAAAGAATCAGGTCGGGGATGCGATTTTCCGCCGTGAGACGGGCAATGCCTTCTGCCGCAGACGTCGCAGCAATGGTAAAAAAGCCGGATGTGGAGAGCAGTGAGTATGTCGAATCAAGAATAATTTCATCGTCATCAATCACCAGAACCAACAGCCCCGTCAGGCTGGTGGGTTTTTCAAGTCGCATCGAGAGGGGCTCACATCGCAGGGGGCGGGCGAGGGGACTTGCAGCAGGGAGGCACACGGAAAAAATGCTCCCACGTCCCAACTGCGATACCACCTCAATACGGGTTGCTAGAAGTGTTGCCAGTCGTTGTGTGATGGCAAGTCCCAAGCCGATTCCTTGTTCTTTGTTGTGCGGTTTATCTGCTGCATTTATCTGATAAAAATCATTAAAAATCTGATTCTTATGAATGTCCGCAATACCGCAGCCTGTATCGGCAACGCATAACGCAACTGTTCCGTTTTTATGTCTGCAACCGACCACCACCTTCCCTGTGGCGGTGTAGCGTAGCGCGTTCGACATTAAATTGCGCAGAATATTTTTTACAAAGTCTGCGTCAGAATAAATCCAGGATTTAGTGCGTACGCATGACAAGGTAATTCCCTTGTCGCGGGCAACGGGGTGAAATTCCAGTAAAACCTGATCAATGATTTCCTGTAACGCAAAGTTGCTCAGATTCGGCTTGACGACGGCGGCATCGAGTTTGGAAATATCCAGAAATGCCAAAAACATCTCATCCATGGATTGTCCGCACTGTCTTGCTTTAGCCAATAAAGTGAGCGCCTCCGGCGATAAGGAGTAGCTTTGCAGTAGCCCCAGATACATGTTTAGTGCATGCATAGGCTGTCTGAGATCATGGCTGGCCGCAGCTAAAAATCGCGACTTCGATGCTGTTGTTTGTAGTGCGATATTTTTTTCGCGGGTAATCTGACGCATTGCATCATCAATAGAGGCGATCATTTTATTGATGCTTTTTCCGATCAAGCCAATTTCGTCCTGATGATTGCGCTCAGCAATGTCGAGGCGATGGGATTGTCCTGCATTGAGATTAGAAACGCTGTTTGCCAATTTTGATAGCGGCTGGAGCAAGACGATACGAGTGACCACGATGATGGCAAGAGCAAGCAGTATGGCTTCTCCAAGTGCCAATGTTGCTGCAAATAGCGCCACCTTTAATGCTGATTGTTCAATTTTCTTGCGCTCGAATGCAACGGTAATGTTGTTTTTATTTTCTTTGAATACGGCGAGTGCAGCGGCCGGCTGAAGCGCCATTGCCAGTTGCTGCTGCTGTGAGTGCAATTGAGAGAACTCATTCTGATAACTAAAATGAAATACGACGAATGCTGAGCTGAGGCTATACAGAAAGGTCACCATCGCAATGGAAAGAAGCAGGCGTCTTTCCAAACTGTTTTTAATGGCGTTCATGGTTTCAGCTACTGCGTAGAAGTGGTCCCGATTTCTTGGACAGAAAATTGCCGTCGTGAAGTGCCAGGCTAGTGAAACAACCAGACCCTAGAACAATTGTCCGAATTTTCAGAGCGGCCTCGACCCGAAGTCTGATTTTGGATTCATTTTTTTTGCATGTGGAAGATGCAATACCTTTGCATAGGTTTCATCGGTAGTGCTAGCGAACATAATTCGGACCCAAGTAATTCATGTCGGTGAGCGCATTCATTTCATCGCTGATGCTGGAAAACACTTGTTGTCACCGTAATCAAATGGTCGTTTTTATCTGCTCATATGAACGACGCGCTATCCGGTTAGCCGCTATTACCCAATGCAAATTACTGTTTAGTCTGGAGACTAAAGTTGGTCTTATAAAATTAAATAATCATGCATTTTTTGTCGAAAGCCGTGCTTAAAATTCTCAGCGTGACGGGAGTGTTTTTCCTTTTGTCTGCTTGTATGTTTGCGCCGGGCATGCGCATGGATCAACAATATTCCTTTGCCTCGGATGATGCCGTCGTTGTGCCTGTCCTCAAGTCGATTACGCCACAATTGTTGCTTGCTGAAAAGGCGTTGCGCGAACAGCAATGGCATCAGGACATTAGTCAGTTGCTTGCCACGCCAAAGCCGTACTTGATTGGCGCCGGTGACATTCTGTTTATTGTGGTGTGGGACCATCCTGAGCTCTCTTCACCTGTGATTGTCGGTGAAGCCATCACTGCAGCATACGGCAGCAATAACGATACGACTCAAGGCTTTGTGGTCGCGCAAGATGGCGTGGTGCAATTTCCCTATGTGGGGCGGCTGCAACTGGCCGGTTTGACAGAGATACAGGCACGACAAAGGCTGACCGAAAAGTTGGCACGTTATTTGAGAAATCCGCAGCTTACTTTGCGAGTGCAATCGTTTCGCAGCCAGCGTATTTATCTCGAAGGAGAAATCAAGACGCCAGGCATTCAGGCGGTCAACGATCTGCCGATGACATTGCCAGAAGCATTGAGTCGTGCGGGAGGTTTTTTGAGCAGTGGTGATCAGAGTCAGGTCGAGATCAATCGCGCTGGAGCCATCTATCGGATCAATCTTCCACAACTGATGCAACAAGGAATTGATCCATCCACGATTGTACTCACCAGCGGCGATATCGTCCGCGTGCTTTCGCGTGAGGAGAGCAAGATTTTCGTGTTGGGCGAAGTCACGGCGCCCAGTGCATTGTTGATGCATAACGGCAGGTTGACACTCAATGAGGCCTTAGGCAGCGTCGGCGGACTGAATCAACTCAGTAGTGAGGGCGGGCATGTTTATGTCGTGCGCAACGCCGCAGATATGACTCCCATCATCTATCGCCTTGATGCCCATTCCCCGGTGGCGCTTGCATTGGCAGAGAACTTCGAGCTCAGGGCCAAGGATGTCGTCTATGTTGATCCTTCTGCGCTGGCGAGTTGGAGTCGCGTGACCAATCTGATATTGCCTGGTGCACAGGCATTGCAATCGACGACGATTTCTCCGTTGAACTCACCGTTCAAATAATGATAATGATAGCTAGAACATAAAAATGAGTGCGATGAATTCACTTGCTCAGAAATCTGTCTCCGATGACGATGGATTTGATCTGAAAACGCCTCTCTACCTGCTTCTTGATCATGGCAGCTTGATTGCCTATGTCGCGCTGATATTTGTTCTTGCTGGTATCGTTTTTGCCTTAAGGGTAAGGCCGACATATGAATCAAATATTTTGATTCAGGTCGAAGATAATTTGCAAAAAAAGGCGTTTGGCGAAGCGTTCTCCATTTTCGAGGCTAAAACAGCGGCATCGTCAGAGGTCGAAATTCTTCGCTCCCGCGCGGTGGTATCCCGTGCCGTTGATTATCTGCAGTTATACAACAGCGTACGGCCAAAATACTTGCCAATATTTGGTGCATGGATAGCCGCACACAATCGAAAACTTTCAACGCCGGGCTTGTTCGGTTACGGTGGTTATGTCTGGGGGGGCGAAGACATCGTGGTGTCCAATTTCCAGGTGCCGGATGCATTGCGGGATCACGAATTTACACTAACGGTACAAGATGATGGGTGGTACCTGATCAATGCAGGTCGAAATGGCGCTGCCCTTAAGGGACGGATCGGTGCCGAGTTTCGAACATCGGTGCCGACAGGCTACATTACGCTGCAAGTGGATCGTTTGTTTGCCAGGCCAGGTGCGCAATTTCTGTTGCACAGCAGTTCGCGGCTAGAGGCAATTGAGACATTGCAGCGTTCACTGATCATTGCAGAAAAGGGTAAGCAATCTGATCTGATTGAGATCACGCTAAGAGGTCAATATCCTGAGCTGATCAGAAAAACGCTCAATGAGATAGGCGACGAATATGTTCGTCAAAATATGGAGCAGAAATCTGCTGAAACAGAACGTACTCTGGATTTTGTAGATAAACAATTAATCAGCTTGAAGCAGAAAGTGGATCAGGCAGATTCCAGACTTCAGGTGTTTCGTCATGCCAATGGCACGATTAATTTAGCCGAGGAATCCAAGCAGTTATTGCAACGATCACTTAACGTAGAAATCAAGCTTGGCGAGTTGAAACAGAAAAGAGAGGAACTGCTGATACGCTTTACCATTGAGCACCCCGCTGTTGTGGGCATCGATCGACAAATAGATGAGGTCAATAGTGAAATAAGTACCATCGCTTTACAGATAAGAAAAATTCCTTTGTTGGAGCAGGAAAGCCTGCGTTTGACTCGCGACGTCAAGCTCAATTCTGATTTGTACACGCTATTGTTAAATAATGAGCAGCAATTAAATTTGTTCAAGGCGAACAAGATAAGTAATGTTCGCATGATCGATTCGGCCATTGTGCCTGAGCAGCCGCTCAAATCTAATCGTTCGATGATCGTTGCGATTGCGTTAATGTTGGGATTGGCGGTCGGAATGGGTCTGGCTTTCGTAAAAAAAATACTGTTCGACGGCCTTCGCGATACCCATGAAATTACGCAAATAGCCGGGATGACTGTATGTGCTCGCATTCCACACAGCCAGCAACAAGAGCTGTTGTCTGAACAGATGATTGCTCAGTCTACGCGTATATCCCTGCTAGCTAAAATCGATCCATCCGACAATGCGATCGAAGCATTGCGTAGCTACCGTGCCTCGCTGTTATTGTCGCTGCAGAATGCCGAAAACAATATTGTCATAATTGCCGCCCCCACACCGAAACTGGGGAAATCATTCGTGTCGGTTAATTTCGCTGCCTTGCTGGCTGCAGCCGGGAAAAAAGTGATGTTGATCGATGCTGATCTACGTCAAGGGCATCTTCATCAATATTTTGGGCTCACTCATGCATCCAGCCTCGGTTTATCCGAAGCAATTGCCGGTAGTTGTTCGTTGGAACAATCAGTGCATTACGGGGTGCTTGAAAATCTGGATTTTATTGGCAACGGTGTTGTGCCAAAAAACCCGTCGGAATTACTGTGCCATGACAATACGGACAGATTTCTGAAATTGCTATCTGAAAGTTACGATTTTGTTTTGATCGCTGCACCACCGGTGCTTGCGGTGTCTGATGCACTCATTCTTGGGGCGCGCGCTGCTGCACTCTACCTGGTTGTGCGTGCGGGAAAAAGCACACTCAAGGATGTCGAACAATCAATCGAAAACTTGGCTGCTGTGGGCATTCATGCCAAAGGCGTGATCTTCAACGGCATCAAGAAGCGGATGCGGTCGATCTGGCTATGATGATTTTGGTGATTTTATTACTGGATGATGCAATCGATAAAGTCGATATTTTTTTGCTTGGACGCGCTACAGAAAGTGGAGTTGATTCGTATTGTTGCAACCGCATTTTTCGTTGCCGACGGTGTCAATACGATTAACATCGTCGATGGATTTTATGGTGTCGCAGTCATTGCTGCCATCAGCATGCCATGGCTTCACTACGCTCAATCGCTTCTTGCGGATTGCCAAGGATGAATCGATATGAGCGAGCTTGTCGATTTTTGAGATATCAAGCCAGCGGTTTTCAGCTCTTCAGCGGACGCTAGAACTGCTCATCGGCACGCAGATAACGCCACTGTCCCGTCGGCAGATCTCCCAGTTTGACACCGCCGATGCGTACCCGCTTGAGTCCGATCACTCTCAGGCCAACCAGCTCACACATGCGCCGAATCTGACGCTTTTTACCTTCGTGTAGCGTAAAGCTGAGTTGATCTTCATTTTGCCAGACCACCTTGGCTGGTTTGAGCGCTTTGCCGTCGAGCGACAGGCCGTGGTTGAGGCGTTTGAGCTCGCTGTCAGGTAATCGACCTGGTTTGCTGTATTGCACGCGCACCAGATACTCTTTGTCGACGCTGGAGTCTTCACCGATCAAGTGTTTGGCAATGCGGCCATCCTGAGTCAGGACCAATAAACCAACGGAATCGATATCGAGTCGTCCGGCCGGTACCAGGCTGCGCAACTGAGTTGGATGAAATTGCGTATCAACCTGATCTTCCGACCAGCGTGTGGCGGCTTCGACCAGCGCGACCGCCGGTGTGTAGCCGTCTTCGGCCTGGCCGCTGACATAGCCGACGGGCTTGTTGATGAGGATTGTGACACGCTTGGATTGTTCTGCCGCGGCCTGGCGTTCGACGCTGATGCGTTGCTGTGGCAAGACTTTGGTGCCGAGTACCGAGATCACTTTTCCATCTACCCGTACCCAGCCTTTCTCTATCCAGGCGTCGGCTTCCCGGCGTGAGCAAAGGCCGAGTTCGGACATGCGTTTGGAGAGGCGTACTGGTTCTGTCATGGCAATGGAATAAAAACGAAGTTAAGCAAAATGGTAAAAATCAGGTGCGGGATCCACCGCGCTCAGATACGTAGCGCCTTGAGCAGATCGGTTTCCAGCATGATCTGGTTGCGTGGATGATTGAGTGCCGCACCATCAATGAGAAAGACGTCTTCAACCCGTTCACCCAGTGTCATGACCTTGGCGGTGTGCAGATTGATTTTGTACTTGGCCAGAACGTTGGAGATCGTATAGAGCAAGCCGGTACGATCATTGGCTGAAACAGACAGCAGGTAATACTGGCCGCGTTCGTCGGGGCGTAAATCAACCGATGGATTGATCGGAAAGGTGCGCGACAGGCGCGACAAACGACCACGGGCGGGAGCGGGCAGAGGAGTGTCTGAGCGCAATAAATGTGCCAGTTCGTGTTCGATCAGATTGATGATGTCGCGATAATTCTTGGCGAACACCGGGGCGCTGATGAGAAAGACGTCGAGTGCGTAATTGGTCTTGGTAGTGTGAATTTTGGCATCCAAGATGCTGAAATTCTTTTCGTCGAAATAACTACAGATGCGCGCAAACAAATCAGCCTGGTCCGGCGTATAGACGGCCACTTGAACGCCTTCGCCAATGGGCGCCAGACGGCATTTCACCACCGGTACGGTGCTATCGACCTTGTCGTAAAAGGAGCGTGTTTGCCAGGCAATGTCAGAGGCGTCCAGACGCAGAAAGTAGGCCACATCAAGCTGGCGCCAGAACTGTTCGTGAGCATCGGCAGGCAGGCCGTAAAGACGCAAGGTCTTGATGGCTTCCTGCTGCGTGTTCTTGAGTTCGCGGTCAGCCGATGGTGCTTCGCCGCCCAGTACGCGCAGGGTCATGCGGTACAAATCTTCGAGCAGCTTACCTTTCCAGGCATTCCATACCTTCGGGCTGGTGCCACGGATGTCGGCAACGGTGAGCAGATAGAGTGCGGTGAGATGACGCTCGTCCTTGACGGAGGTGGCAAATTGCAAAATGACGTCGGGGTCTGAGAGGTCTTGCTTTTGAGCCACTTGCGACATGGTCAGGTGATGTTCGACCAGAAACACCACCAGTTCGGTGTTCTCTTCCACCAGGCCGTGCTGTTCGCAGAACTGACGCGCGTCGGCCATACCCAGTTTGGAGTGATCGCCGCCGCGGCCTTTGGCGATGTCGTGAAACAGGGCCGCGATGTAGAGAATCCAGGGCTGGGCGAAATTGGCGATCAGTTGGCTGCAGAACGGGTATTCGTGGGCATGTTCGCTCATTGTGAAGCGGCGCACGTTGCGTACCACCATGAGGATGTGCTGGTCGACCGTGTAGACGTGAAAAAGATCGTGCTGCATCTGTCCGATGATGCGGCGGAAATTGGGCAGGTAGCGGCCCAGCACGCTGGTCTGGTTCATGCGACGCAGGGCATGGGTGATGCCGCGCTTGGATTGCAGGATGTGCAGGAACAGTTCGTGATTGGCCGGGTTGCTGCGAAAGGCATTGTCGATCTTGAAGCGCGCATGCCACAAGGCGCGCATGGTGCGTGCTGACATGTCCTTGAGTTCAGGATGCTGGGCCAGCAGCAGAAAGACCTCTAGCATGGCCGAAGGCGTATCTTCAAAGAGGTTGTCCTGGCCGATGTCAAGAAAGCCATTGACTTCATTGAAGCGCTCGTTGATGGTTTGTGGCACTTGCTCTTGCGGGAACAGTTGCGCTTCAATGTTTTGCAGCAGGATTGTGTTGAGTTGAGTGACGGCCTTGGCGGCCCAGTAATAGCGCTGCATCAGGTATTCGCTGGCGCGGCGGGTATCGGTGTTTTTGAAGCCGAAACTTTCGGCAATAGCGGTCTGGATGTCGAACACCAGACGGTCTTCGCGCCGGTTGCTCTGAATGTGCAGACGGATGCGGATGTCCTTGAAGGCGCGTTCCTTTTGCGTCAGTTGACGTGCTTCGGTAGGGGTGAGCAAGCCGCGCTGGGCCAGTTTGCTCCAAGAGTCACCGAGGCCGGCCGCCTTGGCCACCCATAGAATGACCTGGAGATCGCGCAGGCCTCCGGGGCTTTCCTTGCAATTGGGTTCAAGGCTATAGGGGGTGTCTTCATATTTGATGTGGCGTTGGCGCATTTCCAGTGTTTTTGCCTGGAAAAAAGCGCGCGCATCCATGGCTGCCAGGAACTGTGTCTGCAGCGACTGAAATAGCATTTTGTTGCCATGTACCAGCCGCGCTTCCAACAGGCTGGTCTGCACCGTGATATCAGCGGCCGATTCGGCCAGGCATTCATCGATGGTACGGATGCTGTGGCCGATTTCAAGGCCGATATCCCAGAATAGCTGTACCAGCGCCTCCAGCTTTCCCTGCAGCGTGGCGTCGGGAGCTTGGTCTAGCAGGATCAAGACATCGACGTCGGAATGCGGAAACAATTCTCCACGTCCATAGCCGCCCACGGCGACCAGCGCAATTTCGGCGGGCAGTGCATGTTTTTCCCAGGCCTCAATGAGTGCTGCGTCCACATTGCGGCGCAGTTGGGTCAGCAGATGTTCGGGCTTGCTGTCATCCTGGAAGACTTTGATGGCCTCCTGGTGTGCTGCTTTTAATCGTTTCTTGAGGGTGACGGCGAGGGTCGACATGGGGGCTGCATTCAGAGGGAAATCAGGCGGGGGCGTTTGCCGTTTGCACGGCTTGTGCAATGAAGGCTGGTGGTGGTGGCATGCCTGGTGAAACGGTCAATACTTCAAAACCAGTTGCGGTCACCAGGATGGTATGTTCCCACTGCGCCGACAGGCTGCGATCCTTGGTTTTGATGGTCCAACCGTCACCCATTTCGCGGATTTCGCGACGGCCGGCATTGATCATGGGTTCGACGGTGAAGATCATGCCGGCTTCCAGTTTCTCCAGTGTGCCGGGGCGGCCATAGTGCAGCACCTGCGGTTCTTCATGAAATACCGTGCCAATGCCATGGCCGCAAAATTCGCGCACGACGCTGTAACCGGCCTTTTCAGCATGTTGCTGGATGACATGGCCGATATCGCCCAGATGCGCGCCAGGCTTGATTTTGGATATCCCCAGCCACATGCATTCAAAAGTGATTTCGGTCAAGCGGCGTGCCATGATGGATGGCTCGCCGATGTAGAACATGCGACTGGTGTCACCGTGGTAACCGTTTTTGATGACGGTAATGTCAATGTTGAGTACATCACCGCTCTTCATCACCTTGTCGCCGGGAATGCCGTGACAGATGATGTCATTGAGCGAGGTGCAGATCGCCTTCGGATAAGGGGTATAGCCGGGCGGGCAATAATTGAGTGGCGCTGGAATCGTATCCTGCACATTGACCATGTATTCATGGCATAGGCGGTCGAGTTCGCCGGTGGTGGTGCCAGCCTTTACGAAGGGAGCAATATAATCGAGTACTTCAGCGGCCAGTTTGCCGGCAATTCGCATGCCTTCGATGTCTTCTGCCGTTTTGATTGAGATGGGACTCATAAAATTATCGCCATTTGTAGAAATAGTTATTAAGTAGCGATTATAGACGAGGGTGACTTGTTCTGCCGTCCTAGCGAAGTCGACCCTGGTGGGCAAAAGTCAATGAAAACAATGCTTTCGGCGCTTGAATGGATTGTCTGGATGAGGTAGAATGCGCGGCTAACTTGAATTGATCAGGTTGGAAAGCGAACATGTCGTGATCATATACGCTGCTTTTGTGGGTTTTTGTGAAAAAGTTCTTCGCAAACCGATAAATGGCAGTGGTGGATGATGGATGTTGCTTTTAGTTAATTTATTTTTAAATGAAACGCGAATCCGTTCGCCAAAGGGTGTTCAGGCTTTTTTGACTGAATGACCGAATGGATTCCAGACCTAACCCTGGAGAAAATTATGTCCGTAACAATGCGCGAAATGCTGGAAGCTGGTGTCCACTTCGGTCACCAAACTCGCTTCTGGAACCCGAAAATGGCTCCGTTTATCTTCGGTCATCGCAACAAGATTCATATCGTCAACCTGGAAAAGACTCTGGGCATGTACCTGGAGGCGACGAAGTATGTGCGTCAGCTGTCGTCTAACCGCGGCACTATCCTGTTTGTCGGTACCAAGCGTCAAGCGCGCGAAATCGTTGCTGCAGAAGCGCAACGTGCAGGCGTTCCTTATGTTGATCAACGTTGGTTGGGCGGCATGCTGACCAACTTCAAGACAATCAAGACTTCGATCAAGCGCCTCAAGGACATGGAAGCATCGATTGCCGACGGTTCCAACGAGAAGCTGAGCAAGAAAGAAGCCCTGTTGTTCTCGCGTGAACAAGAAAAGCTGCAAAAGGCCATTGGCGGTATCAAGGATATGGGTGGCATTCCTGATGCGATCTTCGTGATCGACGTCGGCTACCACAAGGGTGCTATCACTGAAGCGGCCAAGCTGGGCATTCCAGTCATCGGCGTGGTTGATACCAACCACTCGCCAGAAGGCGTGACTTACGTCATTCCAGGTAACGATGACTCGGCCAAGGCAATCGCACTGTACGCTCGCGGTGTTGCTGACGCGGTGCTCGAAGGCCGTGCCAATGCAGTCAACGACGTTGTTGAAGCCATCAAGGGCGGCGACGAATTCGTTGAAGTCAACGAACAGGCTTAATTAGCCCGCGAAGCCGGTGGCGTTTGACGTCGCCGGTAGTAATGAAAAGGGGTAACAGCGAGAATTAGCGCAGTTCACCCCCTTTTTTTTGAGTAAATTGATCGAATTTCGATGTGTCGTCGATGTCAGTGGGCAATGATGGCACATCCCTTTAGCTAGGAGAAACATATGGCGGCAATTACCGCAGCATTGGTAGGCGAACTGCGCGCGAAGACCGACGCGCCGATGATGGAATGCAAGAAGGCATTGACTGAAGCCGATGGCGATATGGTCAAGGCTGAAGAAATTCTGCGCGTCAAGCTGGGCAGCAAGGCATCCAAGGCTTCTTCGCGTATCACCGCTGAAGGCGTGGTGGCAACTTACATTGCCGGCGGCGTCGGCGCGCTGGTAGAAGTGAACTGTGAAACCGATTTCGTGACCAAGAACGATGAATTCATCGCTTTGGCCAATGAAATCGCCAAACTGGTTGCTGAAAAGAATCCGGCTGATCTGGCCGCTTTGGCAGCATTGCCGTTGGACGGCAAGACGGTAGAAGAAAAGCGTACCGAGCTGGTTGGTCGTATCGGCGAAAACATGTCGATCCGCCGCTTTGCCCGTTTTGAGACTGCCGGTAAGTTGGTGTCTTACCTGCATGGCACACGCATCGGTGTGGTCGTCGAGTTTGACGGTACTGAAGAGCAAGTCGGCAAGGATGTGGCAATGCATATCGCCGCGATGAAGCCTGTGGCCTTGTCGTCGGATCAAGTGCCTGCTGATCTGATCGAAAAAGAGCGTTCAGTTGCAGTGCTCAAGGCTGCTGAGTCTGGCAAGCCTGCTGACATCGTCGCCAAAATGGTCGATGGTTCGGTGCAGAAGTTCCTCAAGGAAGTGTCGTTGTTGAATCAGACTTTCGTGAAAAACGACAAGCAAACCGTTGAACAAATGCTCAAGTCGGCCGCTACCGTGGTCAAGGCGTTCAGCATGTTTGTGGTTGGCGAAGGCATTGAGAAGAAGCAGGATGATTTTGCTGCGGAAGTGGCGGCGCAAGTTGCTGCTGCCAAGCAAGCGCAGTAAGAAACAAGGAAGCGGGCCGAGAGGCCCGTTTTTTTAAGTCTCTTCGATTTGCATGGCAAGCGCGGTACAGTTTGATGGAATCGTTTTGATATTTGCCGACCAGTATTCGGCGAAATATTGACAAGATGTAAGCAAGTTGCCGGAAAGTCGGCGTGGAGGCATACAATGGCGTCCTCGCTATCGAACCGGGCTATGTCAGCACTGGCCAGGACAAATAAAGGCCCGCAGTTCAGGTCTCGTAGTTAAGTAAGCAAGATAATTAGCAAGACGTACAGATTTTAGTTAATCGGAAAGCACACGGAGCCCAGCACATGACGACACCAGCCTATAAGCGCGTACTCCTCAAACTCTCCGGCGAAGCCCTGATGGGCGATGATGCCTACGGTATCAATCGCGCCACCATCGAGCGCATGGTCGCAGATGTGGCAGAAGTATCCCAATTGGGCGTTGAACTGGCCATTGTCATCGGTGGCGGCAATATTTTTCGCGGAGTCGCACCCGGCGCTCAAGGTATGGATCGTGCGACCGCGGACTACATGGGTATGCTGGCGACAGTAATGAATTCGCTGGCTTTGGCAGATGCCATGCGACAGGCCGGATTGGTCGCACGCGTGATGTCCGCCATTGCCATTGAGCAAGTAGTGGAGCCTTATGTTCGCCCCAAGGCACTGCAGTATCTGGAAGAAGGTAAGGTGGTGGTGTTTGCGGCCGGAACCGGCAATCCATTTTTTACCACCGATACTGCAGCGGCATTGCGCGGCTCGGAAATTGGTGCACAGATTGTGCTCAAGGCAACCAAAGTAGATGGTGTTTATACTGCAGATCCGAAAAAGGATCCTGCCGCCACTCGTTATAGCACCATCACGTTTGATGAGGCCATCTCCAAACATTTGCAAGTGATGGATGCGACTGCCTTTGCACTGTGCCGTGACCAGAAACTTCCGATCAAGGTTTTTTCCATCGTCAAGCCCGGCGCGCTCAAGCGCGTCATCATGGGTGCCGACGAAGGTACCTTGGTCCATGTTTGAATTTAAGTACACCGAATAAATTGGTTTTAGATAGGAGAGCAGCATGACCACCGCTGACGTTAAAAAAAGCACTGAACAAAAAATGATCAAATCGATCGAGACCTTGCGCGCCGATCTGGCCAAGGTACGGACCGGTCGTGCCCATACAGGTATTCTCGACCATGTCCAGGTTGATTACTATGGTTCGCCGACGCAGTTGTCACAAGTCGCCAATCTGACATTGATCGATGCGCGCACCATCGGCGTGCAGCCTTTTGAGAAAAAAATGCTGGGCGCGATCGAAAAAGCCATTCGTGAAGCCGATCTTGGCCTCAATCCTGCAACGCAGGGTGAACTGATTCGCGTGCCGACACCGGCGCTGACCGAAGAGCGTCGTAAAGAGATGGTCAAGTTGGTCAAGGGGGAAGCGGAAGATACCAAGATTGCAATTCGCAACATTCGTCGCGATGCCAACGAAGGTTTGAAAAAACTGGTCAAAGACAAGGTCATTTCGGAAGATGAAGAGCGTCGTGGTCAGGATGAAATCCAGAAACTCACCGATAAATTTGTCGCCGATGTCGACAAGCTGGTGGTCGACAAAGAAAAAGAAGTACTGACAGTGTAAGCTCCTTGCCGCTACCATGGCGACGGTATTTACAACAGTTCATGTGATGGTGGTGCCTGCTGTGTTTATGGTGGCATCGGTATCATCTTCCATCTGGATTTTTACACTGTATGAATCATAAAAGCTCAACCCAGTCGGTGCCGCAAGTGTCAACGGTACCACGCCACGTTGCCGTCATTATGGATGGCAATGGACGCTGGGCGACCAAACGTTTTTTGCCGCGTGTGGCCGGGCATGTCAAAGGTGTCGATACAGTGCGAGATATCGTTGAGGCGTGTTCTGTGCGCGGCATCGAATATCTTACCTTGTTTGCCTTCAGTTCAGAGAACTGGCGTCGGCCGGCCGACGAGGTATCGTTGCTGATGCGTTTGTTCATGACCGCTCTGGAACGTGAAGTCAGCAAGATGTACGCCAACAATATCCGTTTGCGGGTGATTGGTGATCTGAGTCGCTTTGATGCTAAATTGCAAGAAATGGTAGCCAGGTCGGAGGCGAAAACGGCAGGTAACGACGGTCTGACCTTGACCATCTGTGCCAATTATGGCGGCCGCTGGGATATCATGCAGGCAATTGGCAAGATGCTGAAAACGCAACCTGGTGCCAGTGATTTTTCTGAAGAACAACTAACACCGCATTTGGCGATGGCTTATGCGCCGGAGCCGGATTTGTTTATCCGTACCGGCGGGGAAGAGCGTATTTCCAATTTCTTGTTGTGGCAACTTGCCTATAGCGAGCTGTATTTCACCGAAACCTACTGGCCTGATTTTGACGGTGCTGAACTGGACAAGGCAATTGAGTCCTATCGCCAGCGTGAGCGGCGCTTCGGTCGGACCAGTGAGCAATTGCTTGAAAAGAAAAAGGCCTCCTGATGCTAAAAACGCGTGTCATCACGGCGTTGGTTCTCTTGGCGATTTTGTTGCCAATTCTTTTTTTGAATAATTTTTGGGCATTTGCAGCTGTCACGCTGGTTTTCTTTGGTGCTGGTGTCTGGGAAGGCTTGCGTCTGTTCGGTGTGTCGCGTGCCCCTCTGTGGGCCAGCTTGTGTACGCTTGGTTATGCTGCCATCGTATTTGCCCATGTTCTACCTAACGTACGTGGCTTGTTTGGTTTATGTGTGGCGTTGTGGGCGTTGCGCTTTGTGCCAGCTTTGGGACTGGGGTTGCCGCCGCTGGACAGTGCCGGCAACCGATTGGTGAGTGCTACCTATACCTTGGCCTTGCTGGGTTGTTTTGTTGCTATCGTGACATTGTTCAAGCAGGCTCCACTCTATTTACTCTCGGTCATGGCTATCGTCTGGGTGGCCGATATTGGTGCTTATTTTTCCGGTAAAGGATTTGGTCGCCATAAACTGGCGCCATCGATCTCTCCTGGTAAATCGTGGGAGGGGGCAGTCGGCGGTTGGTTGGCGGTGCTGGTCGTGGCAGCGGTCGCAGTCATGATGCTGGGCGAATTGACGTTCGTCGGGCGCCTGTATATGCGTTTTGGCTGGCCTGGCTTTATCGTCGTCATGACATTATTGGTGGCTGCCAGCGTGGTGGGCGATTTGTTTGAATCGCAACTCAAGCGCCGCGCTGGTGTCAAGGACAGCAGCAATCTCTTGCCGGGTCATGGCGGTGTATTGGATCGCATTGACGCACTGATCCCGGTTCTGCCGCTGGCGGCCTTGATCGATCTCTGGTTGTAGGAGTTTCATGCAGGCAATTACCGTTCTTGGTTCTACCGGCTCGATCGGCGTTTCAACGCTGGATGTGCTAGGGCGTTATCCTGAGCGTTATCGGGTCTTTGCATTGACGGCGCATGTCAATGTAGATGCTTTGGCTGAACAATGCGTTCGGTTTCAACCTAAGCTGGCTGTGGTCGGTACGGCGCAGGCGGCAGTGGCCTTGCAGCTTAGGCTCAAGGCGCTGCAGTCGCGTACCGAGGTGCTGTACGGCCCACAGGCATTGTGCGATGTTGCAGCCAGCAGTGAATGCGATATGGTCATGGCCGCCATCGTAGGAGCAGCTGGTCTGGCCTCTACACTGGCAGCGGCGCGCGCGGGCAAAAAAATATTGCTGGCAAACAAGGAAGCACTGGTCATGTCGGGTCAAATACTCATTGATACCGTGGCGCAGCATGGTGCAGTCTTGTTGCCAATCGATAGCGAGCACAATGCAATTTTTCAGTGTCTGCCGTCGCGTTTCAATCGCTCACTGGCCGACGCAGGTATTGCCAAGATTTTGCTTACAGCATCAGGTGGCCCCTTCCTCAAACGCGCGGTCGATACGCTCGACAGCGTTACGCCCGATGAAGCTGTGGCTCATCCTAAATGGGTCATGGGGCGGAAAATCTCGGTCGATTCTGCCACCATGATGAACAAGGGGCTGGAAGTGATCGAGGCGCATTGGTTGTTTGGTGCTCCGGCCGACAAGATCGAGGTCATGATTCACCCGCAAAGTGTGATTCATTCGATGGTGTCCTACATCGATGGGTCGGTACTGGCGCAACTGGGTAATCCAGATATGCGCACACCGATCGCCAATGCCTTGGCCTATCCTGAACGCATCGAATCTGGCGTGGCTCAGCTGGATCTGGCGCAGGTGGGGCAATTATTTTTTGAGCGCCCCGATTTTGGCCGCTTTCCCTGCCTTAAACTGGCGTATGATGCACTGCAAACTGGCGGCAGCGCTGCTGCCGTTCTCAATGCCGCCAATGAAGTTGCTGTGCAAGCATTCCTGAATCAAGAAATTGGATTCCGCATGATTGACCAAGTCATCGCTCGTGTCATGGACAAGGTGCCTCACGGCCCGCTGGCCGATGTCGACAGTCTGATCGAGCAAGACAAACTTGCCCGCTCCGTGGCGCACTCCTGCCTGTCATGAATTTCTTACATACCCTGTTAGCTTTTGCGGTCGCACTCGGCTCGTTGGTGATCGTGCATGAGTTGGGGCATTACTGGGCGGCACGCTTATGTGGTGTCAAAGTACTGCGTTTTTCGGTCGGTATGGGACGTGTGATTTATTCGCGTCGCTTCGGGCGAGATCAGACTGAGTGGGCATTGTCGATTTTGCCGCTAGGCGGCTACGTGAAAATGCTTGATGCCCGTGAGCAAGATCTCGGCGCGATGGCCCCGCAGGACTTGGCGCGCGAATTCACTCGGCAATCAGTATGGCGCCGCATTGCCATAGTTAGCGCTGGACCCCTGGCTAACTTCATTCTGGCCATTCTGTTGTTTGCCGGTTTGTTCATGCACGGCATTCCAGAACCGCTCCCCAAGTTGCGATCAATGGCTCCTCTGAGTGCAGCCTATCAGGCTGGCTTGCGAGGAGGAGAGACCATCACGGCAATCAATGGCATTCCAGTCCAGACATGGTCTGAGGTACGCTGGAAGCTGATGTCGCTGGTGCTGGAAAAAGCGAATGCAAAGCTGGATGTCGAACGGCTCAATCCGGATCAGCCTGGTGGCAAGCTGCTCGATTCTGTCGACCTTTCGTTGGCACAAATCTCCAGCAAGGATCTCGATGGCGATTTTTTGGGCAAGCTGGGGTTATCGCTTGCGCGTCCGCCAGCTCTTATCGGCAAGATCATGGACGGTCCGGCGCAGCGTGCGGGCCTGCAAGAGGGCGACCTGATTATTGATGTCAACGGCGTGCCGGTCAAAGACGGCCTGGCGTTGGTGGCGCTGGTGCGTGCCTCGCCCAATAAGGAATTGACTCTGCATGGTTTGCGTGCGCAACAAGAGTTTCGTCTCGGCGTTACGCCCGAAGCTTTTCAGGACAACGCTCAGACGATAGGCCGTATCAAAGTCGAAGTGCCGCTGGCGCCTGAAATGATTGTTATCAGTGATGCCCCCTGGACGGCGCTGGTCAAAGGCGCTCAAAGGACCTGGGATACCAGCACCATGACCTTGAAAATGATAGGCAAGATGATTGTCGGTCAAGTTTCATGGAAAAATATCACTGGCCCGATTACCATAGCAGATTATGCCGGGCAAACCGCCAAGATCGGTCTGGTCAGCTACCTGAGCTTTATCGCTTTCATCAGTATCAGCCTGGGTGTCATGAACCTGCTGCCGATCCCGGTTTTAGACGGCGGGCATTTGCTGTATTATTCGCTGGAGATTTTGACTGGACGACCTGTTTCCGAGCGTTTTGGAGAAATTGCGCATCGCGCCGGTCTGGGTATTTTGATGACATTGATGCTTGTCGCTGCTTTCAACGATATTGTCCGTCTGATGTTTTGAGAATTCGTCAGAAGCCGTCCTGCATGTCCGGATGGCTTTTGGCTTTTAAATGTGTTCGGCCATTCTGTTGGAGTGGTCGGCCAAAAACATAGTTAATAAACGATAGCTAATGAAATTACATTCTGCGACTCTCCCCGCACCGACATTCTCCCGTCGTCTGATTGCTGCCGCTGCAATTGCGCTTTGCTCGGGCCAGGCGTTCGCCGCTGATCCTTTTGTTGTCAAGGATATCCGGGTCGAAGGCATTCAGCGTACCGAGGCCGGTACGGTGTTCAGTTACTTGCCAGTACGCGTAGGCGATACATTTAACGACGAAAAGGGGACGGCCGCGATCAAGGCGCTTTACGCCACCGGCTTCTTTAAGGACGTCCGTATTGAAGCCGAAGGCGATGTGCTGGTGGTGCAAGTCGAAGAACGGCCGGCAATTGCCAGCGTCGACTTTACCGGCATTAAAGAGTTCGACAAGGATCAACTGAACAAGGCGCTCAAGCAAATCGGTGTTTCCGAATCCCGTATTTTTGACAAGTCGCTCGTGGATCGCGCCGAGCAGGAACTGAAAAAACAATATCTGTCGCGTGGATTGTACGGTGCCAAGGTCACCACTACAGTTACGCCGGTTGAGCGTAACCGCGTTGCGATCTCATTTGGCGTTGATGAAGGTGAAGTGTCACGCATCAAGCAGATCAACATTGTTGGTAACAAGGTTTTTTCAGACGGCGATCTGCAAGACCAGATCAAGTTGACCACGCCAGGCTGGTTCACCTGGTACAGCAAGGCTGATCAATACTCGAAGGAAAAGCTGGCCACCGATATTGACACCTTGCGCGCTTATTATCTGGATCGCGGTTATCTGGAAATGCAGGTGGAATCGACGCAAGTGTCGATCACGCCGGACAAGAAAGATATTTACATCACCATCAATATCAAGGAAGGTGACAAGTACACCATTTCCGACATCAAGCTTGACGGTGAAATGCTCGGTATGGATGCCGATCTGGCGGCATTGCTGCAATTGAAGAAGGGCGATGTCTACTCTGGTGCCAAGCTCACTGACAGCACCAAGAAAATCTCCGAGCGCCTGGGTAACTTCGGTTATGCGTTTGCCAATGTGAACGCCAATCCAAACGTCAATCACGAGAAGAAGGAAGTCGCCTTCACGATCATGGTTGACCCGGGCAAGCGCGTGTATGTGCGTCACATCAATGTTGCCGGCAATACCAAGACGCGTGACGAAGTCATTCGCCGCGAGTTTCGTCAGTTCGAAGACTCCTGGTACGACGGTGAGAAGATCAAGTTGTCGCGCGACCGGGTTGATCGTCTTGGCTACTTCAAGGAAGTTACCTTGGAAACGCCTGAAGTGCCTGGTACCACCGATCAGGTTGATGTCAACATGAAGGTAGAGGAAAAGCCGACCGGTAATATCACGGTGGGTGCAGGTTTCTCGCAAAGTGAAAAACTGGCGCTGACTGGGTCGATTTCGCAGGAAAATGCTTTTGGTAGCGGCAATACCGTTGGTATCAGCATCAACACCGCGTCGACTTACCGGACCATTGCGGTATCGGAGACGAATCCTTACTTCACTGATGATGGCATCAGTCGCACCTACGACGTGTATTTGCGGACGGTGACCAATTCGGTTTACGCTACCGGTGATTATCGCGTGAGAACCATTGGCGGTGATGTAAAGTTCGGCGTGCCGTTCTCCGAACTGGATCGTGTCTTCTTCGGTATTGGCGTGGAAAATACGCAAGTTCAGACTGATTTGACCAGCCCGAGCCTGTACCGCGCTTATGTGCGTGATTTTGGCGGCGATGGTACTGCCGGTTGCGATGTGACCGCAACCACAGGTAACTGCGGCGTCGGCACCGCAATCACAACCAGCTTCCCGCTGACGGTAGCATGGCAGCGTGATAGCCGAGACAGTGCACTGATCCCGACCAAGGGGCATTATCAGCGTGCAAACATGGAAGTATCTTCGTTTGGTAGTCTCGAATACTATCGTGCGACGTATCAACATCAGTACTTCCAGCCGTTCTGGTCCAACGCCGCAACACTGGCGCTCAATAGCGAGGTCGATTATGGTCGCGGCTTTGGCGGCAAGGCCTACCCGATCTTCAAGAACTTCTATGCCGGCGGTATTGGTAGCGTGCGCGGATATGAAGATGCATCGTTGGGTAGCTTGAAAGACCAGTATGGCGACTCGATGGGTGGTGCATCGCGCTTGATCGGCAGCGTTGAGCTACAGTTCCCGTTTGCGGGTTCTGGTCAGGATCGTACTTTGCGTTGGTTTACCTTCGTTGATGGTGGCCAGGTGTATGCGGATGGCGCGCCAATGCAGGTCAGTCAGTTGCGTTATTCGACCGGTGTCGGTATCAGTTGGCTATCACCAATCGGACCGTTGAAGTTGAGCTACGGCAAGCCGCTCAATCAAAAGCCGGGTGACAAATCACAAAGTTTCCAGTTTCAGCTGGGAACCGGATTCTGATGGAGTGATCATCAGCTAGTGGCATAATTAAATCTGTATTACGGAGAATGATCTTGAAGTTTATTACTAAATCACTGTTGTCTATCCAAGCTGCCACATTGGCGCTTGGTCTGTTGGCGTTTGCAAATGCTCAGGCGCAGGAAGCATCGCGCATCGCTTTTGTCAGTACTGAACGTATCTTCCGCGAAGCAGTGCCGGCTAAGGCGGCGCAGGCAAAGTTGGAGCAGGAATTTGCCAAGCGCGAGAAGGATATTGCCGATATGGCAGCACGTCTGAAGGCGCAATCGGAAAAATTGGACAAGGATTCTGCTGTTTTGTCTGAGTCCGACCGTGTCAAGCGTCAGCGTGACCTGGCGGATATGGACAAGGAATTTCAACGCAAGCAACGTGAGTTTCGTGAAGATCTGAATCAGCGTCGTAACGAAGAACTGTCTGTGGTACTTGAGCGCACCAACGGCGTGATTCGCAAGATCGCTGAAGCTGAAAAATACGATATCGTATTCCAGGAAGCCGTCTATGCAAGCAAGCGTATTGATATTACCGATAAGGTGCTGAAAGAACTGGCCAAATAATTGGTCGGTACGATCGGCATAGTCCCGTCATCACGCATATCTTGGGCGCACGGGTTGTTTTCGACAGAAAGCGGCAACCCGTAGTGCCTTTTAGGATAGCGTCATAATCTACGAAGGCCAAGATGAGTATTCGGCTAGAACAGTTGGTCGAAAGCTTGGGTGGCCAGCTAAAAGGCGATGCGCAGATCAGTGT
>Ga0302155_10000542_pt1 | contig 29786 bp, 30 predicted proteins | sample I_Bog_N3_1_FD_193508 | JGI IMG/M metagenome (GOLD analysis project Ga0302155, IMG submission 193508) | Peat permafrost microbial communities from Stordalen Mire near Abisko, Sweden - I_Bog_N3_1 | ecosystem: Environmental > Terrestrial > Soil > Wetlands > Peat | place: Sweden: Abisko, Stordalen...
ACAATCGTTGAAGAAATAATCCCGGCACTCGCTAGTCGATTACCGGACTCAAGGAAATAATTATGGCAAAAAGCCCAAATAACGCCGCAGCAGCACGCGTGCGCAAGAAAGTTAAGAAGAACGTAGCTGAAGGTATCGCTCACGTTCACGCTTCGTTCAACAATACCATCATTACGATCACTGATCGCCAAGGTAATGCTTTGTCTTGGGCGACTTCGGGCGGTGCTGGTTTCAAGGGTTCGCGTAAATCGACTCCATTTGCTGCCCAGGTTGCTGCAGAAGCTGCTGGCAAAGTTGCAATCGAATGCGGTATCAAGAATCTGGAAGTGCGCATCAAGGGCCCAGGCCCAGGCCGTGAATCTGCGGTGCGTGCACTGAACAATCTGGGTATCAAAATTACCCAGATCCAGGACGTGACTCCGGTTCCGCACAACGGTTGCCGCCCACCGAAGCGTCGTCGTATTTAATCTGTAGTATAATCTCGCGCTTTACTGCATAAGTAAAAGCGCTGGAAATCACCCGCCAACGACCTTGGCGGGTTTTGTTCTTAAGACCACTGTTTGATTGCAGGCAGATCAGACTAGCGTTCAACCCCACCGTGGGGTTGGAACGTCATTGATAAAAGGAAATATTGTGGCACGTTATATCGGACCTAAAGCAAAACTGTCGCGCCGCGAAGGCACGGACCTGTTCCTCAAGAGCGCACGCCGCTCGCTGGACTCCAAGTGCAAACTGGATTCCAAGCCTGGTCAACATGGCCGTACTTCCGGTGCTCGTACTTCCGACTACGGTAACCAATTGCGTGAAAAGCAAAAGGTCAAGCGTATGTACGGCATCCTCGAGCGTCAATTTCGCCGCTACTTCGCTGAAGCCGATCGTCGCAAGGGCAACACCGGTGAAACACTGTTGAAGTTGCTTGAAGCGCGTCTGGACAACGTTGTCTATCGTATGGGCTTTGGCTCAACTCGTGCTGAAGCGCGTCAGTTGGTGTCGCACAAAGCGCTGACAGTCAACGGTATCGTTGTCAACATCGCTTCTTACCAAGTCAAGGCTGGTGACGTCGTCGCTGTGCGCGAAAAGGCCAAGAAGCAAGTGCGCATCGCTGAAGCGCTGGCGTTGGCTCAACAAGGCAATTTCCCATCGTGGGTTACTGTCGATGCCAAGAAGTTTGAAGGTACCTTTAAGACTTGGCCAGATCGCAACGAAATCGCAAACGACGTCAACGAATCGCTGATTGTTGAATTGTATTCGCGTTAATCTGCACCCTGATTTTTTACGGCCCACCGTATCGGTGGGCTTTTTTCGACATGCCATCAGCCTTATCGGTGTAACGAGCCGAGGGTATTGAAGAGGATCTCATGCAAAATAGTTTGTTGAAGCCACGTATTATTGAAGTTGAAGCACTGGGCGCCGGCCACGCAAAGGTGGTCATGGAGCCGTTCGAACGTGGTTATGGCCACACCTTGGGCAACGCGTTGCGTCGCGTGCTGTTGTCGTCGATGATTGGCTATGCGCCGACTGAAGTGACCATTGCTGGCGTAGTGCATGAATACTCGTCACTGGACGGCGTGCAAGAAGACGTCGTCGATATCCTGCTGAACCTGAAGGGCGTTGTCTTCAAGTTGCATAATCGAGATGAAGTCACCCTGACATTGAAGAAAGATGGCGAAGGCGTTGTGTTGGCGTCCGATATCGATCTGCCGCACGATGTTGAGCTGATCAATCCTGATCATATCATTGCCAATTTGACTGCTGGCGGCAAGCTGGACATGCAGATCAAGGTCGAAAAAGGTCGTGGCTACGTGCCAGGTAACGTTCGCCGTTTGAGCGAAGATGCGAACAAGACTATTGGTCGTATTATTCTGGACGCTTCGTTTTCACCAGTGCGCCGTGTTTCTTACGCCGTTGAATCTGCTCGCGTGGAACAGCGTACCGATCTGGACAAGCTGGTTATCAACATCGAAACCAATGGTGTCATCACGCCAGAAGAAGCTATCCGTCAATCGGCGCGCGTCTTGGTTGATCAACTCAACGTGTTTGCTGCACTGGAAGGTACCGAAGCGACTGCCGAAGCTCCATCGCGCGCACCGCAAGTCGATCCTATCCTGTTGCGTCCAGTCGATGATCTTGAACTGACTGTGCGTTCGGCAAACTGCCTGAAGGCAGAAAACATTTACTACATTGGTGATCTGATCCAACGTAGCGAAAATGAACTGCTAAAGACGCCAAACCTGGGCCGTAAGTCTTTGAATGAAATCAAGGAAGTATTGGCTTCGCGTGGTCTGACTCTGGGCATGAAGCTGGAAAACTGGCCACCTGCTGGTCTGGAAAAGTAATAATGCATTGATGGCGGACTGTGTTACGGTCCGCCAGGCAGTATTGAGTAGTAAGTAACATGTAGTACCGCAAGCCTGGTAACAGGCATTTAACCCAATTGACACCGGTCCGCGGCATCGTAAGACAATGCTGATAGAAGAGCTGGAATAAAATGTAATCGAAAGGAAATACCATGCGTCACCGTCACGGACTTCGTAAGCTTAATCGTACTTCTTCGCATCGTTTGGCGATGCTGCGCAACATGACTGTTTCCCTGCTGCGTCATGAAGCTATCAAAACCACTTTGCCAAAAGCTAAGGAATTGCGCCGCGTTGTTGAGCCTATCCTGACTTTGGGCAAGACCGACACACTGGCTAACAAGCGTCTAGCCTTCAGTCGTCTGCGCGATCGTGAAATCGTTGGTAAGCTATTCTCGGAACTTGGTCCACGTTACGCAACACGTAACGGTGGCTATCTGCGTATCCTGAAAATGGGTTTCCGCGTTGGTGACAATGCACCAATGGCTTTCGTTGAACTGGTTGACCGTCCAGAAATGGATGATGCTGACGTGCCAAACGCAGAGTAATTTGCGTTGTTGCGTGTTGTCTCGAAAGAGGCAGGTGTCAAAATTTAAAAAGCCAGGCTAAGCCTGGCTTTTTTGCTTTCAGCCACATCCTTGTTGCCGACGGTATGAAAGACGGCGGTGTATCATCCCTTGGCTCGATCTCAACGATGGATAGTCATCAAGTCAGTGCATGTGCTGGAAGGAAAATCATGTTGGAACCTCTACTTGTAATGACTAATGTGCCTGATGCAGAGCTGGCCGTAACAATGGCGACATGTTTGGTGGAACAAGGGCTGGCTGCTTGTGTCAATATCCTGCCGCCGGTGAAGTCTGTCTACCGCTGGCAGGGTAAGGTTGAGCATGCCACTGAGCTTAGTTTGCTCATCAAAACTACATCGGTGCGTTACGCAGAACTGCAAGCTGCAATCATCAGCATGCATCCTTATGAGGTGCCGGAAATCATCGCCATTCCTGTCACGGCTGGCTTGCCTGCTTATCTGAACTGGATTGAAGCAGAAACTGTAAAGGTTTTAAATGCGTAATTGTTTGTATGTGGCAATGTACCGTCATGAATTTCTGAGGCTCTTGCGTGGTGCTGCGGCCTGCCTGGTCGCAATCCTGTCGCTGTTACTTGGCATGCTACCGTTGTCAGTACAGGCAGAAGCCTACCTCACGCCGGAGGCAGCATTTCAATTCTCGGCAAAAATGATTGACGCCAAAACCGTGGAGCTCAACTATGTGATTGCCAATGGTTATCACATGTACCGCGAGGGTTTTCATTTCCGTGTCGCCGGCGCTAGCCTAGGCGAACCGATTTTTCCTGTGGGTGACATTAAGTTCGATGAGAATTTCGGTAGAAACGTCGAGACCTATCAGCACAGTGTTCAAATACGCGTACCGGTCAGTGCCGCTGGGGCTTTTACATTGACCTCTACCGGTCAGGGGTGCGCTGATCGTGGCCTGTGTTATCCACCAATGGACAGCGTGGTTGGCTTGTCGTCAATTGTGTTGGGGCAAGTTGTCCATGCTGTCGGAGCCGCGGTGCCAGAGAGCGGCAACGCGAGCGACAAGATCGGCGCTGCGCTCAAAAGTGGAAAATTGCTGACGGTACTAACGTTATTCTTCCTACTTGGCATCGGCCTGTCATTGACGCCTTGTGTGCTACCCATGCTGCCTATTTTGTCATCGATCATCGTTGGTGAAGGTGCACAGTCAAATCGCAAGCGAGGTCTGGTGTTGTCGGTTACTTATGCGCTCGGCATGGCGCTGGTGTATACAGCGTTAGGTATAGCTGCCGGGTTGATTGGTGAAGGTTTATCGGCTGCTTTACAGAATCCCTGGGTGTTGGGTCTGTTTGCCCTGCTGATGGTGGTCCTATCGTTGTCCATGTTCGACATTTACCAATTACAGTTGCCGTCGACATTGCAAACCAAATTGAGCCGAGCATCTGGCCACCAAGGCCGAGCTGGAAAACTCACCGGTGTGTTTCTCATGGGGGCGATTTCCGCATTGATCGTTGGGCCTTGTGTAGCGGCCCCGTTGGCCGGTGCATTGGTCTATATAAGTCAGACGCGCGATGTGGTCTTGGGTGGCAGTGCCTTGTTTGCCATGGCCATCGGAATGAGTATGCCGTTGCTGCTCATAGGCGTTTCGGCAGGAGCGCTGTTGCCTCGTGCAGGCAAATGGATGGATGGAATCAAGCAATTCTTTGGTGTACTGATGTTGGCAACTGCATTATGGATGCTTGCATCAGTGTTGCCTGCCTGGCTGTACGTTGCCGGCTGGGCCGCATTGGGTATCGGTTATGGTGCGTATTTATTGTGGGGCGGCTCCGCACATTGGGCCGCCCGCGCAGTCGGACTTCTGTTTGCTACGCTCGGTATCGTTCAACTGGTGAGTGTGGCCAGCGGTGGCCGCGACGCGCTATCACCGTTGTCGCATCTGTCAGGCAAGGCAGCGGGGTCATTCGTGACGGACTTCGTGCGCATCAAATCCAGTGCCGATCTCGATGCCGCGCTGGCCCAGACCGGTGGCAAGCCGGTCATGTTGGATTTTTACGCTGACTGGTGTGTGTCGTGCAAGGAAATGGAGCGGTTCACCTTTTCCGACCCGCGTGTACACGAAAAATTATCTCAGATGGTGCTGCTGCAAATCGATGTAACTGCTAATAATGCTGATGACAAGGCAATGCTCAAGCGTTTTCAACTGTTCGGACCACCGGGGATTATTCTATTCGACCGTAAGGGGCGCGAACTGGTAGACAAGCGCGTGATCGGCTTTCAGAACGCCGAGCAGTTTCTGCAAAGTCTGCAGGTCCTCTAGTCTGTGGCGTTGTCATATCTTGCAGTAATTTGAATAGGCATTAAAAATTGTTGGAGGCTGGGGCGGTAGCAGTTATATTGAATGTCCCGAAATTTGCGTTCAAGGAGACTAAGATGACATTACGTTTAGGTGATATAGCACCCGATTTCGAACAAAATTCCTCGCTCGGGAAGATTAAATTTCACGAGTGGGCGGGCGACTCCTGGGTGGTCCTGTTTTCACACCCGGCTGACTTTACGCCGGTTTGTACCACGGAGCTGGGCTTGACCGCCAAGCTCAAACCGGAGTTCGATAAGCGCAATGTCAAGGCTATCGCCTTATCGGTGGATGGTGCCGAGGCCCATTTACAGTGGATCAAGGACATTGAAGATACACAGAAAACGGTAGTTGGTTTTCCTATCGTTGCCGATGTCGACAAGAAAGTGGCTGGTCTATACGACATGATTCATCCGAATCAATCGGAAACCGCTACGGTACGTTCGTTGTTTGTCATTGATCCTAAGAAGAAAGTGCGTCTGATGATCACTTATCCGATGAGCACCGGCCGCAATTTCGACGAAGTGCTGCGAGTGCTGGATGCGCTACAACTGACGGATGGCTATACGGTTGCCACGCCAGGCAACTGGAAGGATGGTGACGACGTGATCATTCCATTGTCGGTCAAGGATGAAGATGTGATCAAGCAAAAATATCCTAAGGGGTACACCTCGCCGCGTCCGTATTTGCGTATTACGCCGCAGCCAAACAAATAAACGACACTACCAAGCGCCCGCCGATGCGGGCGTTTTTCATTCTGTCGCGAACGATTCATTGTGGATATGCATACTGTCTTCGATGTCCGCCACTGACAGTATTGAGATTGAAAATGGTTTCCTGACATGCTGAAAAGTTATAGCTGTATCAGTCGTTGTCATTAGGCAAAGCAATGACTTTGGCATACAGTTTGGCGTCAAAAACATAGCTTTCCTCACGCTATCGGTTTGCATACATGTCCAATGGATGAGCGCCGAGACTGCCGTGGCAAGTATGTCTATAACTATAAGGCTGGATGCGATGGCATTGATTAACTACATTACCCAGGTTCAATTCGATTTCGGTGCGCTGTCGCTATTGTGGCAAGAATGCGAGCGTATCGGTATCCACAAACCCTTGGTGGTGACCGACCAGGGCATTCGTAACGTCGGCATTCTTGATCAAGTTTTGGCTCAATTAAAGCCAGGCAGTCAGGTTAGCGTATTCGATCAGACGCCGCCCAATCCTAATGAAGCTGCCGTGCGCGCTGCTGTCAAAATGTTTCACGACGGCGCCTGTGATGGCATTATCGCCGTCGGCGGTGGTTCGTCCATCGATCTGGCCAAGGGTGTCGCCGTCTGTGGGACGCATGAGGGGCCGTTGAAAAGATTCGCGTTGATCGAAGGTGGTCTGGCCAACATTACCGCTGCCACCGCGCCGGTGATTGCGATTCCGACCACGGCAGGTACTGGCAGCGAGGTAGGTCGCGGTGCCATTTTGATCCTCGATGATGGTCGCAAGGTCGGTGTTCTTTCGCCCTATCTGGTACCGCGTCTGGCGATCTGCGACCCGGAACTGACACTCAATCTGCCGCCCATGATGACTGCTGCCACTGGCATGGATGCGATCGCCCATTGTCTGGAGACTTTCATGGCGCCAGTGTTCAATCCACCAGCCGATGGTATTGCACTTGATGGTCTGTGGCGCGCTTGGAGCCACATCGAGCGCGCCACCAGAACACCACATGACAGGCAAGCGCGCCTGAACATGATGAGCGCCTCCATGCAGGGGGCCATGGCATTTCAGAAAGGACTGGGTTGCGTGCACAGTCTCAGCCATGCGCTGGGCGGCATTAACCCGCGCCTGCATCACGGGACATTGAATGCGATTTTTTTACCGGCAGTGATCGCCTTTAACCAAGGAGCCGAGAGCATCATCAAGGACAACAAGTTGGCGCGCATTGCTCAGGCCATGGGGCTGGCTGATACTGCCGAGATCGGTCCTGCCATCAAGGAGATGAGTGCTCGCCTTGGCTTGCCCGACGGCCTGCAGGCGCTGGGTGTGAGTACCGACATGTTCCCCGCAATCATTGAGGGTGCATTGGCTGACCATAGCCACAAGACCAATCCGCGTGAGGCATCCGTAGAGGACTACACACGCATGCTGACATTATCGATGTAACCAGGAGAGGCAACAATGAGCATACTAGGACACAACTATATCGGCGGTCGTCGTAGCGGCGAAGGCAATGAGCAACTGCGCAGCATCGCCGCGGCAACTGGCGAAGCACATGCGGTTGCTTTTTTGACGGCAACAGAGCAAGAGGTCAGCGCTGCTGTCGATGCCGCAGCGGCAGCCTATCCCGCCTACCGCGCGCTGTCGGCACAAGCGCGAGCACAATTTCTCGATACCATTGCCGAAGAAATTGATGCCTTGGGTGATGATTTCATCGCCGAAGTATCGCGTGAAACCGCCTTGCCAGCAGCGCGCCTGCAAGGCGAACGCAGCCGCACCAGCAACCAGATGCGTTTGTTTGCGAAGGTGTTACGGCGCGGTGATTTTTACGGCGCTCGGATCGACCCGGCCTTGCCACAGCGCCAGCCCCTGCCTCGTCCAGATCTGCGGCAATATAAGATTGGCGTCGGCCCGGTGGCAGTGTTCGGTGCCAGCAACTTTCCATTGGCATTCTCGGTGGCTGGTGGTGACACAGCTGCGGCACTGGCAGCAGGCTGTCCGGTGGTATTCAAGGCCCATAGCGGTCACCTGATTACTTCCGAACTGGTAGCTGATGCGATTGAACGTGCGGTCATTCGCAGCGGCGTTCCGGTCGGGGTATTCAACATGATTTATGGTGATCGGGTTGGCGCGCAATTGGTCAAGAGCCCCGGTATTCAGGCGGTCGGTTTTACCGGCTCGCTGCGCGGCGGCCGCGCTTTGTGCGATATGGCAGCGGCACGTGCGCAGCCGATCCCGGTGTTTGCCGAGATGTCGAGCATCAATCCAATCATCTTGCTACCGCAAGCGCTGCAAACGCGCGGCGATGTCATCGCACGTGAGCTGATCGCTTCAGTGGTAGTCGGTTGCGGTCAGCTGTGTACCAATCCAGGGCTACTCCTGGGCGTGCGCTCGCCAGAACTGACGACGTTTATCGAACAACTGCGCGCTGCAATGGCTGCACAAGTGCCACAGACCATGCTTAACAGCGCCGGTCTCAAAAGTTATGGTGCTGGCATCGACCGTCTGAGCCAACATGAAGGGGTGAGCTTGCTCGCCGCAGGTGGCACCAGCGTTACACAAGCTGTGCCACATTTATTCAAGGGCGATGCGGCCTTGTTGTTCAAGCGCGATTCACCGTTGGAAGAAGAGGTATTTGGTCCTGCTACCATCATCGTCGAACTGGACAGCCGTGAGCAACTGATTGACTTTGCGCGCAACATGCACGGCCAGCTGACCGCGACGTTGCAAGCACAACCAGAAGATTTGCATGCCCACCAGGACCTCATCGCACTACTCGAACAAAAGGCCGGGCGTTTGCTGGTTAACGGCTTCCCGACAGGCGTGGAAGTCTGTGATGCCATGGTGCACGGCGGCCCTTATCCGGCGACATCGGATGCACGCGGGACTTCCGTTGGCACCTTGGCCATCGAGCGTTTCTTACGCCCGATCTGTTATCAGAACTATCCGGATGAGTTGCTGCCGAGCGCCTTGCAGAACGCTAATCCGCTTGGTTTGTTGCGACTGGTGGATGGCGAACAAACACGCGCGGCGGTGCAGGATCCGCGTATCGGCTGAATGTAGTCAGTGTGAAGAAGGGGCGTGCGCATCAATGCTATCAAGGCCGTGACCAAATGTATTTGGTGGAACTCGCAGTGAGGCAGGAGCAATTGAAATTGGCGCATCGCGAGCGATGTCGGGATGCGCCATTGATGCCGTTACGCCGGTTTATTTTTTCAAGTGGCGCGCAATATCGAGTGCGAAATAAGTCAGTACACCATCGGCACCGGCGCGCTTGAATGCCATCATGGCTTCGAGCATGGCCTTGTCATGGTCGAGCCAGCCGTTTTGCGCAGCAGCCTTGATCATGGCGTATTCACCGCTGACCTGGTAGGCAAAGGTCGGTACCTTGAATTCGTCTTTCACACGGCGCACGATGTCCAGATAAGGCATGCCGGGTTTGACCATGACCATGTCGGCGCCTTCTGCCAGATCCAGTGCTACTTCGCGCAGCGCTTCATCACTGTTGGCCGGATCCATCTGGTAAGTACTCTTGCTGCCCTTGCCCAGATTGGCGGCCGAGCCGACCGCTTCACGAAACGGACCGTAAAAGGCCGATGCATATTTGGCCGAGTAAGCCATGATGCGTGTATGGATGAATTGTTCTGCTTCCAGCGCACTGCGAATGGCGCCGATGCGGCCATCCATCATGTCTGACGGTGCCACGATATCGACCCCGGCGCGTGCCTGGGCCAATGCCTGTTGTACCAACAACACGCTGGTTTCATCGTTGAGGACATAGCCGTTGTCATCCATCACACCGTCCTGGCCGTGGCTGGTGTAAGGGTCCAGCGCCACATCGGTCAGGATGCCCAGCTCGGGGAAGCGTTGCTTGAGTGCCTTGACAGCGCGCGGGATCAGGCCATCCGGATTGATGGCCTCAATGCCGTCCGGTGTTTTCAGTGCCGGATCGATGACCGGAAACAGTGCCAACACGGGAATCCCAAGTGCCACGCATTCTTCGGCTACCAGCAACAATTGGTCAATCGACAGACGTTCGACGCCCGGCAGCGAGCCGACTGGCGTACGCAGCTTGTCGCCTTCCTGAATGAAAACCGGATAGATCAGATCACCTGCAGTGATGACGTTTTCCTGCATCAGCGCACGGGAAAAAGCATCTCGGCGCATACGGCGCATACGAATAGCTGGGAATTGCGGAGAGGGGAGAGAAAAGGGCATGTCAATACTCGCTAAATCACGTTAAATGCGCAGAAAATCAAAACAATTTTGACTAAAAAATGGTTAATTGACGATATTTAAGAATCAGGTCGACAGTGAGAAACTTTTCTTTTGCTAAAAGCCTCCTAAGCATAGGCAAAATTGCCTCCCGCTTCCCTTCCCTCCCTGAGCGGGGCTGATCGTGCAAACGATGAGCATTTGCCCTGGAATGGCCAGTCCTTCCAGGGCATTTTTGTTGTTTGCGCAAGAGCAGGTTTAGGAGGCCGACTCATCAGGCGCGTCAGCTGCCGCGGCGACAGCAGGTTGCGCAGATGCTGTCTCGCCCTGCGCAGGCCCCTCGTCCCCGTCATTCAAGCCCGCCAGTTCCAGGATCTTGCTGTCAGCTTCTTCAAGGCCGGTGCGTTTGAGGGCTGAAAACAGTTGGGCGGTGAATGGAAACGGTTTGCCGTTTTCATCAACGTAGCTGGCTAAAAAGGTGCGTGCCTGACGCAAGGCATTGGTGGCGTCATTGCGATTGAGCTTGTCGGCTTTGCTGAGAATGCAATGCAATGGTTTGCCAGTTGGTGCAAACCACTCCACCATCTGCATGTCGAGATCGGTAAAGGGCCGACGTGCGTCAATGATCATCACCAGTCCTGCCAGCTGTTCGCGGCGGCGCACATAGTCGCCCAGTAATTCCTGCCAATGCAGTTTGGCCGAGCCGGATACTTCTGCATAGCCATAGCCGGGAAGGTCAACCAGCAAGGCGCGGATTTCTTCGAGTTTGGTCTCGTCTTTGCGGTGCTGTCCGACATGTGCGCCGCCGATCGAGAAATAATTGATATGCTGTGTCCGCCCCGGCGTTTTGGAGGCGAACGCCAGTTTTTTTTGATTGCACAGCACATTGATGGCGGTGGACTTGCCGGCATTGGAGCGACCGGCAAAGGCAATCTCGGGAACCTGAGTGCTTGGCAAATCACGGAGATGATTAACCGTGGTGAAAAAACGGGCTTGCCAAAGTTGGGACATGATATGAGGGAAGATGCATTAAAAGTGGGCAGAAACGCCGAAAAGCTATTGTACAATAAGGGGTTCGCTCTTGTTCAGTTGCACTCGGATTGCACTAAAATTGCGCTTCAAATGCATGAAGATTGCACAAAGGAAGACACTTTTCAGTGATGTTGATGAAAAGTGAGAGAAGGATAAGGAAAGAGGAATCGTCGCCAACCGGGCATTTATTATCACAATCAAGTCTCAGGGGTGTTTGAATGAATCGTACCTTTTCACCATTACTGAAATTGTTGTTTCTGGCTGCACTGACCATTTCCTGCGCGGTATCGGCAGCGGAAGAAAAAAAATCCGAATCCGTTGTCAAGCCTGATCCTGCCAAGGGCGAAGCGCTTTACACCAATGGTGATGCCACGCGTAACATTGTGGCCTGTATTTCCTGTCATGGTGCCGCCGGCAATTCGACGATCACGACCAATCCGCGTCTGGCTGGCCAGCACGTTGCCTATTTGGTCAAGCAACTGACAGACTTCCGCTCTCCTAATCGCAATAATCCGATCATGTCGCCGCTGGCCAAGGCCTTGTCGGATGACGACATCAAAAACCTAGCCGCTTATCTCAGTGCCCAGGCGCCTAAGCCGGGTGCGGCCAAAGACAAGGATTCCCTGGAGTTGGGCAAACGTATCTGGCGTGGTGGTATTGCAGCCAAGAACGTGCCCGCTTGCGCGGGTTGCCATAGCCCTAACGGTGCCGGCATTCCAGCCCAGTACCCGCGTCTGGCAGGTCAGCATCAGGATTACACGGTGGCAGAACTCAATAATTTTCATAGCGGCGCACGTAGCAACAGCGCACCGATGACGACCATTGCAGAACGGCTGTCGGATAAGGAAATCAAGGCGGTGGCCGATTATATTGCCGGTTTGAGGTAAGCCGACGATCCGGCTACAATCAGCGCAATAATAAAAAAGGCGGCTGCGAAGCCGCTTTTTTTTATTGCCGCCATGTCGGCGCGACAGCCGCTGAAAACTGAACAAGCAGTATCGATAAAGGTAGCACTATGACGGGCAACACCGCAGGTATCCAACTCAAGTCCAAGCAGCGTTGGCTTGTCGAAGCAGTCGAGCTTTTTTCTTCGATGCGTTTTGCTATCAGTTTGCTCACCCTCATTGCCATCGCTTCCATCATCGGTACCGTGCTCAAGCAAAACGAGCCCATGCCGAACTATGTGAATCAATTGGGACCATTCTGGTTTGAGGTATTCAACAAGCTAGGACTCTATAGCGTCTACTCGACCTGGTGGTTTCTGCTGATCATGGGTTTTCTGGTGCTGTCGACTTCGCTGTGCATTGCCCGCAATGGCCCAAAAATGCTCAAGGATGTGGTCAGCTGGCGTGAGAATGTACGCGAGCAATCGCTGCGCAATTTTCATCACAAGGCCGAGTGGACGGCGGCCGTACCGGTGGCTGAGCTGGCACGGCAGGTGACCCAACGGATCACCGCTAACGGATACAAGATCAAACTTCTTGAGCGCGGTGATGCGATCTTGCTTGCGGCCAAGAAGGGTGCGGCCAACAAATTGGGTTACATTTTTGCGCATAGCGCAATCGTGATTATCTGCCTTGGCGGTTTGCTCGACTCGGACCTGACCATCCGCTTTCAGCAATGGTTTTATGACAAGACGCCGTTTGCCGGTACTGGCGTGATTGCACAAATACCGCAACAGCATCGCCTTGGTCTGGGTAATCCCAGCTTTCGCGGCAATACACTTATCCCTGAAGGCAGCAGCAGCAGCACCGTCATTCTGGCACAGCAAAATGGCGTGTTGATTCAGGATTTGCCATTTACCATCAAACTCAATCGCTTCATCATTGACTATTATTCGACCGGCATGCCCAAGCTGTTCGCCAGTGATGTCACAGTGCGTGACAATGCCAGCGGCAAGGACTTCAATGCCACCATCAAGGTCAACCAACCGCTGATCTATGATGGCGTGGCGGTGTATCAGTCGAGTTTTGAAGACGGCGGCAGCAAGTTGCATCTGACCGGCTATCGCATGAGTGGGGGTGATAACAAGACCTTCGATATCGCCGGTGAAGTGAATGGTACGACGCCGCTGAGCCAGTCCAAGGACAATCAATATACGGTCGAATGGAGCGGCTTTCGTCCCTTCAATGTCGAGAACATGAGCAATAACGGCGCCGATGACGTGCGCGCGGTCAAGCTTGGCAAGAGTTTCAACAAGCGGCTGGCTGAAGATCTTGATCAGCATCTTGGTTCCGGTGCCAAGAGTGCTAACGCCAAAGACCTGAAAAACGTCGGCCCGAGTGTGCAATACAAGCTGCGCGACCAGACTGGACAGGCTCGTGAATTCCTCAATTACATGCAATCGGTGAAAGTCGATGGCGCCTATGTGTTCCTGGCCGGGGTACGTGACCAGCCTGATGAAGCCTTCCGCTATCTGCGCATTCCGGCCGACGATGACGACACCGTCAATGAATGGATGCGTCTGCGTGCGGCGCTGACCAGCCCGGCACTGCGCGCTGAAGCGGCGCAACGCTATGCGCATGAGGCCATGCACGGTACGAATGCGGCATCAACGCAATTAATAGCGCAGTTGCAGCAATCTGCACTACGCAGTCTGACCATTTTTGCCGGCGACGGTAATGACTCCGGTTACGTTGCCGTGTCGCATTTTATTGAAAAAATCCCCGCAGCAGAGCAAGAACGGGCGGCCGATATTTTTATGAAAATTCTTAACGGTAGCATGTGGCAGCTGTGGCAGACAGCGCGTGAAAAAGCTGGGCTCAAGACCATCGTTGCTGATCAAAAGCACGCGCGCTTCCTGCAACTGGCGATCAATGCTTTGGCTGATGTGGGCTTCTACCATGCACCGGTATATTTGCAGTTGAGCAGTTTCGACGAGGTCAAGGCATCGGTGTTTCAGGTCACGCGTTCGCCGGGGAAAAAAGTGGTGTATTTCGGCTGCCTGTTTCTGGTGCTGGGCGTGTTCTCGATGTTATATATCCGCGAACGCCGTTTGTGGGTCTGGATTCGCCCTGAGGACGGTGGTTCCCGTGCCCTCATGGCCATGAGCACGCAACGCCGGACTCTGGATTTCGACAAGGAATACGAGGTTCTCAAAGCGAAACTGACGCAATCGGCGTAAGCTACGCGCGGATCAGGCTTGTTTGCGCTGGTGGCCAAACCGCTATCGGCAATCACTGGGCTCCTGCTTAAGACTAGGATGCTGCCAGGCAGAAGAATTGGGAGAATATGATGGAATTGAGCCAGACACGCCAGGAAAAAGCCTATCCGCAAGACATTGGCTTTTTCAAGCGGCTTAGCCTGCTGGATTGGTTATACGGCGTTGCCCTGGTGGCGGCGTCATGGTTCGCGCTCAACCGCTACGGCGGCCATATGGACTACTACGAAAAGCTGGTGCTGGTACTGGCCGCGCCGACTTTTGCCGCTCTCGGCTGGCATTGGAAACAGGTGCGTTGGCTCATGGCGCTGCTGGCGGTCTTGTCTTTATCTGCCATTGCCATGTACGGCGGTGTGTTGGAGATGGCTGACAAGAAATTCTTCCTTAAATATTTGCTGTCCAGTCAATCTGCCATTCTCTGGATGAGCACGCTGTTTTGTTTGTCGACCCTGTTTTACTGGCTGGGGCTGATAGCGCGTTCTGACACGGGTGCGGCAATCGGCTCCAAGCTTTGCTGGGCCGCGGTGGTATTGGGTTTTACCGGCATGCTGGTACGCTGGTATGAGTCCTATCTGATTGGCGCTGATGTCGGCCATATTCCGATCTCCAACCTGTACGAAGTGTTCGTCCTGTTTTGCATGATCACGGCGCTGTTCTACCTGTACTACGAAGAGCGCTATGCCACCCGTCAGCTGGGGGCGTTTGTGTTGCTGGTCATTACTGCTGCAGTCGGCTTTCTGGTCTGGTACACGGTATCGCGCGATGCGGCTGAAATCCAGCCGCTGGTGCCTGCGTTGCAAAGCTGGTGGATGAAAATCCACGTACCTGCCAACTTCATCGGCTATGGCACATTCTCGCTATCGGCCATGGTGGCCGTGGCTTATCTGCTCAAATCTAAGGGCTATCTGGTTGACCGCCTGCCTTCATTGGAAGTGCTCGACGACCTCATGTACAAGGCCATTGCGGTGGGCTTTACCTTTTTCACTATCGCCACCATTCTGGGTGCATTGTGGGCAGCGGAGGCCTGGGGTGGTTATTGGTCTTGGGATCCAAAGGAAACCTGGGCGCTGATTGTCTGGCTCAATTACGCCGCCTGGCTGCACATGCGTCTGATGAAAGGCTTGCGCGGACAAATTGCCGCCTGGTGGGCGTTGATTGGTCTGCTGGTGACGACATTTGCCTTTCTAGGTGTGAATATGTTCCTGTCGGGTTTGCATTCCTACGGTGAACTTTGATCCGACAGCAATGACTATCCCACTGCCACCGATTGATCTGGTGTTGTTCGACTGTGACGGCACACTGGTTGATAGTGAAATTGTTACCGCCCAGGCTTGGGCCGAACATACCGGGCAATTCGGTGTGAGCATGACGGCGGCTGAGGCCCTGGCGCGTTTCAAAGGGGTCGGCATGGCACAGTGCGTGGCCGAGATCGAACGTCTACGCGGTGGCCAGCCCTTACCTCAGACTTTTGTCGCTGATCTGCGCGCCTTGATGGCGACCATGCTCAGTGAGCATTTGCAACCGATCGCTGGCGCACTGGAACTGGTGCAATCGCTGGCGCTGCCATTCTGCCTGGCATCGAACGCACCGCGTGAAAAAATCGAGCTATGTCTTGGCGTGACCGGCCTGCGGCCCTATTTTGAGGGGCGTATTTTCAGCGCCTACGATGTGCAAAGCTTTAAACCGGAACCCGATTTATTCCTCCATGCGGCTGCCAGCATGGGAGTAGCTCCTGTGCGCTGTGCGGTGGTGGAAGACAGCCTGCCAGGGATTGAGGCCGGACTGGCTGCAGGTATGCATGTTTTTGCCTTACAGGCACATGGCGATGCATCGGCTTTTCCTGCCGGCGTGCATATCATCCGCGAACTGGCTGAGCTGAACACACATCTGTTTTCTGCCAATTAAAAATTCTTGTTATTGCGTTGGCATGGTTTTCGACCGACGGATCATGCCGACATGGATGCCTGTCTGTACTTTTTAGTTTCTATGGCGCAATTACCTGTTTTGCTGCTACTGCGTATATTTTTTGTAAAAATTTCGAGATAATAAATAAGTCATTGTAAACAAAGGATATTTTTTATTTTGCTTTGCAGCAAAATAAGTTTGCTTACACTTTTCTTGCTATTGGCTGACAAAAATGTCAGTTTCGCGGTATTCCAAATCGTATTTGGTGCGTTAGATGAAGTACGGCGCGCCAAAACAGAGCAGCCGAGGCAGCAAGTCATGGCAAAAAATTGCCGATATGCAGAACAGGTGCTTAAAGAATGGTGAAGGAAAAGCTCATGCAGACCATAGAATGCAACGCGCAGGTTAAAACTGGCATTACCCAACATCAGCCGTACGCATCGGCTGTCAAGGACGGGCGTTACGCAATGGCAGGAAAATCGTTTCGTGCCAAAGAGTACGAAGATGATTGTTCGGTGTGCGACAAATTGCCCAAGCAGATGGATGACATTGTCGAAGGTGAGTCGCCGCAACGCTTTAAGCGCCCGAAGATGGCCAGTGACATCGTCGCCCGCTAAGTCTTCAGCGGGCTAGTCTGTCTTTGGCCACTCGATGGCAGGCAGACCGTATCAGTTCTCTTCGCGTGGATCGCGCGACAGCAACTGCGTCACCATTTCCTGTACGGAAACCCCATCGAACAAAGCGCCGGCCACAGCATTTGTGATCGGCATGTCAACACCATGTTGTCGCGCCAGTTGACGCACAGCTTGGGCGCAGCGTACACCTTCGGCAACGTGACCGAGTTCGGCCACAATGATATCGAGCGGTTTGCCTTGTGCCAGCCCCAGACCGACGCGACGGTTGCGCGACAGGTCGCCAGTACAGGTCAGGATCAGGTCACCGACGCCAGACAAGCCCATGAAAGTCTCGGCACGACCACCCAGTGCAATGCCGAGCCGTGTGATTTCAGCCAGGCCACGCGTTATTAGCGCAGCGCGGGCATTCAATCCAAGCTGCAAGCCATCTGCCGCGCCGGTCGCAATCGCCAGAATATTTTTGACCGCGCCGCCAATTTCCACGCCGACCAAGTCATCACTCGAATACACCCGCAAATTGCCGCCATGCACAGCAGATACAACGTGTTCACAGAGTTCCTTGTCGTGGCTAGCGATCGTCAGCGCGCAAGGCAGGCCGCGCGCGACTTCTTGAGCGAAGGACGGACCTGATAATGCCGCTGCTGGCAACTGGTCCCCCAGTACCTTGGCGACGATCTGATGTGGCAACAACAGGGTTTGCTCTTCCAGGCCTTTGCATAGCCAGACCAGATTGGAGATATTGCTACCGCACAATGTGGTACTGAGTGCGCGCAAGCCCGACACCGACGAGGCCACGATCACCAGGCTTTGAGCAGGTGCCTGCACTACATGATCAATGGCTTGCGCAAAATCGGCGGTCACTGTGAGCGCATCTGGCAAATGGAAGCCGCGCAGGTAAGCCATGTTTTCACGCTGTTGCGCAGCTTCCTGCATGGCCTGGCTATTGCGACCCCACAGTACAACGTGATGACGTTGGGCCAGATTGATGGCCAGGGCAGTACCCCAGGCGCCGGCGCCGAGTATGGAAATATTCATGAAAACAACCTCAGTGAAAGGCGCAGGGCAACATTGCAGTGCGTGGTATCAACAGGGATTTAATTGCCCCATACCTCGGAAGCCTTGACGTAGCCGCTCTGGCCATCGCGATGCTTTACCTTAAGCCAGCCCGCCTGCGAGACCGGATCGCTCAACTCCAGCAAGACATTTTTGTCGGCGGTGAAGACGACGGCGCTGCTGTCGTCGGTACCAGCATGAATTTTGGCATTGGCAACCGTGACGATGACGTTGCGCTTGGCAACCAGCATGGTTGACATCACCCATGTCAGTTTACCGTCGGCGTCGCGCACTTTGCTCCAATCACCATAGCCGGTGACGACTTCTACCGGCATGCCGCGCGGGGCGATGTTGATGCGGCGTCCCTTTTCAGATGGGGCATCGTACAAAATCGCCGGCGCGGCGCCAACTGACCTGAAGTCAAGCGCATGAGCGGGCGAGATCAATGCAAGCGAAAGCGCGGCGGTGAACAGAGGAACCAATTTCATAGACTTACTCCGCGATAGAGAGATTGATGCGATTGGCAAGCGCAAGCCCGCTAGGCATCGTGACAGTAGCGGCATCATGATCGATGCGCAAAACCGGAGGTGAGCTGCATTGCCGCCGCAATTGCAGCAACGGCAATGCGTAATTGCAGCAGGATCAGTTGACGGTAGTCGTTCCGGTCACCAGTGTGCCATCGGTTTGTTGCTCAGCCAAGGCTTGCAAGCGTTGCTGATAGAACACCTCAAAATTGATTTCTGCCAGATGAATCGGCGGGAAACCTGCACGCGTGATCACATCAGCGATGTTGGCACGCAGATAAGGGTAAATAATGTTCGGGCAGCCAATTCCCAGCAGTGGATCGAGTTGTTCAGCGGCAATGTTGCGCGCCTCGAAGATGCCTGCCTGTTTGCCCTCAACCAGAAAGGCAACCTTGTCCTTGACCTTGGCGGTCACGGTGATGGTCACGGTGGATTCGAAAATACCATCGGCCAGGGCTTCAGCACCCACATCAACGGCAACTTCGATGGCCGGTGCATCCTGCTCCAAGAAAATGCCGGGGGAATTTGGTTGTTCCAGCGACAAGTCCTTCAGATAGACACGTTGGATCTGGAATACGGGTTGCTGTTCAGCTTGTTGGTTCTCTTCCGCCATGGAATGCTTTCGTTCAGGGTGAATAATGGAAATGGGCAACTACATCGATGCAAATGTGTGAGTAGCCAGGCTTGCAAATCAGCCTGCCGAGGCTAGTAGCAATGAATCAACCCCAGCGGCGCGATCAAGTGCACTGAGATCGTCAAACCCGCCGACGTGGGTGCTGCCGATATAAATCTGCGGCACCGTGCGCCGGCCGGTCTTTTGCATCATGAGATCGCGTTGTTGTGGATCAAGATCGACACGAATTTTCTCGATTTCGGTGACTCCCTTGCTCAACAGCAAACGTTCAGCCATAGTGCAGTAAGGACAGACGGCCGTGCAGTACATCACGACGCGGGCTGTCATTTTGCAGCCTTTTGCGCAGCAGTGGGCAAACCTTGTACTTGCCATGCAGCAATGCCGCCGGTCAGGCCGTGCACTTCGGTAAAACCGGCTTTCTTGAGGATGGCTTCGGCCTTGCCCGAGTGAGTGCCGGACTGGCACACCACGATGACACTCTTGCTCTTGAATTTGTCGAGCTCTCCAACGCGTTGCGACAGTTCCTTGAGGGGAATGTTGCGTGCATCGCGCAAGTGTGCTGCGGCAAACGCTTCGGGATCGCGCACATCCAGCACCAGGGTCTTGCCAGTGTTCATGAGCTGGGTTGCCTGCAACAAGCTAAGCTTGCTGCCGCGTTGTTGCAGATAGGGGATGAGCAATGCGCCACCAGAAATGATGACCAGGCCAATCAGGAAAATATTGTCTACGATGAATTTCACGGGATCTCAATGGGTTTACTGAATCACGGCATTATAAAATAGAAGCTGACACGCTATTTAATTCTTACCATCCTATTTTCATACAACGGCTCTTTTGATTATGTACAAAATTGTATTCATGCGTCACGGCGAATCGACCTGGAACCTCGCCAACCGTTTCACTGGCTGGGTTGACGTCGACCTGACCGAAAAGGGCATCGCTGAAGCCAAGCAAGCCGGCAAGCTGCTCAAGGAAGCCGGTTTCACCTTTGATCTTGCCTATACCTCGGTGCTCAAGCGCGCCATCCGCACTTTGTGGACCACCCTGGACGAAATGGACATGATGTGGTTGCCAATACAACATGACTGGCGCCTCAACGAGCGTCATTATGGTGCCCTGCAAGGATTGAACAAGGCGGAAACCGCCGCCCAGTATGGTGACGAACAAGTGCTGGTCTGGCGCCGTAGCTACGATACACCGCCCAATCCGTTAGAGCCGGACGATGCTCGCGCCTCCTACAACGATCCGCGCTATGCCCAACTGCAACGTGAGCAGATCCCGCTCACGGAATGCCTCAAGGACACCGTCGCCCGTGTCCTCCCGGCCTGGAACGAATCGATTGCGCCAGCCATTCGCGCCGGCAAGAAGATTATCGTTTCCGCCCACGGCAACAGTCTGCGCGCCCTGATCAAGTATCTGGACGACATCAGTGACGATGCTATCGTCAGTCTCAATATTCCCAATGGCCAGCCTCTGGTGTATGAATTGGATGCTGATCTCAAGCCGATCAAGAGTTACTATCTGGGTGATCAATCTGCCATCGAGGCAGCACTCCAGGCGGTTGCCAATCAAGGGAAATCAAAATAACTATCGTTGCAGGCATGTTCAAGTTGCACAACCAGCCCGGCTTTGCCCAGTTTGTGCTGCGCGCGTTGGCGCGCGCATGCTTGCTGGGCATGGTCTTGTTGCTGGCCTATACGCCGTTGCCAGGCCAGGCCCAGCAAGCCACTGAGCGGACCCGTCAAAAGCAGGCTGCAGAGAAGGAGCGCGCCGATTTGCAGCAGCGCTTGGCCAATCTCAAGCGCGATATCGACAAGACCGAAACTGCCAAGGGCAATGCCGCCGATGCGTTAGCAGCGTCCGAGCAAGCAATCTCCAAGGCCAATCGCTCACTGCATGATCTGACGCAAGAGCAAACCGATACCGAAACACGCCTGGATGTGTTGGTCAAACAACAAGCTGATCTGTCGGCAGTAGTCAACAGGCAGCAGACGCAATTGTCAACATTGCTGCGTCAGCAGTATGTGGCCGGCAATGAAGATCGCATCAAGCTGCTGCTATCGGGCGACAATCCCAATCGGATCAACCGTGAGCTGCAATACATGGGTTATGTCTCACAGGCGCAGGCGCGTCTGATCGAGACGCTGCGCGTGAATCTGCAAGCGATCAAGGACAACAAGGCCGCAACCCAGAACGCCAAATTCGAGCTGGAAGAAATTGCGCAAGAAGAAAACCAGCAAAAACAACTGCTCGAACAGGAAAAATCCAAACGCAGTGGACTGCTGGCACAGTTGTCGAGCAAGCTCAATGCACAGCGCAAGGAGGCTGGCAATCTGCAGCGCGACGATCAGCGCCTCTCCGGACTGGTCGAAAAACTGGCGCAATTGATCGAAGAGCAGAAAAAAGCGGATGCGGCCGCGCGTGAAAAGCGTCGTCAGGAACAATTGACCAAGGCCAAAGCTGAACGGGACAAGCGCGTGGCCCAGCAAGCCCGCGTGGTACCGGGAACTAAGATCAAGCCGGCACCGTCGGAGGAGGCGGATGCTGATACGGCAGCCCCCTCATTGGGGCGCAATGACGATATTCCGGCACCGGAAGAAAATTTTGGAAAACCTTTTGCCAGTCTGCGCGGCCAACTCCGACTGCCAATGCGCGGCGATCTGGTGGCAAAATTTGGTAGCAAACGCGGTGACGGACCGAGCTCGAAGGGGCTGTTCATTCGTGCACCGGAAGGCACGGAAATCAGGGCTGTGGCGGCGGGCAGGGTGGTTTATGCAGACTGGCTGCGTGGTTTTGGCAACCTTATCATCATCGACCACGGTAATCAGTACATCACCATTTATGGCAACAATCAGGCCGTTCTCAAGCGGGCCGGAGATCTTATCAAGGCAGGCGATGTGATTGCCAGCGCAGGTAATAGCGGCGGCAATGAGCAATCGGGTTTATACTTTGAAATGCGGCATCAGGGCCGCGCTTTCGACCCACAGAGCTGGGTAACTACTAGGTGAAACATGGGCAGCAAACTCAAGAATATTGGTCTTATCAGTTTGGGCGTGATTGCGGGTGTAGCGGCGTCAATGCAGTTCGATGCCATTGCACAAAAAAATGTGACGGCGGCACTGCCGCTGGAAGAACTGCGGCAACTGACCGACGTGTTCGGTCTGATCAAATCGGATTACGTTGAGCCCGTCGAAGACAAGAAGCTCCTCACCGAAGCCATTTCCGGCATGGTGGCCTCGCTTGATCCGCACTCTGCCTACCTTGACAAGAAGGCTTACAAAGAACTGCGCGAAGGTACCATGGGTAAGTTCGTCGGCCTGGGTATCGAAGTCGGCATGGAAGATGGTTACGTCAAGGTGATCTCGCCGATCGAAGATTCGCCTGCCTATCGTGCTGGCATCAAGGCTGGCGATCTGATCACTCGCCTTGATACGCTTGCCGTCAAAGGTTTGACCTTGGATGAAGCAGTCAAGAAGATGCGCGGCGAACCGAATACCAAAATCACCCTGACGATCGCCCGCAAGGACGAAGACAAGCCCATCGTCCTGACCATCACGCGTCAGGAAATTCGTGTCCAAAGTGTCAAATCCAAGGTGATTGAGCCCGGTTACGCCTGGGTGCGTGTGACGCAATTCCAGGAGCCGACGGTTGATGACATGGCCAAGAAAATCCAGGCCATCTATGCTCAAGAGCCAAATCTGAAGGGGCTAGTGCTTGATTTGCGTAATGATCCGGGCGGTGTTTTGCCGGGCGCCATTGGCGTGTCGGCTGCCTTCCTGGCCAAGGATGCCGTGGTTGTGACGACCAACGGTCAACTGGCAAGCTCCAAGCAAAGCTTTTTGGCCAAGCGTGAATACTACGCTGTCAATCCGCTTTCAGACCCATTGTCCAAGTTGCCTGATGCGATCAAGTCGGTACCGCTGGTAGTGTTGGTCAATTCCGGTTCGGCCTCGGCTTCTGAAATCGTGGCAGGGGCGCTGCAGGATTACAAACGTGCCACCATCATGGGTACGCAGACCTTCGGCAAGGGCTCGGTGCAATCTGTTATTTCCTTGCCACCAGACAAGGAAACTGCGGTCAAGTTGACCACAGCGCGTTACTACACGCCAAATGGTCGCTCGATTCAGGCGCGCGGCATTGTGCCTGACATCATGGTTGATGAATACGCCGATGGCGATGGCCTCAATGGTCTGCGTCTGCGTGAGGCAGATTTGACCAAGCATCTGACCAACGACAAGGACAAAGACTCCACGGAAGTGAAGGCGACTACGGTTGATGAGAAAGAAGAAGAACGTCTGATTGCTCAGGAAAAAAAGCGTAAACCGATTGAATTCGGCAGCAAAGAAGATTTCCAGCTGGCGCAGGCAATCAATCATCTGAAGGGTTTGCCAGTTCAAGTGTCTTCGGTCAAGCCGGAAATACGTGATGCATCCAATACAGATGACAAGTCGGTCAAGGATGGCAAGTCTCAGAAGAGCGACAAGAAGTAATGATGTAATTTGCGTTACAGTAGAAGGCCGCAGTCACGACTGCGGCCTTTTTCATTTTTATTATTCATGTCATCCAGTCGCCACGAGTAGCAATGAACGATCAGCAGTTACTGCGCTATTCGCGCCATATTCTCCTCGATGAAATTGATATTGCCGGCCAGCAAAGGCTGCTGGACGCACATGCCCTTGTGATCGGCAGCGGAGGCCTGGGTTCGCCGGCTGCCCTGTATCTGGCCGCAGCCGGTTTGGGCAAGATCACTCTGGTTGACGATGACAGTGTTGATTTGACCAATTTGCAGCGCCAGATCATGCATACCACGCAACGCGTTGGCATGCCCAAGGTGGAATCGGGTCGCCAGGCGCTGGCGCAGATCAACCCTGAAGTCGAAGTGATCGCGCTGGCCGAGCGTGTCAGCGACCAGCAGTTAGCTGTCTTGGTACAAAGCGCCACGGTGGTATTGGACTGTTGTGACAATTTCGCCACTCGCCATGCGGTCAATCGTGCCTGCGTGCAGCACCGCAAACCCTTGGTATCGGGTGCTGCGATCCGTTTCGACGGCCAAATCAGTGTTTTCGATACCCGTCATGCCGACGCGCCATGTTATGCCTGTCTGTTTTCCCCTGATTTGCAGTTTGAAGAGGTGCAATGTGCGACGATGGGGGTGTTTTCACCGTTGGTTGGTATCATAGGAGCCATGCAGGCGGCCGAAGCGCTCAAGTTGGTGGTGGGCATTGGTACCTCTCTGGCTGGGCGTTTGCAGATCCTCGATGCGCGAAGCATGGAGTGGGCCAGCATCGGAGTGCCTCGTAATCCATCGTGTTCGGTTTGCGGTGGCCGCCACTCCTGAGAGGACAAGTAGGCTTGACGCGCCCTGTGGTGGGCTTGGAGGGCTGTGTAAGTGCCATTTATGTGCGTACTTGTGGTATACACTATATTGGCTGCAGGCTTTATATACACAAGTCTGGGCCGTTGTGCTTTCTGGGGTGATCGTCGATGCCGCTGTGCTCAGAATGGTTGAAAATAGCGTTAGCGCGGAGAAAAAATCTGCGATGGCACCGAATCAGGGCACAACTTCATCGACAAGTAATGTTGTTGTAGTAAAATCCTTGACCGTCAAAAGACGGTGTGAGCGGTAGCGTCGGCAGGTATTCACGAAAGCGCCTGTAAAGGTGTTGACAACGACGCTTTCGGCAGCAAGGGAAGTGGATTCAAAAGCGACCAAATCCGGTAGCAACGCTGGGCAGTCTTCAGGCTGGCGGCGGTGCGGCAGGCATTTCGGGAAAGCCCGGAAAGCAGGCGCTGGATTAAAGGATAAAATTGAGAAACCCGTAGTATTGAAAGTAAGCGAAGTGGCAACTAAAACTCCCAAAACTACCCCTGATACGCAAACCCTGCTCACCGAGGAACAACTCCTCAAGATGGGTGAAAAGGACTATATGAATGAAGCGCAGCTTGCTTTCTTCAAGGCCCGTTTGCAACAGTTGGAAAAAGATCTGCTCAAGAATGCAGGTGAAACGACCGAACACTTGCGCGAAACTGTGCTCGTACCGGATCCTGCTGACCGCGCCACGATCGAGGAAGAGCATGCGCTCGAATTGCGTACCCGCGATCGCGAACGCAAGCTGCTCAAGAAAGTACAACAATCAATCGTCTCTATCGATGCCGGTGAATATGGCTGGTGCGAGGAAACTGGCGAGCCGATCGGTATTCCGCGTTTGCTGGCCCGTCCTACAGCGACCTTGTCGCTGGAAGCGCAGCAACGTCGTGAGCTCAAACAAAAGCTCTACGGCGATTAATCGCTGACGAGCATTGGCCGAATATAAGTGATGGCGCCTCTTGTAGGCGTCATCATTTTTTCCGTCTTCTTTTTTTGTTGTTGTCTGCTCAGCATCAAGGTAGAAATTACTTGATTGGCAGGCGGATGGTATTTTTTACCTCTTCCATTACCGCATAGGTATGGGTTTCTCGTACTCCTTTGAGCTGTAGCAGGGATTTGCCGAGAAATTCACGATAAGCATTCATGTCTTTGACGCGCGATTTGACCAGATAGTCGAAGCCGCCGGCCACCATGTGGCATTCCATGATCTCGGGAATGCTCTGGACACTCTTCTTGAAGGCTTCAAACACATCCGCTGTGGTGCGGTCGAGCACCACTTCAATGAATACCAGCAAGGACACGTCCAGCAACTCCGGATTGAGCTGCGCAGCGTAACCGAGAATGTAGCCAGCCTCCTGCAACTTGCGTACCCGTTCCAGGCAGGCTGCCGGTGAGAGATTTACGCGTGCGGCCAAGTCGACATTACTGATACGGCCGTCGTTTTGCAGCTCCGACAGAATTTTTTTACTGATTTTATCCAGCGTAGCCATAGAGACAGAATTTTATTCTGAATAAACAGAATAATATGAATTAAATTCTGATTATAGAGGCAATTATCGGAACTAATATCAGGCAAGAGAAAATAAAATCGAGCACGCACAAAACGTCGCACCGAACCCCGGATGCGTCGCGCCAATTAGAGCCCAGAGGAGAGACACTTCCCATGACTGTCACGTCTGTATTCGCATCTGTAGCAAACGCATCGCGCACCAGCTATACCCTCTTGCCATATTCGATTCACACGGCTTGATCTTACGATTTACCCCACCTGACCTTCAACACCGAGAGGAAACACCATGTATAACCGCATGACTATTATTGCCGCTTCACTTGCCTTGCTTCCGGCATTTGCTTTTGCCCAGGAAGTACAGACGGTGAAGATTGGTTTCAGCAGTCCGCTGACCGGGCCACAAGCCTCGGCCGGCCAGGACAATCAAGGCGGTTTGCAATTGGCGATCGAACGTCTGAATACGCAAGGCCTGGTCATCGGCGGCAAAAAAATCAAGTTCGAAATGGTTGCAGAAGACGACCAGGCAGATCCGAAGTCCGGTGTTGCTGCTGCGCAAAAGCTGGTTGACATCGGTGTCAAGGCGATTGTCGGCCCTTACAACTCGGGCGTCACCATTCCTGCTTCGCGGGTCTATAACGACGCTGGTGTCGTCACCGCAACTGTGGCGTCCAATCCCAAAGTTACCCAGCAAGGTTTCGCCAATCTGTTTCGCGTCGCCGCCAGCGACAGCCAACTGGGCGGTAAGATGGCCCTGTATGCCGCCAAAGAGCTGAAGGTCAAGACCGTTTCGGTCATCGATGACCGTACTGCCTACGGTCAGGGTCTGGCCGAAGAGTTCATCAAAGTGGCACAAGCCAACGGCATCAAGATTGTCAGCAAAGACTTCACCAACGACAAGGCAAGTGACTTTGCTGCCATTCTGACCTCGATCAAGAGCAAGAAGCCAGATGCTGTTTTCCTCGGCGGCTATGCGCCACAAGGTGGACCGCTCAAGCGTCAGATGAAGCAATTGGGCGTCGACGCAGTGTTGCTCGGTGGCGATGGTATTTGCTCGCCGGAAATGGGCCGTCTGGGCGGTGATGCCATCGGTGAAAGTGTCTACTGTAGCCAAGGCGGCACCATGCTGGAGAAAGCCAAGGAAGGAAAGGCTTTTGCCGACGCGTACCAAAAGAAATTCGGTCGTCCAGCGGAAACCTATGCTGTTTCCTTCTATGACGGCATGATGCTCATCGCGCAAGCCATGAAAACGGCCAATTCTGTTGAGCCAAAGCAATATAGCCCTGTACTGGCCAAAATCAAGTACAAGGGCGTCGTCGGTGAATACGAGTTCGACGACAAGCATGATCTGAAGCAATCGCCAGTGACCATCTTCCGTTTCAAGGATGGTTTACCGGTTGCGCTGACTAGCTACTGATTGTAGTTGGCAGACTGCTGAACCAGGGAGCAGGCCGTTCCGGCCTGCTCTTTTTCAAAAATTCCAGCAATCGCAAAAGCCTGTTCCTGTTGTAAGGCGGGGGCGGCTCTTGTGCATCTGCACATGCAGCAATGTGGTGCAGAAGGCCTGAAATGCAATACACTCCTGCCATCGGCATGGGGTATCTGCCTAGCAGATGTTGCTTTCTGGCCGTTCAAGGTTTTGCACTAGGAAATTTTATGCTTAGCTACAGCCGTACTGTCCAGACCATCGATGCCCACACCGGCGGTGAACCGCTGCGCATTGTAATATCGGGCCTGCCGCAAGTGCCAGGTGCGACGATTCTGGAAAAACGTAACTGGCTCAAGGAGCATCGCGATGACCTGCGTCAGTTCCTGATGAACGAGCCGCGCGGCCACGCCGATATGTACGGCGCCTACCTGTTTCCTCCTGTTACGCCCAATGCCGATTTTGGTGTCATTTTCATCCACAACGAAGGCTACAGCGACATGTGCGGTCATGGCATCATCGCGCTGGGCAAAGTGCTCGTCGAGATGGGCTATGTTGAGCGCGTCGCGCCGGCCACTCGTATCGCTTTTGACGCACCGGCCGGCTTTATCGAGGCCAGTGTGGAATGGGATGGCGTACGTGCCGGCAACGTCACATTCAAGAATGTGCCGTCTTTCATCTATCAACGTGACGTCGAAGTAGACACGCCAAGCTTTGGTCGCATTACCGGTGACATTGTCTTCGGCGGCGCTTTCTACTATTACATCAATGCCGATCAAGCCAAGCTTAGCGTCAAGCCGGAGCTGATGCGTCAGCTCATTGAGTTGGGCGCGGAAACCAAGGCCGCAGTCAAGGCCAAGCTGAGCATTCAACATCCGCTGGAGCCAGGTCTCAATACGCTGTATGGCACCATCATCGACAGCGCACCTCAATTTCCCGATGCACATCAGTCCAATGTCTGCATCTTCGCCGACCGTGAAGTGGATCGTTCGCCTACAGGTACCGGGACCTCGGGTCGCGCCGCACAATTATTTCTGCGAGGACGGCTGGCGCTCAATGACGACTATGTCAACGCCAGCATCGTTGGCAGCAAGTTCAGTGTGCGCGTGACCGGCACCACGCGTGTGGGAGACTTCGATGCAGTCCACACGGAAGTCACTGGTGCGGCGCACATCATGAGCACCAATCAATGGATGCTGGAAGATTCCGATCCATTCCCAACTGGCTTTTTCCTGCGCTGAACATGCACATTCTCAACGCCATCGACACTGCACAGGCCTTGCCCTATGCGCAATTGGTACCCGCGCTGTCACAAGCTGCGCAAGAGTTGCGCAGCGGCCGTATTCATGCCCCCGAACGCCAGGTAGTACCGTTGGATGTGGCCAGCGTATTGCTGAGCATGCCTGCCATCGGTGCTGATCTCAGCGTGACCAAACTGATCACCGTGCATGGCGATAATGCCAGGCACGGCCTACCTGCCATTCAGGGGGAAGTGATCGTCTTCGAGACTCAGACCGGCCGCCGCTTGGCATTGCTGGACGGTCCAACCGTCACCGCGCGCCGCACTGCCGCCATGAGCTTGCTGGGCGTGCAGACCCTGGCGCCGGCCAAACCACAATCGGCACTGCTGATCGGTACCGGTGTGCAAGCCGCCGCGCATGCCGATGCACTGGTTGATTTTTTCGATGTCCGGCAGTTCTGGATTGCCGCACGCGATCTTGCGCGCGCGGAGGCATTTGGCGCCGTACTGTGCAGTCGCCACGCCGACATCGCAGTTCATGTGCTCACGCTCGAACAGCTGCAAACCAATACACCAGTAACCGATATCCTGATTGCCCTCACCACGGCACGTGCGGCAGTCATTCCGGCCACTCTGGCGGCACACACACTGGCCATTGGCGTCGGTGCCTTCAAGCCTGATATGGTCGAGTTTCCTGCTGCCTTGTTGGCTGCGCGCACGATCGTGGTCGACGACATCGACGGCGCTCAGCATGAGGCTGGCGACCTGATTCAGGCCCAAGTCGACTGGAGTCAGGTGCGCGCCATCGGTGACATTTTGGCCGGTCGCGGCGCGCCGTTACAGGGAGTGCCGGTGTTCAAGACAGTAGGGCAGGCAGCATGGGATCTGGCAGCTGCACGTGTGGTGTGCCAGCACCTGGCTGCGGCAACGTAATCAATCCGGCAAGTTAAGCGGATTTAACAAGAACCGGCCTGCCCCAAGCAGGCCGACATTAAAAAGAAGTAGAGGAGACAAATGGACATATTTATCCAGCAAATCATCAACGGATTAGTGCTCGGCAGCATGTACGCGCTGATCGCGTTGGGATACACGATGGTCTACGGGGTATTAAACCTGATCAACTTTGCGCACGGCGAC
>Ga0302155_10000548_pt1 | contig 29571 bp, 30 predicted proteins | sample I_Bog_N3_1_FD_193508 | JGI IMG/M metagenome (GOLD analysis project Ga0302155, IMG submission 193508) | Peat permafrost microbial communities from Stordalen Mire near Abisko, Sweden - I_Bog_N3_1 | ecosystem: Environmental > Terrestrial > Soil > Wetlands > Peat | place: Sweden: Abisko, Stordalen...
AACGGCCTCCACCCAGGCCTTTGATATTGCCAACCAGCGGATGCAGTTGGATCACATCGAAACCGTCTTGAGGCAGGTTACGCTAGGCAAGGATCAAGATAGAAAGCGGATAATTTTTTGGCTGCGCCACCGGCAGGGACTTACTGCCCGCGAGATCGCGTCCATCCCTTCGATCGGGTTGACCACGGAAGGGGTGGAAAGCATGCTTATGAGGCTCTCGCAGGTGATTCGCAATCATATTATAAGTTCAATTCCTCATCGGGAAGTGAAGGTTCGGAGGCGGAAAAATCGTTTTACTAGATAAGGGACATAAGTTTGAAAGAAGATCCCAATTCGCATCTCCGACCCGGGGAACTGGCAAGACTGTTAGAAGAATGTCGCGGTCGTGCGGAGGAACGCGCGGAAGTGGCGTTTGCCGCAGCCGAGCAGCACCCTCATCTCGCCGTCTGTCCAGCCTGCCGCGAGCAATTCGAGCGGTTAGCAGTGATGGACCGGGAACTGAGCAACCAGTGGGCGGCGGCGTCGGCGCCGCCTGGCAGCGATTGTCCTGGGGCGACGGTCTGGCGTGAGATTGCGGTTGGACTGACCGCGCCCGACGAGACCCGGCAGTGCCTCGAACACGCCAGCCGCTGCGATGACTGTGGCCGGTTGCTGCGAGAAGCGGTTAGCGAACTTGGCGATCTGAACCGCGAGTCGACCGCGGAAGAAAGAAAAGAGATCGCATCCCTTAAAAGCGCAGGCACGGAGTGGCAGGAAAGACTGGCCAGGCGCATCGCGGGGACAGCGCATGCGGCGGCGAATCGGGAGTCTGGGCCGTGGTGGCGGAAGTGGCTGAGCGTCCCGCGGATGGCGATGGTTGGGGCGCCACTTTTTGCCGTGGTTTGCGCGGGATCGTGGTTCGCCGTTCATCAGGCGCAGGTGCGCCGACATCAACCCGCGGCCGCCGAGAAACTGCTGGCGCAGGCCTATACCCAGAAACGGACGTTGGAACTGAGGATGGCGGGGGCGGTCGCCGATTATGCCCCGATTCGCGTATCGCGCGGAGCGGGGGGGTCGTTTACGGATAGTCCGAAAGAACTGCTCAACGCGGAAGCGCTGATTGCCAGCCAACTGGAGTCCCAGTCCGCCAGCCCTTCGTGGTTGCAGGCGCAGGCGGAAGCGGACATGCTGGAAGGCAGGTACGATGCGGCGGTTCGCACATTGCTGCATGCCACGGAGTTGGAGCCGCAATCGCCGGCCATCCTGACCGATCTGGCCACCGCTTACTTCCAGCGGGCGCTGTCGCAAGACAAGCAGGACGATGTGGGCGCCGCATACGAGCGCCTGAGCGAAGCTTTAGGGTTGCAACCCGAGAATCCGGTGGCGCTTTTCAATCGCGCCATTGTGGCGGAGCATTTGTTTCTGTATCAGCAGGCGCTGGACGACTGGGACCACTACCTGCGGGTCGACCCCTCGTCGCAATGGACTCCGGAAGCGCGCGACCATGCCAATGCGCTGCGGCAAAAGTTGGATGAGCACAAGAGCGAGGCGATGCCGCTGCTGACGCCGGCGGAATTGGTTGCCCTGGCGAGCGGAGCAAGCCCCCCTTCGGAAGTCGACCAGCGAGTCGAAGACTACTTGGGCAGAGCGGTCCGATTATGGTTGCCGGAGGCTTTTCCCGAAGCCGGGATGGCGACAGAAACAAAGCCCGATGCGAGCGCCGCGCAGGCGCTTTTTTTTTTGGCGGACCTGACGCGCCAGCGGCACGGCGATAGCTGGCTGTCGGATGTTCTCTACGATTCCTCCGCCCCACATTTTCCGCAAGCGGTAGCCGCGCTCGCGCGCTCTGCACAAGCCTATGACAAGGGCGACTATGAAGTTTCCCGCGAACAGGCGGGACGGGCGCATCGGTTATTTCTCGCGTCCGGCAACGTGGCGGGCGCTCTGCGGGCGCAGTATGCACAGACATCCGCGGAACAGATGGAGCGGCGCAGCGGAGAATGCCTGCATGAAGCGTCCCTGGGACTGAAAGAGTCGCGAAAATATTCCTACTCCTGGTTGCAGATTCAGTTTGGGCTGGAAGATGGCGTCTGTTCCACGCTGCTGGGGGATATTGGCGCGGACCAAGAGGCGGCACAAGATGCGATGAACCTGGCCGAGGCGAGCGGGTACGGAACGGTCTATCTGCGGGCATTGCAATTTGTCGCTGGGGACAGATTTGCGGCCGGCGATGCGACGGGCGGCTGGAAACTCATCCATAGAGGGCTGGAACGCTATTGGGGGGGGCAATTTCCTGCCCTGCAAGGGTACAACTTACTGACCGAAGTGCTGAACACTACCGAGGGTGCAGGTCATCCCAATTTACGGTTGGCGATGTGGCGGGAAGCGGTGGCGCTGATCGATACGGACCCAGATCTGGCACAGCGCGCCATGGCCCATCGGGGCATGGCCGACGCTGCCAATGCGGCGCATCAGTCCGCGGAGGCCGAGAAGGAGTACGCGGAAGCCGTCCGGCTGATTGCCCTCGCTCCGCAGACCGAAGCGACCCGGTCGGACCGTGTCGAAGACGAGATCCTGACGGCGCAGATGGAGGCGCATCAAAATGCGGTCGATGCAGCGCTGGCGCGTTTGACTCGGGTACAGGATCAGGTCCAGCAACTGTCCCTTTCCAATCGCTATCTCGCCGAGGTTTTTTATTCCGCGCTGGGCGAGGTGCAGCTTCGCAGTCACCATGCAACGGAGGCGGAGCAGGCGTTCCGGGTGGCGCTGCCCCTGGCTGAGAGGAACCTGGCGTCCCTGATCTCCGAGGGCGACCGCATGAGTTGGAGCAAGGACGCGGCTCCGATCTACCTGGGGCTGGCGGAAGCCGAACTGGCGCAGGGGCGGGAACAGGAAGCGCTTGAAGTGTTCGAGTGGTATCTGGGAGCGGCGCAGCGCGCCGGCGTTCCCAGGCGGGGTGGGTCGAGTATACCCGGGGCGGCGCAAACGCTGGCCGCGCGACTTCCGCTGCTTTCCGACCAGACTGTGCTCGCCTACGGAGCGCTGCCCGACGGGCTCGCCATCTGGGTTTATGACAACCGGGGGGTGAGCGCAAAGTGGATTCCGGGTTCGCATCAGGAACTGCAGGACTTGTCCGCCGAGTTTTATGCGGAATGTTCCAATCCCAGTTCCGAGATGAGCGCGCTCCGGCGGGACAGCCAGGCTCTGTATTCGCGGCTCATCGGCCCGGTGGAGCAGCGACTGGACCCGAAGCGAATGCTGGCGATCGAGACGGAAGGATTCCTGGCCAGACTGCCATTCGAAGCGCTGATGGACGCAAATGGCCGATATCTGATCACACGGACGGCGATCGTTCACACTCCCGGTCCCTACGCGGAAGAGCGGATGCATTCGGACCGCGCGATTTCGGCCGACGTGCCCGCTTTGCTGGTGGGCAGCGCGGCTTCTTCGGCGGATGCAGGTCTGTTTGTCATTCCGAATGTTGCCGCCGGAGTGGAGGAAACGGCCCGCCGTTTTCATTCGGCGCGGGTTCTGAACAGCCCGGAAGCGACGTTCAGCGCGGTTGCGAGCGCGCTGCCGGCGGCGGCGGTTTTTCATTTTGCGGGACACGCTGCCACGAACTCCAACCACAGCGGCTTGATGCTCGACGGCAACGACGAGTCCAATGGCGGTGCGGTTCTTCTGGACGCGAGCGGCGTGCGCCGATTGGATTTGCGAAAACTGGAATTGGCCGTGCTTGCGGCGTGCAGCACCGACTCGGGAGACGGAGGGTCGCGCGGACTCGACAGCGTTGCCGACGCTTTCCAGAGTGCCGGCGTGCCACACGTTGTCGCCAGCCGCTGGGCTGTCGATTCGGTTCAAACCAGCGCATTCACGGACGATTTCTATCACTCCTTGCTTTTGGGCCAGCCCGTCGCGGCGGCAACCCGCGAGGCCTCACAGAGGATGTTGTCGACCCCGGGTACGGCGCACCCGTTCTATTGGGCTGCACTTGCAGCCTACGGGCGTCCCTAAAACTTCCAACCTAAGGAGAACCGATGAAGCACTCACGCCACTGCGTCCGCTTGCTGGCTGCGCTTGCCAGTGTTGTTGTCGCCACATTTAGCCTCGTCGCTTGTCAACAGTCGCAAACGCCAACCCCCGCTCCGGCAACGGCGGAATCGAAAGCGGTCGGCACCGAGAAGGTATTCGTTGAATTTCGGGGCCCCTGGGCTTTTGCGCCCGATCCAAAGGACGCCAACAGCGTGCTGGCGATCGCGCCGAAAGTGAAAGGCCATCTCGATCTCTATGTGCAGGCTTCCAACCAATCGATGTTGACGACGGGGGTCTATGATCTAACGCTTCCAGGGCACACCGGACTCGCTGCCGCAACCGCCAACCCCGACATTGCCCAGGCCACGATCGACACTGCGAGCCTGCAACACGCGATCGACAGCAAGTCCGCGAGGTACGTGATCCGCCTACCCAAGCCTGAGGAGTACATGATTGCCGGCCGATCCAAGAGCCGGGTTGGCACCCCGTATCCGCCCCTTGCTTCCTCGGAGAAGGACTACGCGATCGCGGTTGCGCTGCGCTACAACGTTGCCAGCCTGAACGGATTTTTGTTGGGAGGCACACCAGACAACGGCTCGTTCAACCCTTTGTTGCTCCAAGTGGAGCAGCCCAACATTCGCTTTGCCATCGAACCGGCGGGAGCCGACAATCCCATGGACAAATGCGATACCCACTCGCGTGAGTCCTTCCACGAGCTCACGACGTTACTCAATTTGAAGTTGTTCGTGGATTTCCCCGACTACAACGACGCCTGTCACAAGAGCGACCTGCAGAATGTTCATCCCGCAAAGGCGGAGGTGGACTCGATGCGTCCCGTCGAGCAGGCGTCGGTGAGTCTGGCTGGTTTTGATCTTGCGGCTGCCTTTTCGGAATTTCTGGCCGCGCCCGCCGCCAGTATGAGGCGCTACGAGGCCATGCTTCTATTTCACGCGCCGGGCAGCGATTGCAAGGCGCCCGATCTGATTCTCACGGTCACGCCGTAGAGACGGCTATGTTGGAATGGGGCGGAAAGCACAGAATGCTTTCCGCCCCGCTTTGGCGAATCTCTCAGTCGTGCACAGAGGCATCACGGCATGCCCGAGGTAGATCGCGAGAAGTCGTTGGTCGCGAGTCGTCAGTCGTTCGCGACGAGTTTCGGCCCCGGCGCTTGCTAACGACCGGCGATCATCGACGAACGACCGAAAACGTCTACAATAGCGGCGTGAACTCCCCCGTTCCGCCGAAGCCGGACTCCGACGACAAGCATCGACATCACCATGCCGCCTATGCCGCCGAAGCCACAGGGTTGCTTCTGATGGCGGCTCTGCTGCTCATACTTATCATCATCGGCTATTGGCAGTACATTCCGTGGAGCGCGCGCTGAACGTGGCGGATTTGCGGGAATCGCCCAAGTTGGATTTGCCGAAGATGGAGCGCGAGCCGCTGGTCGTAGTCGTCCTTGGCCCTACGGCGAGCGGAAAGACAGCATTGGCGCTGGCAATCGCGCGGCGCTTTCATGGAGAAGTCGTCAACTGCGACTCGGTGGCGATGTACCGCGAATTTGAAATCGGCACGGCCAAGCCCACGGCGGCGGAGCGAGCGGAGGTTCCGCATCATCTGCTGGATTGCGTGGATCCGCTTGCGGACGTGACGGCGGGAGAATACGCCCGCCAGGCGCGACAGGTTCTGCGCGAGATCGTGCAACGAAGCCACTTGCCCATCATCAGCGGAGGCACCGGGCTTTATCTCCGCGCTCTGCTGGAGGGGCTCTTTGCCGGGCCGCAGCGCTCGGGGACTCTGCGCAACGAGGAACTGCGCGACCGATTGCGGGCCCGTGTGGAGAAGCGCGGGGCGGAGCATTTGCACCGCATCCTGCGGCGACTGGACGCGGCGGCAGCGAAACGCATTCACGCCAATGACATTCCCAAGGTGATTCGGGCGATCGAGGTGTGCCTGAGCTCGCGCCAGGCTTCTTCGCAAATCTCCCCCCGAACTTCTCCCCAGACTATAACCGAACTTTGGCAACAGGGGCGCGAGCGGCTGCGCGGCTTTCGCGTTCTGCGGCTGGGAATCAATCCGGGGCGCGAAGTTCTGTATGAACGCATCAACCGGCGCGCCGCAAAGATGCTTGACGACGGACTGATTGCGGAGACGGAGAGGCTCTTGGCAAAGTACGGGCCGGAAGCGCGTCCGCTCGGGGCGCTGGGATACAAGCAAGCGCTCCAGTATTTGCGCGGCGAAGCGGATCGGGAGACGGCGCTGGCGGCAGCACAGCAGGCACACCGGAATTATGCCAAGCGGCAGATGACCTGGTTCCGGCGGGAGCCGGAGGTGCACTGGCTGGCGGGATTCGGCGATGAAGTGGCGATCCAAACGCAAGCGCTTGCCGCTGTTGAACGGCAGAAGTGAGTCCGAGTGGTCGCTAATCGTTGCCGAGCTCGGCTCGGCTTGGACGGGCGAGACGCCCGTCGCCACGCGCCGGTCCCTTAAAACGAGCAAGACGTTGGCGTCTGTTTTTGCTATTGTTCTATGGCATGCTTCGACATTTCCTTCTGATTGCACTTCTGCTGGCCGCGCCCTGCTTTGCGTGGGGTAAAGACAAGAGCAAGGATCGTGTTCAAACGCCGGGACCCATTCATCTCGACAAAGGCGGCAAGAAGTGGACCGAGAAGACGCTGCGCAAGATGTCGCCGGAAGAAAAAGTTGGGCAGCTTTTTGGGATCAAGGTGCTGGCGCAATTCCTGAACGACGCCGACCCGAAATGGATTCAGCTGCGGGACAACGTTCTCAAGTATCACGTCGGATCGCTGGTGATGACGGTTCCGGTGGAGGGCGCGGTTCTGCTCAAGAGCCAGCCGTATGTTGCCGCTGAATTGTTCAACCGGTTGCAGAAAACGTCGAAGCTGCCGCTGCTGGTCGCGGCGGACTTTGAGCGCGGTTTGTCCATGCGTATAAATGGAACGACGGTGTTTCCGCATGCCATGGCCTTTACGGCTACCGGAAAAACCGAACATGCCGAAGTCTTCGGGCGCATTTCGGCGCTTGAATCCAGAGCGATCGGGGTGCACTGGAATTTTTTCCCGGTGGCGGATGTGAATTCCAACCCTGCAAATCCCGTCATCAACATACGTTCGTTTGGAGAAGACCCGAAGCAGGTGGGCGATTTCGTGGCGGCGTACATTCGCGGCGCTCACGAAGGAGGAATGCTGGCCACGGCCAAGCATTTCCCGGGACACGGCGAAACCGCGACCGACTCTCATCTTGGGGTTGCGGAGGTCACGGGCGACCGGGCGCGACTGGAGGCGGTTGAACTGCCTCCGTTTAAGCGCGCGATCGAGGCGGGCGTAGATGCGGTGATGGTGGCGCACGTCACCGTGCCGGCGCTTGATGCGGAGCCGAACCGGGTGGCGACAACCTCCAAGGCGATTGTGGACGGACTGCTGAAAGAAGAAATGGGATTCAAGGGAATTGTGGTGACCGACGCTCTCGACATGGCGGGGCTGACACGGCTGTACGCAAAGGATATCGGGCGGGCGGCGGTCGAGTCGTTCAAGGCGGGCAACGACGTGCTGATTATTCCGGCGAATCTCGACGCCAGCTATCGTTCGATGCTGCAAGCCGTGCGCAGCGGCGAAATCGATCGGCAGCGCTTGGATCAGTCCGTGCGTAAGATTCTGGAAGCAAAGGCTTCTCTCGGGTTGAACAAGGCAAGGCTCGTCGACCTTAGCCAACTTTCGAGCGTGGTTGCCCGACCGGAGAATGTGGCCGCCGGCCAGGGCATCGCGGACGAAGCCATTACGCTGGTTCGCGATAACGGGAAGGTGATGCCGTTGCAAGCTCGCGCAACTTCTTCGGGAACTTCTTTGGGAACTGCGGAGGCCGCGCTTCCGTATCAATCATTGACAGAGGTTGGCAACCGTCTGGTGGCGGTGATTCTTTCGGAAGACTTGCGCACCGACTCGGGGCGTATGCTCGAACACCAGATTCTGGCGCGCGTGCCGGACGCGCGAATCATCTACGCGGATGTGCGCTCGGCCGGCGGGATGAAAGCGTCCGTGATCGAAGCGGTGGACGCGGCGGAGTATGTGATCGCCGCCGTGTATGTGGTCCCGACCGCGGGAAGGGCTTTGCGCGGCGCTGGAGGAGCTTTGACAAATTCGGTTGCCATGGACGACGCCACGGGCTCTTTACTCACGGCGATTCTGGATCGCGCTGCCAGCCGGACGGTGGTGCTGGCCATGGGCAATCCGTATTTGGCGCAGGATTTTCCAGCGATCGAAAACTATGTGTGCGCGTTTTCGAATGCCACGGTTGCTGAAACGGCGGCCGTGAAGGCGATCTTTGGCGAGATCCCGGTTGGCGGTCATTTGCCGGTTACGATTCCGGGTATAGCAGGCCGCGGCGAGGGGCTGATGCGCCCGGCGCGGACGAGTTCAGATCGATCTGGTTCTGGAGGTTCTTCCGATGTGCGAAATGTTCAGCCGTAACTTGGTTGCGAAGCTGTCCCTGGGTGCGCTGCTTGCCGCTCTGTGCGTGCTTCCCGCTTGCAGCATCGACGCGAATGACAAGAGCGCGGATGGCGAAAAGCACGTTGACATCAAGTCTCCCCTGGGCGATTTGCACGTGAGCGAGCAAGCCGATATTCGCGACGCAGGGTTGACGCTGTATCCCGGCGCCAAACCCGCTCCGAAAGACGACAGCGACGACAAAAAGAGCGCCAACGTAAATCTGTCGCTGCCGGGATTTTCGCTGAAGGTGGTGGCGGCGGAATTTCTCTCCGACGACGCACCCGACAAAATCATCGGCTACTACAACAAAGAGTTGCAGAAATACGGCAAGCCCATCCAGTGCCACAGCGGGTGGAACGGGGGGCACGTGAACGTGAACAGCGATAGCAAGGACGACCTGTCGAAGCCGGTATCGTGCAAGAGCGACGGCAGTTCGGACTCAGTGGAGTTGAAGGTTGGAACCGAGGGGAACCAGCACCTCGTTTCCGTGAAGCCGATCGGCAAGGGATCGCGCTTCGCGCTGGTTTATGTGCGGATGCACACGGGCAAGGACGAAACCATCTGATGGAAAGCTCGCGGCGTGAGTCGCTATTTCGGATCGGTGCGGTAGCTCCAGAAGCCAGCCGTATTTTCTTGCAGGGCGTGGAAGGATGCCTCGCGAGCCGCGGGAACCGGACCTGCGGTGGCATGTTCGCGCACCGCATCTTCGATGAGATGGTGCAACGGTGCGAGCTCGCAGACCGGGTCGGTTGCGCTGGCGTCGCCGGTCAAAAGAAAAGCCTGGCAGCGGCATCCGCCGAAATCTTCCTGGCGGCGCTCGCAGGAGCGGCAGGGTTCGGGCATCCAAGCTTCGCCGCGAAATTTCTGAAACGCCGCGGAGTTCTGCCAGATCCAGGCGAGCGGGTGGTCGCGCACGTTGTCGAAAAACATGCCTGGAATCACGCCCGCCGCATGACACGGCAGCGCGCGGCCGGCGGGATCGATCAGCAACAATTGACGTCCCCAGCCGCCCATGCAAGCTTTGGGAAAGCGCGCGTGGTAATCGGGGACGACCATGTCGATGCGCACCTTGCCGCGCAGACGCTCCTCGGCTGCGGCAACCACGGCTACAGCACGGTCTAACTGCGCGCGCGTCGGCAGCAAGGCCGAACGGTTCTGGAGCGCCCAGCCGTAGTATTGCGCGTGAGCGATTTCCATGCGATCGGGATGGAGGGCTTCGAGCGCGGCAATCATCTCTTCGAGGTGGTCGATATTCTGCCGGTGAACGACCAGGTTCACAGTGAACGCGATGCGGCGTTCGCCAGTCTGCTGCTCGCGAATCTGATGCTCGCGAATCCATGCGGCCAGTTCGAGCTTGTGCGCATGGGCGCGCGCTCCGGCAATCCAGTTCGCTGGGCCTCCACTCGAATCCTGAAAGCTGAGTTGGATGTGGTCGAGGCCGGCCTCGACGAACTGCGCCAGACGCTCGCGCGAAAGGCCGACTCCTGAGGTGATCAGGTTGGTGTAGAGACGCGACTGCCGGGCGCCTTCGATCATCTCGGCCAGATCCGGACGAGCTAGCGGCTCACCTCCGGTGAGGTGAAGGTGCAGGACGCCAAGCGCGGCGGCTTCGGCGAAAATGCGCAGCCAGTCGGCGGTTGCGAGCTCTTCGTTGCGCGAGGTCAGCTCCAGCGGATTCGAGCAATAGACGCAGTGCAGCGGGCAGCGGTGCGTGATCTCGGCAATCAGGGCGAGGGGATTGGGCATGGGAGATCCATTCACTTCATTTTGTCATTCTGTCCAGCGATGGGTTGCTGTTCGCCGCAAAAAAGCAGGTCCTTCGCTTCGCTCAGGATGACAATTCTATTTTCGATCGAGTTTCAATGGTCGTTTTAATAATCCACGATGCGTTTGGCGTGCAGTTGCTGGAGAAAAGTTTCGACGTCGGCGCGGATCTTGCCTTTGGGCGCCAGCATGAACTGGGCTTCCAGCTTCTGCACGATTTCGGCCAGCGAAAAATGGCCGTCGCAGAGTTCGAGAATGATGCGGCCCGTTCCCTCGACGCGGATCGCGCCTTCGGGAAAGAGCACGACGGGAGCTTCGGTGGTTCCACCCCAGCGGCATCCGGCGGCAAACTTGGGAATGCTAGCGTCGGTAAGATCAGCCACGGTTCTTCTCCGGCCCCGCGTCGATGCGAAAAGCTCCCGGCGGCGGCCAGCCGGGCTCGATGTAGGCGAAATAGAGCGCGTCGAGTTGCGCCCAGAGAATGTCGCACTTATCGCGCAGCGCCTGGATCACGCGTTCTTGATCGGCGCGTGTGGCAGCGTGGTTGAACACATACTGGATCGCGAAGGCGGCGTCTTCGGGCGCTTCCGTGAGGCGCGCCTCGAAGTAATCGAGCGCAGAGCTGAGCCAGGGATAGTGCTGGCGCATTTTCTTCATGCGCAGGGCGATCAGGTCGCGCGAAAAAAGCTCGGTGAGCGACGAAGCCACGCATTCGAGGAAGGGCCGCGTGCGCACGAGGTGGAGATATTCGTTGCCGATAAAGCGGGAAGCGGGCAGGATTCCCTCGGCACGAATGACGCGGTCGCGATCGAGCCCGGTGGCTTCCGCCAGCTTGATCCAGCGCAGGATGCCGCCGTTGCGCTGGTCATCTCCGTCCTGGCCGTCGTGATCCACAATTCGTTTTCGCCATACGCGGCGAAACGACGGATCGGTGGCGCGCGAAAGAATGATCGCGTCTTTGATTGGAATGATCGACTGATAGTAATAGCGATTCAGCGCCCAGGCCTGCAGCTGTCCGCGGGTGAGTTTGCCTTCGTGCATCAACAGATGGAAAGGATGCTTGTGGTGATAGCGCTCCTCGCCAACCTGGCGCAGCGCGGCGCGCAACTCTTCAAACGTAAGCTTGGGAGCATTGCTTGCCTCTACAGTTCCAGTTGCCAATTGTCCTCCGCCACTTCCCAGCCAGCCTGACGCACGGCTTGATATTCGGGGCTGGCTTCGTTCAAGATCGGATTTGTATTATTGAGATGAACGAACATCTTGCACCCGACTTCAATCTTAATATTGCTCAGCAATCGCAGGCTTTCTTCGACCGGAATATGTCCCATCTGGTGCGCCGTTTCGCCGCTGCCCTGCACGCGGATCAATTCGTCGTCGCTCCAAAAAGTACCGTCGAAAAGAAGCAGGTCGGCATCGCGGATTTTTTCAAGCAGCGCAGCACTGAGACTGCCAACCGCGGGAACGTAAGCGACCCGCTTGCCCGAAGCTTCGAAAAACAACGCGGCCATTGCCTCAGGGCCCGCGAGGTTCTGGCTCTTAACATACTTGGGATAGCGGCCGGAAAGGTACTGGACCTCGCAGCGCAGTCCCGACTGGTTGCCTTCGGGGGTGAGCAAGGGAAACGGCGCGCCGGAATTCATCGGCGTCCAAATCACCTGCGGCTCGACGCGGTTCAGCATACCGAACATGCTGTTCTCTTCCCGCAGAATCCGCAAGATAGAGGGAGCGGCGTAGACACGCAGAGGCTGAAGCTCGCGCAGCACAAGCAACCCTAAAACGTGATCGAGATCGGCGCTGGCCAAGACCACGCCGGCAATCGGAGAATCGCGCAGAGCGCGCGGATGAAGCTCGGGCGAGCTTTCGATTTGCGAAGCCAGGTCGGGAGAAGCTCCCGCGAGAAACCACGAGGAACCATCGGCGCTCAGCGCCAGCTGAGCTTGGGTGCGAGCTTTGCGGGAGAGTTTCTTGAAGCGGACATTCTCACGCACAGCAACGCAATTTCCGCAGCCGCAATTCCACTGCGGGAACCTCCCCCCGGCCGCAGAACCGAGGATCCGAATGCGCATCGTCGATTTCTAGAGGGTTAGAGTTTTGCGCTCACGTAGGAGTTGATTTCGCAGCAGAGAACGACTTCTTCGAAAACGGGACTGGTCCAAGCCATGAGATTCACCTTCCGGTTCCAGATTTTTTCGCCCGCCGAGCCCACGAGAGCGGCGCGAGGATTGGAGAATCATAGCATCCCAGCGGCGGGATACGTGGAGAAAAGTTGAAGCGCGGCATGGCCCGAAGAGGCCATGCCTGGCTGTAGGAGGCGGCTCTTGATCCTTATGAAATCAGTGACTTACGGAGATCTCCATTCGACGTTCCCACAACATCCCAAGCATTACGGCGTGGTTTCGAGCAGGCCCTTCTCGGCTTTTTCCTGGCATTCGATGCAGTGGCGGGTCCAGGGCACGGCTTCCAAGCGCTTGGCATTGATCTCTTTGCCGCAGGAGACGCATTCTCCAAAGCTGCCTTCGCGCATGCGGGCGAGGGCGCCATCGACCATGTTGAGCAACTGGCGGTCGTTGTTGCTCTGGCTGAAGAGAAATTCCTTGTTGTAGGAACTTGCGGCGCGGTCAGCGACGTCCTGCGTAGCCTCATCGTCGGCGGTGCGACCGTCCTGCTGATTGCGGACAACCATCTCACGCAACTCGTTGCGCCGGGTTTCCAGCCTTTTTCTAAACGCTTCTATTTTCTTCTTATCCATGATGATGCCTAGATCTGACTTCCTAAATGTCGCCAAGATTGCCGCCTGCGATCCTTGCCAGCCGGAGCAAGCGCCCGCCTCACCGGAACCCATCGCTGGTGAAGTGGAACAGTTATCCTAAGCGCGAGCGAGGCGGGCGTCAACTGGCGGAAAGCGATAGCGGCACGGGAATTCACGCCCGCGAAACATCGGCGGCAGGGGCGCGGCTCGACCGAATCCACGCCCGGACGGTCCGCATGGTGGCCAGGTAATAGTGGAGGTTGTGGACTGTATTCAAGACCTGTGCCAGCAGCTCGTTCGAGGCGTAGAGATGGCGGAGGTAGGCGCGGGAATAACGCTGGCAGACGCGGCAATCGCAGGCGGGGTCGAGAGCGCTTTCATCCTGCGCGTAGCGCGCTTGCTTGATCGACACCTTGCCCTCGGAGGTGAACAGCAAGCCGTGGCGGGCGGCGCGCGTCGGAAGAACACAGTCCATCATGTCGACGCCCGATTGCGCATACTGCGCGATTTCTTCGGGGGTGCCGACGCCCATCAGATATCGCGGCTGATCGGCGGGAAGATGCTCGAGCGTGGACAAGACGATATCGCGAGTAAGTTCGCGTGGTTCGCCAACGCTCAGGCCACCGATGGCGTATCCGGGAAAGCCGATGTCGATGGTGCGCTCGGCGGATTCGCGCCGAAGGTCGCGGTCCATGCCGCCCTGGACAATGCCAAAGAGAGATTGCGTCGCCCCTGCTTCCGGCGAGCTTCGCTCGCCTCCCCGGACGAATGCGTCCGGGGCTATGCGGCCACTGCCGCCCCACGGAACTTCGTGGTTGTGCGCTTCGAAGTAACTCTTGCAACGCTCGGCCCAGCGCAGAGTCAATTCCATGGATGCGCGCGCGCGTTGTGCGTCCGCCGGATACTCGGTGCATTCATCGAAGGCCATGATGATGTCGGCGCCGAGGCCGATTTGAATCTCCGTTGCTTTTTCAGGGCTAAGAAAATGAGAGGACCCATCGAGATGAGAACGGAAGGCCACGCCTTCTTCCGTAACCTTGCGCAGTTGGGTCAGGCTGAAAACCTGGAAGCCGCCCGAGTCAGTGAGGATCGCACGATCCCAGGACATGAAGCGGTGCAGGCCGCCCATTTTGCGAACCGTTTCAACTCCAGGCCGCAGATAAAGATGGTAGGTATTGCCGAGCAGAATCTGGACGCCAAGTTCCTCGAGTAGATCCTGCGAAACGCCTTTGACGGAACCGAGCGTTCCCACCGGCATGAACACGGGCGTCTCGACCTCTCCGTGAGGAGTGATGAGCTTGCCGGCGCGGGCGGGGCCGCGGGTGGCTTCGATCTTTAGCTGGATGGACACTGCGGAGAATTCTAAAGGATTGCAGAGGTCAGAGGTTAGATTGCAGAAGTGAAAACCAAGGTGGACTTGGTCGTTACTTCTGCGATCTGACCTCTAACCTCTGACCTTCTCTGTTTTCATTTCGTATACAGATTCTTGACCACCTCGCCGCCCTTCATCACAAATTTCACTCGTTCCAGCGTGGTAACGTCTGCCAGCGGATCGCCATCCACCGCAACCATGTCGGCCCACTTCCCCGGCTCAATCGTCCCGACCTTGTCGGACCAGCCGAGCAGGTCGGCGTCGTTGATCGTCGCGGTCTGGATCGCCTGTAGCGGCGTCATTCCTAACTTCACGTAGACGGCAAATTCATGGGCGTTCAGTCCGTGTGGATAGACGGCGGCGTCGGTGCCGAAGCCGATCTTTACCCCCGCCTCAAACGCCTTTTTCGCGTTCCTCTTGCCCATTTCCGACACCATCTCCATTTTGCGCCTTGTGAAGTCCGGGAGATTGGCCTGCGCTGCGTTTTCTCTCTGCCAATCGATTAGATACAGAGTGGGCACAAGATACGTGCCGTTTTTCTTCAGCGTGGCAATAGCTTCATCGTTCATCAGGTGCCCGTGCTCGACGGAATCCACGCCGGCATCCGATGCCCAGATGACGCCTTGCGCGCCATGAGCGTGCGCCGCAACCTTGCGCCCCAGGCGGTGAGCGTCGGCCACAATCGCCTTCATCTCTTCCAACGTAAATTGAGCCGCATTCGGATCGTCGCCCTTGGACAGCACCCCGCCGGTCGCGCAAATCTTAATCAAATCCGCTCCATACTTGATGACCTCGCGCGTCTTGTGCTGCACCGCCTCGACGCCATCGGCCACGCCCGGATAGGTCTCGTGGTACTCGTACGGCAGCAGATCGTTATCGCAATGTCCCCCCGTAATGCTCAACGGAGGACCGCTCACCAGCATGCGCGGCCCGGGCACGTCGCCCGCGTTGACGGCGTCGCGCAACGCCACGTCGGCATAGCTGAAGGCACCCACGTTGCGAACCGTGGTAAATCCCGCTTCGAGCGTGACCCGCGCGTTGTGCGCTCCAATCAGCGCCTGCCGCGGCACGGAAATCCCGAGCATCGAATAACCGAAATTCGGATTCATCGTCAGGTGCGTGTGCGCATCGATCAATCCCGGCAGCACGGTTGCGTTCGGCAGATCGATGACCTGCGCCCCTGCGGGAACCTGCGCGTCGGAGCCGACGCTCGCGATCTTGTCGCCCTGAATCAGAATGGTCTGGTTGGCCAGCGTCTTGCCGATTTTCACGTCGAGCAGATGGCCGGCGTGAACGACGACCGTCTTCGTCATTGCCGTTGGCGCGGGCGCGGGTGCGGCTTGCGCCCAGAGTGTTCCGGCTAATCCCAACAATAAAACAACGGAAAACAGACAGCGGCTGAGCTTCATTCCATCCCCCTTTGAAACTTATGCCTTGGCTGCGTGCGTTCTAGCCTGAGCTGAAACAGAGAAAGGCTATCACGTAGCTGCGACCTGCCGGAAACGCCGGATCAAGGTCGTGTCGTAATCCCGCGATCTGGCGCAATCGGGTTACAATCATTTCGTTTCCGAAGTCGAAGGGAGACTCGGTTGAGAAGAGTTATCTTTGCGATGCTCGTGGGCGTACTGCTCGCTCCATCCGGGATGGGGGCTGCTCAGGATGTGACTGTACCCATCCATCAGTTTATCGACGGGTTTAACAAGGGCGACACGAAGTCCGCCTATGCCGCTTATGCGGCTGGCGACATCGCCATTGTGGACGAGTTCGCTCCGCACCGCTGGGTCGGGCCGCATGCGCCGCAGGAGTGGGCGGCGGACTACGTTTTATAAGGAAAGGGGCCAGCCGACGGCTGAGGAAGGGCAGATGACTTTCGTGCTGCACGCGGAAGCGGGCGGCTGGAAGATACGGAACTGGACATGGTCAGGCGTGAAGCCACACCCGGCGAAGTGACTCCGTTTGCTGCGAGGCCGCGCAAGCGAGTTCCGCATGAGTTTGTGCTGGACGCGCTCGCGGCGCTGTCGCCAAGAACGCGGCCTATGTTCGGTTGTCTAGCCGTTTACGTGGAGGACAAAATTGTCCTCATCCTCAGAGACAAAGACAAAGCCGGTGAGACGGACAACGGAGTGTGGCTCGCGACCACCGAGGATCACCACCGGAGCTTGCGGCGGGACTTCCCCACCATGCGATCCATTAAGGTTCTGGGGAAGAATGCGCTGGGGAAGAAAGCAACGGGCTGGCAGGTGCTTCCCGCCGACGCTCCGGATTTTGAGGAAGCGGCCCTGCGTGCCTGCGAATTCGTTCTTGCGGAAGATCCTCGAATCGGGAAGGTGCCGGGAGCGCGGCGACCGAAGGCGACGAAGAAAGCCGCGAAAGGCCGCGGACCGTCGTCGCATTCTTGATTGCCATCCCGGCCGTTTTCTTGATTGTCATCCCGACCCTGAGCGGAGCCGAAGGGGAGGGATTGGCAGTTGATTCCCTCCCGAGACTACGAACGGAAGATGCGCGAAGTATCGGCGGGAAATTCGACCAGCGTCATGCCCGCGTTGCCACGGTCCAGGTCTTCATCCTTGCCAAGAAAAGCGTAGCGCTGGCGCAGGTCTTGCGAGGCGGGGTCGAAGATGCTCCAGTTTTCGCCGGGGACTACCTTGAGCACCTTGCCTTCGCGCTGCCATTGGGCGAGCTGTTCGCGGATGGCCGAGCGAATCGCGCCGCCCTTGCCCGACGATCCGTAGCCGTGGATGACCTTCACCACCGGCCCGCTGGCGCCGCGAGGTGCGTACAACGACTCCAGCAATCGACGTTTCGCCTGATCGACGGTCGGCATGCCGGCCTTGAGGTTCAGGACAATTAGTTTTGTCTGAGAAGCCGCAGCCACGCAATCATTCTACGGCCCGCGATGCTCAGCTTGACACAACCTATGGCAGGATCACAGGCCGCCGTGGAACCGTGCGAACGTGCGGGCAGCCACGAGCGACATGATGAGGATGCCTGCCCCGAGGACGAGCGCGTGCTGGGTCTTGCGCAGATTAAAGCTGCCCACGCGACAGACAAGCAGGTAGCCGACGGCAAGGTTGAAGAGGCCCCATGCGACATTGACGGTCGCGGAGGACAAGCCTACCCCAGGCGGTGATGCAAAAGGGCTCTGGAAGGCGTGCCCCGAGATCCCGTTGCCGAGATGGGGCAGGGCGTTTGCGAGGAATGCGCCCCCAAAAAAATAGGCCACATAGTGGTACCAGCGCATCGGAGCTCCCTTCTGACTGCCAACCCGATGGTAGCGCGGACGGGTCGAAAACTAAACCCTGTGAATTCAAAACAATTATGCTTTGTGGATCCAAGGACGGCGTGTGCATGTTAGGGTTTTACTTCTTCGCCCGCGCCGTCTCTTTCTCACCCACGCGCTCGCTCACCTTGAACGTCATCTTGCCGGCTTTTTTGTCGGCGTCCACGATGACGTGATCGCCATGCAGCACCGCGCCGTCGAGAATCTTCATGGCCAGCGGGTCCTGCACCAGCTTCTGAATGGCGCGCTTCAGCGGACGCGCTCCGAAATTTGGATCGTAGCCTTCGGTGAAGAGCAGCTCTTTTGCGGCGTCGGTCAGCTCCAAAGAAATCTTGCGGTCGGCCAGCAGGCGGCGCAAGTCTTCGAGGCGCAGATCGACAATCTTCACCAGTTGTTCTTTGCCCAGCGGATGGAAAATGACGATGTCGTCCACGCGATTCAGGAACTCGGGCTTGAAATGCCCGTGCAGCGCTTCCATCACCTGCTTCGAGGCGCGCTCGAAACCCTCGGCGTCGCGAATATTTTCCGACTGCAAATACGACGAGCCCAGGTTTGAGGTCATGATGATGACCGTGTTCTTGAAATCGACTTTGCGGCCTTTGCCGTCGGTGAGGCGGCCGTCATCCATGATTTGAAGCAGGATGTTGAAGACGTCGGGGTGCGCTTTTTCGATTTCGTCGAAGAGCACAACCGCGTAGGGATGACGCCGCACTTGCTCGGTGAGCTGTCCACCTTCTTCGTAGCCCACGTATCCCGGGGGCGCGCCGATCAGACGCGAGACCGCGTGCTTCTCCATGTATTCGGACATGTCGATGCGAATCATGGCGCGCTCGTCGTCGAAGAGAAATTCGGCAAGGGCGCGGGCGAGTTCGGTTTTGCCGACGCCGGTTGGGCCCAGGAAAATAAACGACCCGATCGGCCGCTTGGGATCGCTCAGTCCGGCGCGCGAACGGCGGATGGCGTTGGCGACGCGTTCGAGCGCGGCGTCCTGTCCGATGACGCGCAGCCGCAGCCGGTCTTCCATATTGATCAGCTTCTTGACCTCGCCCTCGAGCATCTTCGACACCGGAATGCCGGTCCACTTGGAGACGATGCTGGCGACGTCTTCTTCGTCCACTTCTTCTTTCAACATGCGATGCCCGGTCTTGCCGTCGATCTGCGCGGTAATTTTGTTCAATTCGTCTTCGGTCTGCCGGATTAACCCATAGCGGATCTGCGCCACGCGCTCCAGATTTCCCTTGCGCTCCTCGGCGGCTTCTTCGACTTTGAGCTGCTCAAGTTTCTCTTTCAGCGCGCGGGCTTTTGCGATTACGTCTTTTTCCTGCTTCCACTTGGCTTTGAGAGCGTTCGATTGCTCGCGGATTCCGGCGAGCTCTTTTTCGACATGAGCGAGGCGTTCCTTCGAATTCGCGTCTTCTTCTTTTTTGAGGGCCTGCTTTTCGATTTCCAGTTGCGTGGCGCGGCGCTCGAGCTGGTCGATTTCGGTGGGCATGGAATCGATCTGAATACGCAGCGACGATGCAGCTTCGTCGATCAGGTCGATGGCCTTGTCGGGCAGAAAGCGGTCGGAAATGTAACGATGCGACAGAGTGGCCGCGGCGACGATGGCCGAGTCTTTGATGCGGACGCCGTGATGGACTTCGTACTTTTCCTTGAGGCCGCGCAGAATCGCAATCGTGTCTTCGACATTCGGCTCGCCCACAAAAACGATCTGAAAGCGGCGTTCGAGGGCGGCGTCTTTTTCGATGTACTTGCGATATTCGTTGAGCGTGGTCGCTCCGATGGCGCGCAGCTCTCCGCGGGCAAGCGCGGGCTTCAGCATGTTTGAGGCGTCGATCGCGCCTTCGGAAGCGCCTGCTCCGACGAGCGTGTGCAATTCGTCGATAAACAGGATGATTTTGCCCTGCGAGTCTTCGATTTCCTTGAGCACGGCCTTCAGACGGTCTTCGAATTCGCCGCGATACTTTGCGCCGGCCAGCATCGCTCCCAGATCGAGCGATATGACACGCTTGTTCTTCAAAACTTCGGGTACGTCGCCGGAGACGATACGCTGCGCGAGGCCTTCAACGATTGCGGTCTTGCCGACTCCGGGCTCGCCGATCAGCACCGGATTATTCTTTGTGCGTCGCGAAAGTACTTGCACGACGCGGCGAATTTCCTCATCGCGTCCGATGACCGGGTCGAGTTTGCCGCGACGCGCCTGCTCGTTCAGATCGCGGGCATAACGTTCGAGCGCCTGGTATTTAGCCTCGGGATTCTGATCGGTGATGCGCTGCGACCCTCGGACAGCGGTGAGGGCTTTCAGGATCGCGTCGTGCGTGGCGCCGTGACGCGCCAGCAGTTCCTGCGCTGAATCGCGCTTGATATCGGTCAACGCCAGCAGCAGGTGCTCGGTCGAAACGTATTCGTCCTTGAAGGTGTCGGCTTCCTTGAACGACTTCTCGAGGACCTGGTTGATCTGGGACGACATCGCAGGCGGAGCCGCGCCGCCGCTGCCCGAGACTTTCGGCAGCTTCTCAATTTCTTTGTAGAGGTCGCTGAGTACCGCCTGCGGTCCGATGCCGATCTTCTCCAGCACGGGCGCGACGATGCCTTCTTTATCTTCGACTAACGCTGCGAGCAGATGGAGCGGGGCTAGCTCCGGATTGCCGTGCTCGGAGGCGAGCTCGTTCGCGCGCTGGATGGCCTCTTGCGCTTTGACGGTGAATTTGTCCCAACGGATGGGCATGCTTAGAACTCCTCTGGCAAAACTATTTTATTCGCTTAAGGTGCGGCAAAGTAAGGTCGCCTTTTTCGGCCTTTGCTCTCAGCCCACTCGCGGCAATCGCTCGGTCGCGGTCGCGGAGTTTTTCCAGAACCTTGATTTTCTCGGAGAAGCTGAGCGCAGCTTGTCGCGCCCGCATTCTTGGCTTACTCATCGTTTCCTCCAAATTCGTCTCCCAAATACTTATGCCCGAACTGCTGCCACCGCGAAGCTAAGCCATAACGCTCGATGATACCTTGCAACTTACCCCGATCCACTGCGTCCTGTTCGATAAACTGCAATATGCGGTTGTGATCCTTGGGCCGCCCGGTTCGCAGCGCGATGGCGATCAGGTGTTCGGCGGTCATCACCCACGTGTTTACGCCCTCGACTTCCGTCGATACGGATTCCGCCACGGCTTCGCGCTCCAATTCGCCGCTGGGCGGAAGGAACTGCACCGGCCAGCCGCCGATGACGATGTACTCATCCTCCACCACACCGCCGCGACTCTTAAGGTAGTCGTATATCGGAGCGAGACTAAGCAGCAAGCCGCCAGGAGAAGTTGGGAGCGTCACGAAGATGTCCACGTCGAGCGTCGCCGCGGGTTGCAGGTAAAATGTCGCGCCCACTGCTCCGCCAATGGCGTACTTGCCGATTACGCCATCGGTTTGCATCTGGTTGATTGCTTCGAGTGTGGCCTTCATGGCTTTCGTCGCCTCTTTGCATTGTCAACGAATCCAACGGCCAAGCCAAGGGCTTGGCAGGCAACAGAAAGCAACAGGGGCGAAAGCGCCCGCCCCTACGTGAGCGTTCAATTACTTACACTCAATATCAAGCACTGCAGATAGCTCGTTTCCGGCACATTCAGCAGGATTGGATGGTCTTTCGACGCTCCCCGGCTCTCGATCAGGCGCAGGTCTTTGTGGGCGTCGCGGGCGGCGTCGGCGACCACTCCCAGGAAGTCCGCGGCGCCGACGTGGAAGGAGCAGGAGCAGGTGACGAGGATCCCTCCGGGGCGCAGCATCTTCATAGCGCGCAGGTTGAGTTCCTTGTAGCCGCGCAGGGCCTTGTCGAGGTCGCGCTTGGTTTTAGCGAAGGCTGGCGGGTCGAGAACGATCGTGTCATAGCGGCGGTTGGCGGCGGAGTATTCGCGCAGCAGGTCGAAGGCGTTGGCCTCGATCCACTCCAGTTCGCGGCCGTTGAGGGCGGCGTTCTTCTCGGCCATTTCGAGCGCTGGACGCGAGCTGTCCACTCCCGTCACGCTCGTACACTTCGCGGCCGTCTGCCCAGCCGCGCCCAAAGCAAGGTGCAGCGCGAACCCTCCCTGATAGCAAAAGGCATCAAGCGCCTCGCCATGCGCGTATTGCGCCGCGGCGGCGTAGTTTTCGCGCTGATCGAGAAACGCGCCGGTCTTCTGGCCTTCGAGGCCGTCGTAGTGAAAGCGGACACCATTCATTCTGACCTCGGTCGAACTCTTCTCTCCCCACAGCAATCCCGAGGCAAGCGGCGGCAGTTGTTCCAGTTCGCGGATACGGGCTTCGACGCGCTCGACGATTCCAGCTGGCCGCAACTCGGCTTCCTGGCGCAGCGTGTCGACAATGGCCTGGCGCACGGGCTTGGCATCCATGGCCTGCGTGAGGATTTGCAGCGAGATCACGTCGTTATAGCGGTCGACGATGAGGCCGGGCAGAAAATCGGCTTCGCTGAAAACGATGCGGTAGGCGTCGGTATCGGAGACAAGTTCCTTGCGATAGGCGATGGCGGCGCGAATGCGTTCGGCGACGAGCGCGGGCAGATCGTCGACCGAGCCGTGCGAGATCATGCGGATGGCGATCTGCGACGAAGAACTGTAAAGCGCGCTGCCCAGGAATTTGCCGCGCGGATCGAGGACGCGGACGACGGAGCCGGGAGCCGGGCTCTTCGATCCGACGGCGGATTCGACGATATCCGACCGATAGACCCAGGGATGCCGCGTCTGCAGACGAGTGGCTCCGCGGGTGGAAAGTTTCACGAAAGGCTCCGCATGCTTGGCGGAGGCGGCAGGTTTTTTGGGCATGAGTAGATGGTATCGCGTAGCGCGCGGAGATGTGTGAAGACGGGGCTCTGTCGTTCCTGGTGGGAAAAGGTCTCGTGACCACGCTAGCCCATTACGATGCCATCGAGCTTCCGCCGCGCACGGCCAATTCTCCTCGCCGCGGCATGGCTCCCACGCTGGCCGTCACGGCGCCCGTCATCACCTTTTGCCACGCCGTCTGGAACTGCTCCATCTCCGCCGCGGTTCCAATTGTGATGCGCGCATAGGTGGGCCACACCGGCCAGATGCGGCCGATGTACACGTTCTGCTTCGCCATGGCGTCGATCGCCGTCTTCGCCGGGCCCTTCGTATCCAGCATGAAGCAATTCGATTGCGAGGGAATATACGAATACCCGTTGCGATCCAGCCAGGCGAACACATCGCCTCGGATGCGCGCGTTGATGCGCTTGCGCTCGGGCACCAACTGCGCGTCTTTCAGGCTGGCGGAGGCCGCAACCATCGCGGTGATCGGCATGAAATTCCAGCCGCCGTAATCGTCGATTTTCTCGATCAAGTCGGGGCGAGCGAATACAGCTCCGCAGCGCAACCCGGCCATGCCGTATATTTTCGAGAAGGTGCGCAGCAGAATCACGTCCTTGCCGGCTCTCACCAGGTCCATTGCCGACTCTGCGTCGGAAAAATGAATGTAGGCTTCATCCACCAGCACGACCGAACCCTTGGGCTTGTTCTCGACCAGATATTCGAGATCGGAATGACTGGTCAGCGTGCCGGTCGGATTGTTCGGGCTGCACACATAGAACACGCCCGCATCGGGAGCCGCAGCCAGCATTGCCTTCGCATCGTGAGCGTAAGTCTTCGTCAGCGGAACTTTCACGACTTTCGCGCCGACGGCGTGGGCGGCGGACATGCCGGCTTCGTATCCGGGATCGGCGGTGACATAACTGCGCTGCGGGGAAGCGAATGCCGCCACCGTGTGATGCAGCGGCTCGCTCGACCCGGCATAAACGCGGACCTGTTCCAGCTTCAGCCCTTCCATCTCGGCCAGCGCCTTCACCAGATCGTCGGTGAGATAGTCGGAATACCGTCCGCCCTGCGGGATGATGGCGGCAATGGCCTCGCGCGCCGAAGCGCCCGGCCCGAGCGGGTTTTCGTTGGAGTCAATGCGGATCGCATCCTTTGGAAAATTATGCACGCGAGCGTGAGCCAGCATGGGCTCGGTCACGATGCGCAGGGCCAGCGCCGCCGAGGCGGCAGCCGACAGGCTGAGAAACGACCGGCGGGATGTGGAAGGAAGGGTCGACTCGTTGTCGTCGTGTTTGTCTTTGTTTTTGCCCTGGTATTCGGGAGCCATGGCTCACCTCGTGTCGGCAATCTTACCGCAGACCGCCGCCCAATACGGCATGAAATATGATCTCGCCAGGCAAAATGGCCGCCAAATGAAAGCGCAACAACGGCACGTTTTGTGCTAATCTTCCGCCCACGGCCAATCGGGGAGAAACGGTCGCCGGTTGCGCTCTTCCAGGAGGTCTCTCGTGAAGCGTCCATTCGTCGCACTGCTGTCGCTGATCAGTATCGCGCTCGCCATCGCAGTTTTCTTGCCCGCCGTCAGGCCCGTGCAAGCCGGTGGCGGCCAGAAGGCCGAGGCGCAAGAAGTCACCGATGGTTCCAATGCCGCGGACTATTGCGTCAAGAAAGGCGGCGAGGTCAACGACCGCCAGCCCTTCTACAACACCAATGACGTCGAGCAGAACTGGCTCCGTTTATCGGGCAGCACACAATTTTGCAAGTTTTTGTCGAAGAAGGATGGATCGCGGATCTACGCTGAGCTTTCGACGCTCTACACCGAAGAGCCATCGCTGGCGGCGCTCGCCTATTACGCTGAGGTTACCTACAACGGCAACTGCAACGGCAATCCCGCATCCTGCTACTGCTCCCAGCTTGGCGGCAGCGATCTATTTGGCGGAATCAACGCCGCCGGCGGCGGCTGGGTGAAAAAGTCCGATCCTGACGATCCGGTACTCGAGGCCTGCATCTTCCCCGACATGTCCACCATCGACTCCTGGGGATTGTTCTATCACTCGGCTGGGATCATCCGCGGAAAAGATCTGTCCAAGGTGCTGCGCTTTGCCAACCCATACGGCACGAAGTAGCAACTTGGCGAAGAGGAATTTCAGTTAAGATTTCAGTCAAGAAGGATTGGCGAAAAGAAGGTTCGCGAAGCGAACGCGGGGCTCGCGACATTCAAGATCTACTGCGCCGCAGACTGTTCCGCCGCAGCGGCGGAATGCTTGGGACTCGCCCTGTGCTCGCGCCGTATGGCTAGCAGATCTTTCTGCAGCAAGTCGAGAACATTCGACGGAATCTCCGATCCCCACTCGTCAATCTCCGCCTCGGCCCAATGCCCGTTGAGCCGCAGCGCGGTCTCGGTCAGATCCTCGGGAAACGCCTGCCGGTAATTGCCTTCGCGCTGTAACACTTCACCGAACTGGCGTCCAGTGTGCAGCTCATAAATCCGCCGCGTGGAGTTGCCTCCATTATTGATAAACGCCAGCAGCACTTCGCCTTCCTCGGCGAAATCGGGACGATAGAACCAGGCCTGCGGCGCGTCGGCCTTGGGTCGCGCGCGTTTTCTGCCGGTGACGGTCACGACTTCCTGCTCCGGTTTCACTTCGTTGGCGGGATTGAAGTAATAAATTCGGGAGCACGACTCGCAGACCATCACCTTCTCGCCATTGCGCACTTCGTTATAGGTCTGCGGCCGCAGCATCACCTGGCAGCCCATGCATTTCTGTTCGCGGACCTCCGCCAGTCCGGTGCCGCGGAACTTCGCCACCCGCTCATACTGCCGCAGAATATCCTCGGCGATCTCATGCCGCAGCGCGTCGCGCTTGGCGTTCCACTCGGCGAGCTTCTTCTGATCTTCGGCGGTGACTTTTCGCGCGTCTTCTTTTTCTTTTTCGATCTCAGCCGTTTCGGCTTTCAGCTCGGCCTCCGCCGCCTTGACTTCTTTTTCGCGCGCGTCGACGTTGACCATCACCTCCAGAATGCGGTCCTCGTTCAGCCGGATTTCCGCCTCGGCAAACTGAATCTCATTCATGATGGCTTTGTATTGTTCGTTGGTTTTTACGTCGAGGGATTGGTCGCGATACTTGGAAATCTTGCCTTGCAGATCCTTGATACTGGCTTCGAACTTCTTGCGGTTGGCCTCGTCGCCCTTGGCGGCGTTGCGCGCCTTTTCCAGTTGCGCCTTCGTCCCAGCCAGTTTTTGCTCGATCACCGCCACGCGTTTGGGCAGCGCGGCAACCTCTTCCTGCAGTTTGCGGATTTCTTTGTCCGCAGTCTGCAGCTCCAGTAGTTTATCGATATCAGGAAGCATCGGCCCCAAGCATCACAGTAACGATTCTAGCATGGGAGAGCGCGGAGCTGGCTGTGTTGAGACTGGGGTCTGCTCCGTCGCGGCGCGCCGGCGAAGCTTGAGCGCGGAGGTGGCAAAAGGCTAGAATGGGTCGAGGTCGGAACATGGCAGCTCTCGATTGGTCGCAGTGTCCCGCCGTGGAAAGCGTACCGGGGAGACTAAGCGGTGCATGGGTGTTTCGCGATACCCGGATGCCGGTTTCCGCCGTGTTCGAAAACCTCGAAGCGGGAGCCACCATCGAAGAAATTGCGAATTGGTTCGGTATTTCCAAGGAACAGATAATAGAGGTGCTCGCGTTTGCCGCCCGCAGCCTTGCTGCCCCGGTTCCGCTAGAGCCCGTGTCCGCCTCCGATGCTCGTACTCTTTGACCACAGCGTACCGGCGCCGCTGGTTCCCTATCTTGGCGGCCACAGGGTTACGGAGGCAAGAGCCCGCGGTTGGGACACGCTTTCCAACGGCGACCTGCTAGCCGAAGCCGAGCGTGCAGGGTTCGAGGTTTTTCTCACCGCCGACAAGAACATCCAATACCAGCAGAATCTCGCCGGGCGCAAAATCGCCGTTGTGGTGCTGAGCACTCCACAATGGCCGTTGGTTCGATTGCACACCGAGAAAATTATGGCAGCGGTCAACGCAGCCACGCCCGGCAGCTATGCCGAGGTTCATATTCCACACAAATCCTGACGAGCGTCGCACCGGCAGACCCGATCTCTTTTGTGCAGCCCCGCTTGACAATCATCCGTATTTCTGCAATTATCGAAATATGAAGACAGCCCAATCCAAAAAGTCCGCCGAGCAGGTTGTCAAATACGCCGACATGTTTTCCGCCATGGGAACCGAGCCCCGGCTGCGGATCATGCAGCTATTGCTCTCCGCTCACCCGGAAGGCCTCGTCGCCGGGGAGATTCAGGAAGAGCTGGAAATTCCCAATTCCACGCTGTCGCATCATCTCGACAAGCTCAAGGCGGAAGACCTCGTCCACGTGCAAAGAGAGAGCACCTTTCTCCGATACACCGCAAATACGAACGCACTCCAGGAACTGCTTCAGTTTCTGTATGCCGAGTGCTGCACTCGCAACCAAGCCGTCAAACCCGAACAGATCGTTCCAATCTGCCGCTAGGAGGAACACCATGAGCAGCCCGGACATCAAGGAAATCGTCAAAGAAAAATACGGCCAAGCGGCCTTGCGTGTGACGAGCGGCGGCAGTTCCTGCTGCGGCGCGACGCCCGGTACGGGATGCAGCGATCCGATCACATCGAATTTGTATGACGCATCCCAGACACAGCAAATTCCCGAAGAAGCTCTGCTGGCCTCGTTAGGGTGCGGGAATCCAACCGCTCTGGCCAGTCTGAATCCGGGCGAAGTCGTCCTAGACCTCGGCTCTGGCGGAGGCATCGACGTTTTGCTTTCGGCGAAGCGTGTCGGCGCCACCGGCAAAGCCTACGGCCTCGACATGACCGATGAGATGCTCGCGCTCGCGAACGAGAACAAGCGCAGAGCCGGAGTCCAAAATGTCGAGTTCTTGAAAGGGGAAATCGAAAACATACCTTTGCCCGATGAGTCCGTGAATGTCGTCATCTCCAATTGCGTGATCAACCTTTCCGCGGATAAGGACCGGGTGCTGCGGGAAGCCTTCCGAGTCCTAAAGCCAGGCGGGCGCTTGGCTGTGTCCGATGTCGTGACTCGTGGCGAGATGCTTGCCGAGATTCGCAAGAGCGTCCTGCTGTGGGTCGGCTGCGTTGCGGGTGCTCTTGAAGAGAACGAATACCGCGGTAAACTGGCGTCCGCTGGATTCGAGAATATCGAGATTGAGCCGACCAGAATCTATCGCGTCGAGGACGCCCGCGAGTTCCTTTCGGGCCAGAACATCGACGTGGATGCCATTGCGCCGCAGGTGGACGGCAAGTTCATGAGCGCTTTCGTGCGGGCCGTGAAACCAGTCGATGCTGGAGCAAAGACGTGTTGCGGACCGACCTGTTGCCACTAGGAGAGGGCGAGTATGCAAGGACATTACAACGCCTTATTCCTGTGCACGGGCAATTCCGCGCGCTCGATCATGGCGGAGGCCATACTTAACTCCAAAGGGCGGCCAAATTTTACGGCCTACAGCGCCGGCAGTCATCCGTCGGGAACGGTTCGGCCAGAAGCATTGCGACAACTCGAAATGGCGCACTTACCAACCGAGGGTCTGCGCAGCAAGGCATGGGAGGAATTCTCTCTGCCCGGTTCTCCAAGGCTCGACTTCGTTTTTACGGTGTGCGACAACGCCGCGAAAGAGGTCTGCCCAATCTGGCCCGGACAGCCGATGACCGCCCATTGGGGCATTCCCGACCCAGCAGCGGTTCACGGAACCGAAGAAGAAGTCGAACGGGCGTTTCGCGAGGCATTTTTTATTCTGGATCGCAGAATCAGCCTATTGCTCTGCCTTCCGCTGAAGAGTCTCGACGGCCTTGCCATCAAGAGAGAGCTCGACAAAATTGGCCAGACGATGACACTCGTTCCGCATGAATAACAGCGTCTTTATCGCAGCAGGCGGCGCGTCGGTCGGGTTGCAGCACCCTCAGGGCCGCCAATGAAGACAACCAGTCGCCTCAGTTTTCTCGACCGCTATTTGACCGCGTGGATCTTCGCCGCCATGTTTGGTGGCGTTGTGTTGGGTTGGCTTGTGCCCGGAGTCGTACCGTTTCTAAATCGCTTCAACATCGGGACGACTTCCATTCCGATTGCGGCGGGATTGATTTTGATGATGTATCCACCTTTCACGAAGGTGCGATATGAGAACCTGCACGAGGTCTTTCGCAATAAAAAAGTGCTAGGCCTTTCACTCGTGCAGAACTGGGTTGTGGGGCCGGTTTTGATGTTTGTTCTGGCCGTCGTATTTCTTCGCGGATATCCGGAATACATGGCTGGACTAATCATGATCGGCCTCGCGCGCTGCATCGCCATGGTCATCGTGTGGAACGAACTAGCGCGAGGCGATACGGAATATGCCGCTGGCCTGGTAGCCTTCAATTCGCTCTTCCAGGTCTTTTTCTACTCGCTCTACGCCTGGGTTTTCATTACGGTCCTCCCCGCCAAGCTCGGCCTTCGGAGCACCATCGTGAATGTCTCGATAGCTGAGATTGCAAAGAGCGTTTTTATTTATCTTGGAATCCCGCTTCTCGCCGGATTTCTAACTCGTACTGCATTGGTTCGTGCCAAAGGGAACGACTGGTATAACCGGAACTTCGTTCCCCGTGTCAGCCCGCTGACGCTGATTGCCCTGCTGTTCACGATTGTGGTGATGTTCTCTCTTAAGGGCGGGTACATTGTTCGCCTTCCCTTGGACGTTCTGCGCATCGCCGTGCCGCTTTTGATTTACTTTGTGCTGATGTTTCTGGTGTCCTTTTACATGGGCAAGAAGTTGGGCGCGGACTATTCCAAGACCACGACACTGGCATTTACCGCCGCCTCCAACAATTTTGAACTGGCGATCGCAGTGGCTGTGTCGGTGTTTGGCATCAACTCCGGAGCCGCATTCGCGGCTGTCATCGGGCCCCTGGTAGAAGTGCCCGTGATGGTTGCGCTCGTGAATGTAGCCCTCTATTTTCAACGTCGTTTTTTTGAATCCTCCACTGGTAAGTAGCGAAAGCGGTGGTACTCGCCTCAGTTCTCTCCCGGCATAGGATGCGCCGCCTGGTCGGCATTGGGAACCAG
>Ga0302155_10000557_pt1 | contig 29347 bp, 25 predicted proteins | sample I_Bog_N3_1_FD_193508 | JGI IMG/M metagenome (GOLD analysis project Ga0302155, IMG submission 193508) | Peat permafrost microbial communities from Stordalen Mire near Abisko, Sweden - I_Bog_N3_1 | ecosystem: Environmental > Terrestrial > Soil > Wetlands > Peat | place: Sweden: Abisko, Stordalen...
GCTCGTGCTGGTAAGAGGTCGGAGTCTTTAGCATCCCTCTATGATGCACAAAGCCTCCAACCAATTCAACTCGGTGGAGGCTTTGTCAGCAATCTGAAACGCCCGCATAAGCGGGCGTTTTCTGTTTTGGCGTCCCCAGGGGGATTCGAACCCCCGTACTCACCGTGAAAGGGTGATGTCCTAGGCCTCTAGACGATGGGGACTATGTCCAGTATTGCAGCAACATTCAATAGCACTCGATAAAGCTGGCGTCCCCAGGGGGATTCGAACCCCCGTACTCACCGTGAAAGGGTGATGTCCTAGGCCTCTAGACGATGGGGACACATGTGTCCCGCAGCTGCTACCTGTACTACAACTGTGTGGCATCACAGTTTGTTACCGACAACTTACTACTTGGTCGCTGGTGGAGGTAAGCGGGATCGAACCGCTGACCTCTTGCATGCCATGCAAGCGCTCTCCCAGCTGAGCTATACCCCCCTTGCGAAGAAACGAGATTATGCAGTATCCCTTTTCATAGTGCAAGATGTTTTATGAAAAAACCCTGCCTTTTTATAAATAATTTTTGATACGTGCCAATACCACATCACGTCCAAACAATTCCAGCACCGCATCAATGGCAGGCGTCTGCAATTGACCGGCAACGATCAGGCGTAATGGCATCGCCAACAACGGCATTTTCACGGTATGTGCTGCAAGCACTTCCTTGATCATTGCCGCCAACGCTGTCTTGTTCCACTCAACGTCGGCGCAGCGCGTAGCAAAATCCTGCAGGGCCGGCTTGATGGCGTCCGTGATGTGCTGCGCGACCAATGCCGCATCCGGTACCGGTTGACGGTAGAACAATTGCACCGCTGCTGCAATCTCGTTGACGGTATTGGCGCGCTCCTTGAGCAAGGCAATCGCGTCGGCTAACGCAGGAGCGCCGTCGAACTGGGCACCTTCCTTTTCCAGCAATGGCTTCACCAATGCAGCCAGACGCGTATTGTCGGCCAGTTTGATGTAGTGATTGTTGAGCCAGGCCAGCTTCTCAGGATTGAACTGCGCCGGCGACTTCGACAAATGGTCGAGATTGAACCAGTTACAGAACTGCTCCATGGAAAAAATTTCTTCGTCGCCATGACTCCAACCCAGACGGGCCAGATAATTGAGCATGGCTTCCGGCAAGTAACCTTGCGCCGGATAATCCATCACACTGACAGCGCCGTGGCGCTTGGACAACTTCTCGCCGTCGGCGCCAAGAATCATCGGTACATGACCATACTCTGGCAGCGTGCCGCCCAGCGCCTTGAGGATGTTGATCTGACGCGGCGTGTTGTTGACATGGTCGTCGCCGCGAATGACGTGGGTGATCCGCATGTCCCAGTCGTCCACCACCACGCAGAAGTTGTAGGTCGGCGTGCCGTCAGGACGGGCAATCACCAGATCATCCAGTTCACGGTTGGATATTGTGATGGGCCCCTTGACCACGTCGTTCCAGGTCACGTCGCCATCGAGTGGATTGCGAAAACGCACCACCGGCTTGCGGCCTTCCGGAATCGCTGGCAAGGTCTTGTTGCGCTCTGGCCGCCAGGTGCCGTCATAACGCGGCTTCTCTCCGGCAGCACGTTGCCGCTCACGCATGGATTCCACTTCTTCCGGCGATGAGTAGCAATGGTAAGCAGTGCCCTGTTCCAGCATGAAGGCGACCACCTCGCGATAACGCTCCATGCGCTTCATCTGGTAGAACGGACCTTCATCATGCGCCAGCCCCAGCCATTGCATGCCATCAATAATGGCTTGCACTGCTTCCGGGGTGGAACGCTCCAGATCGGTGTCTTCAATACGCAAAATGAAAGTACCGCCGAAACGGCGCGCAAAGGCCCAGGAAAACAGCGCCGTACGTGCGCCGCCAAGGTGGAGGTAGCCGGTTGGGCTAGGGGCAAAGCGGGTGCGAACGGGAGTAGTCGGAGCAGTAGAAGTCATGATAAATAAAAACGGCCTTGGTACGCCAAAGCCGTAATGAATAGGGAAAGGAAAGCACGCATTTTACCGTGTTGGCCGCCGCGATGGAATCGCCGGGCCAACACGCATGGCGCAACTTAGTCGTTCTGAATCACAATACTAGGGAACTTGCTGGTCATGTCCTTGGCTTTTTCCGCCACTTTCACTGCGACCTTGCGGGCAATACTTTTGTAAATTTCTGCTTCCGGGCCATCCGGATACGCCACTACAGTCGGCCGACCAGAGTCAGTCTGTTCGCGAATGGCCATCGTCAACGGTAGTGCGCCCAGGAAATCAACGCCGAAGTCGGCACACATCTTGGCGCCACCGCCAGCACCGAAGATCGCTTCGGCATGACCGCAATTGGAACAGATATGCGTGCTCATGTTTTCCACAATGCCGAGAATCGGAATGCCTACTTTTTCAAACATCTTCAGACCCTTGCGCGCATCCAGCAAAGCAATGTCCTGCGGCGTGGTCACGATCACGGCTCCAGTCACCGGCACTTTTTGCGACAAGGTCAGTTGGACATCGCCAGTGCCCGGTGGCATATCGACAATCAGATAATCCAGATCGCGCCAATTGGTCTGATCCAACAACTGCTGCAGCGCTTGCGTGACAATAGGACCGCGCCATACCATCGGCTCGTCCGGGTCGATCATGAAACCGATCGATGACACCTGCAGACCATGATTTTCCAGCGGCTCCATGGTCTTGCCGTCCAAGGTTTCCGGTTTACCGGAAATGCCCAGCATCATCGGCTGCGACGGTCCATAGATGTCAGCATCGAGAATACCCACCCGCGCACCTTCGGCCGCCAGCGCCAGCGCCAGATTGGCCGCTGTGGTCGACTTGCCGACGCCACCCTTGCCGGAAGCCACTGCAATGATGTTCTTGACGTTGGCTTTGAGTTTGATGCCACGCTGCACCGCATGCGCGACGATCTTGAAATACACATTGGCTTGCACCGCCGCCACACCATCCAAACCTTGTACGGCCGCAACTGCGGCGGTGCGAATGGCCGCAATCTGGCTGTTGGCCGGATAACCCAGTTCGACCTCGAAGGCGACATTGGCGCCGTCGAGTTGGATATTCTTGATGCATTTTCCGCTCACCAGATCTTTGCCGGTGTTTGGATCGATGACCTGGGTCAATGCTGCTTTGACTGCTTCGACGGTGATGCTCATTACCTCTCCTTGATAGACACCCGCAAGTCTAAACTAATCGCGAGAGCCCGGCAGCGGCAATCCTGATTACCTCAACAATAAGTTGTCGCAATGAAATAAATTTCATTTCCAGACATGCCCGATCCACCTAGTTTGTTAAGCCAGACTGCGCCAATCCCCTTGCGACTGCTAAAATGACCCTCTTTTCTGATCATCCACCCAGCCAGCATTGCCAATGAGCACTTCAACGTCCCGCCAATTATTTGTTACCACCGCCCTTCCCTACGCCAACGGCGCGTTCCACATCGGTCACATCATGGAATATATCCAGGCCGACATCTGGGTCCGGTTCCAACGAATGCAGGGCCATGAAGTGCATTTCGTCGGCGCCGACGACGCTCACGGCGCACCGATCATGATTGCTGCCGAAAAAGCCGGCATCACACCGCAGCAGTTCGTCGCCAACATTGCCGCCGGACGCAAGCAATACCTGGACGGCTTTCACATTGCCTTCGACAACTGGAGTTCGACCGACAGCGCCGAAAACCACGCTCTCTCGCAAGACATCTACCGCGCCCTGCGCGACGATGCCAAACTGATCACCAGCAAAACCATTGAGCAGTTCTTCGATCCGGTCAAGAACATGTTCCTGCCGGACCGCTACATCAAGGGCGAATGCCCCAAATGTGGAGCCAAGGATCAATATGGCGATTCTTGCGAAAACTGTAGCGCAGTGTACGCCCCTACTGACCTCAAGAATCCCTACTCGACCTTGTCCGGTGCCACCCCGGTGATGAAGTCCTCGGAGCACTTTTTCTTCAAGCTGTCAGACCCTAAATGCGTGGCCTTCCTGCGCGAATGGGCGCTCGACAACCATCGCCTGCAACCGGAAGTGGCCAACAAGGCCAGGGAATGGCTGGACGGCGAAGGCGGCTTGGGCGACTGGGACATCAGTCGCGATGCACCCTATTTCGGCATTGAAATTCCGGACGCACCAGGCAAGTATTTCTACGTCTGGCTGGATGCGCCGATCGGCTACCTGGCTTCACTGAAAAATTACTTCGGCAAGACCGGTCGCGACTTCGACGCCTTCATGGCCGACGAAAAAACCGAGCAATATCATTTCATCGGCAAAGACATCACCTATTTCCACACGCTGTTCTGGCCTGCCATGTTGAAATTCGCCGGCCGCAAGGTACCCAACAACGTGTTTGCTCACGGCTTCATCACCGTCAGCGGCGAAAAGATGTCGAAATCGCGCGGCACCGGCATCTCGCCGCTGCGCTACCTCGACATCGGCATGAACCCGGAATGGCTGCGTTACTACATCGCCGCCAAACTCAACGCCAAGGTAGAAGACCTCGACTTCAATCCGGACGACTTTGTAGCCCGCGTCAACGCTGATCTGATCGGCAAATACATCAACATCGCCAGTCGTGCGGCCGGCTTCATTGCCAAGCGCTTCGACGGCAAACTGAGCACCGCCTGGGCCAGCGCCGATGACGCCTTCCTGGCTCGCCTGCGCGGCATAGCGCCGGACATCCTGGCGCTGTACGAGCAGCGCGAATATGGCAAAGCCTTGCGCGCCGTCATGGAACAGGCCGATGCCATCAATGCCTACGTCGATGCCAACAAACCCTGGGAACTGGCCAAGGACACCAGCAAGGATGCGCAGTTGCACGAAGTCTGCAGCCGCCTGCTGGAGGCCTTCCGCATTCTCACCATCTACCTCAAGCCGGTGCTGCCACAACTGGCTGCACAAGTAGAAGCCTTCCTCAAGGTCGCACCGTTGATATGGGCCGACATTGGACAAGCGCTGCCTGATGGCCATGTCATCAACGCCTATACCCACCTGATGCAGCGCGTCGATCCAAAGATGCTCGACGCCCTGTTTGATGCGCCCGAAGCCGCTGCCGCGCCTGCAGTTGCAGCTACCACCGAGAGCAGCATCGAAGAACTGGCGCCGGAAATCAGCATTGACGACTTCGCCAAGATTGATCTGCGCATTGCCAAAATCGTCAACTGTGAAGCCGTGCAAGGATCCACCAAGCTGCTGCGCCTGACGCTGGACGCCGGCGAGGGCAAGACGCGCAATGTGTTTTCCGGCATCGCCTCGGCATACAAACCCGAAGAGTTGGTCGGCAAACTCACCGTCATGGTGGCCAATCTGGCACCGCGCAAGATGAAATTCGGCATTTCCGAAGGCATGGTGCTGGCCGCTTCGGCCAAGGATGAAAAAAGCAAGCCAGGCATTTACGTGCTCAACCCATGGCCCGGTGCCGAGCCCGGCATGAGGGTGCGTTAAGCATCACCAAGTAGCACAGACATTAAAAACATTCAACATAGGCTTACTGCATGACATTATTAGTACGTGAAGCCACCCCGGCAGATGCTGCACTGATCGCCGAACTGACCCGCAATTGCTGGGCCGACAAGATTGCCCCCAGCTCCAGCGGCCACCATGAGGCAAGCCAGCGAGTGACCGATGACTTGCAGAACGGCGGTGGATTCATCCTGCTGCGCGCCGGACTGCCGGTCGGCTCAATACGCTGGCTACCGCTGGCTGGCGACGCTAGCGTGCGAGAAATTCTGCGCATGGGCGTCCTGCCCGACTATCGTGGCGAGCGCCTGTCGCAACACTTGATGCATGCAGCGATCCAACACGCACAAGCTGCCAAGGTCAAGGAACTGCGACTGGCCGTGCGCGTGGATCAGCCGCAACTTCTGGCCATGTACACCTCGTTTCGCTTTGCACCCGCGCCCGATCTGAAATATTCCCACGCCAATCCCGCCGAACCAGCGCCAGTGGTCATGCGGCGCCGACTGCAGAACTAAGCTCCTTGTCACTTTCCCCGTATTTTTACCATAAAGACTTGGCGTCGGATGAACGGGCGGCAGCCTGGATATCGATGACCACACGCCAGTCTTGAGCATCTTCAATGACATGGGCAGGATCATTGATGGGCGTGTCGTCAACCCGAACGCGCAAGTCTGCGGCGGCAACACCTCCTGCCTGCAACACATCGGCTACGGCGCGCGCCTGCGACAACATGCCGGGCGGTGCACTCACCTGCACCATCACCCCCGGCATGCCGGCGATCTCAAGGGCCAATTTATTCAATAAGGGTTGAGGCACTGAATGAATGGCGCCTTGTCCGGACATGCGTAATTCATTACCCTTAACAAGCACCCGACTACGCTGAGCATCTTCGATGACGGCGACTTTGCCTTGTTCAATTTCTTCCTGCAACAAGCCCTTCAGACGCCACGCCGTAACCACCGCTGGCTTGCCAAGGGCGGCGATCTGACTGATCACAGCCTCGCTCTGCAGCAGCAACTGATACTTGTACCAAACGAACTGACCGAATACCGCCAAACCCAGCACCGATGCCGTCACCCATACCGGTACGCGGCGCAGCATTTTGAATGTGGCAGCCCCCTCGCCTTGCCATTGTGGTGACAAAGCCAGCGGCACCGGTGGACGTGCCTGACTGATCTCCGTGTACACAAGTTGGCGGATCTCTTCATGCTGACGAAGTCCATCCGGTATGCTGCGATACTGCCCTTCGAAGCCAATCGAGATGATGCGGTACAGTACTTCGAGCAAATCGATATAGCCTTGCGACTTGTTCGTCATCAAACGACCAATCAACAGAAACACCTTGGTGCCGCCCGTCGTATCTTTGTGAAATAGGGCTACCAGCATTTGCGCAGACCAGATGCCGACTGCCGCATCGCCACGGCCGGTGCGCTCGTCACCGCAGACGCGCTGCCCCATACTGTAAGACTGGCAGCTTCATCGAGCGCCGTGCACAGTGCAAAGCTGGCGGCAACGACATCCTCATGCGGCAAATCCGCTTGTGTACATAACTGATGAAAAATATCGATCTCGCGCACTATCGCAGGTGTCGCCGGTATCGTCGGCGTCGAGCGCGATGTGGACTGTGAGTGCTTTGTCGAGAAAGGTGTTGCAGTCGAAATTGGGGCGCGATAGGGAGGCAGATGCAGGCGCTCGGGGGTGGTGAGTTGCAGGTGGTATTCGAACAGGTCGTTGAGGCCTTCGCGGCCTTGCAGTTTGACGGGGACCAGCGCCGGTTGCCCCATGATTTCTGGAATAGCGGAGCTGCTGGCGGTGAGCGTGTGCGATTGCTTGAACAAGTCCGTGGAAACCCCCAATGTGGATGCGTATGACCGGAATAAAAAGTGACGGTCATCCTAAGGAAGGGCAAAGGCGATGCCTATAGAGCAATTTCGATAATGCAATTTTTTTGTGTTTTTTCAGTGTCAAATCACGAAATTTGTATTTTGCGCAAAATCATTGAAGCCTTGATTTATAGAATACTTTCTAGTATCTTACAAACGTTCACAAACAATGATCATTTGTTCAAACTAATGAATATCTAGAAAAAATGGCTTCCGGAGATCGTCAGGATATTGCACTGTCTGCTGTGCGCGTGGCGCGTCTGTATTACTTTCAGAACATGACCACGGCTGCCATTGCACAAGAAATAGGCACCTCGCGCGCGACTGTGTCGCGCCTGCTGTCATATGCCATGGAAAATGGCCTGGTCGAAATTCGCGTGCATGATCCACAAGAGCGCTCCGGCAATCTCGAAGCCCTCATCAAACAACACTATGCGTTGCGCGCCATTCAGGTGGTGCCGGTCCCTGCGGCCGGCAGTGCCAGCGAATGCCTGCAACGTGTAGCCGCCCATACCGCCGCCTATCTGAACACCTTGGTCCAGCCTTCGACGGTCATCGGACTGGCTTGGGGCAAGACGGTTGCAGCCATCGCCGACAATCTGAGCGCCAAGCAAGTGCATGGCGTCGATGTCGTGCAGCTCAATGGTTCGGGTATTGGCGCCAATATCGTCAACACGTTCGGCGAATCAATCGTGGCCCGCTTCGCCCAGAATTATGGCGCACAGGCACATGCATTACCGGTGCCGGCCTTCTTTGATTATGCCGATACCCGCACTGCGCTCTGGCGCGAGCGCAGCATCAAGGCGATTTGTCAGTTACAGGACCGCGCCGAGATTTTGCTGTTTAGCATCGGCACCACTGAAATGGGCAGCTATAGCCACATCCACACCGGTGGTTACCTCGATGAGCACGATCTGAACCAAATTCACCAGGATGGCGTGGTCGCTGATATCGCCACCATGTTCTTCCGCGCCGACGGCAGTTGGCGCGACGTCGCCATCAATGCGCGCAGCAGCGGCCCGGAACTGGATCGTTTCCAGCGTGCCGCCCATTCCATCTGCGTCATCAGCGGCAAGAGCAAGATTGCCGGCCTGCGCGCTGCGCTGCAGGGTGGCTTCATCAATGAACTGGTGATTGACGAACCAACCGCCCGGCTGCTGGTGCAAGAGCTGGAACAAGAGCTGAAACAAGAACAAACACCCGTGCCATCCCAGGCCCCTGATACCAACCGCAAGTGAGTCAAATAATGAGACCTACCAGCAATTCGGACACCTACGACCTTCTAATCATCGGCGGCGGCATCAACGGTGCCGGCGTGGCGCGTGATGCCGCCGGCCGTGGCCTCTCGGTGGCCTTGTGCGAACAAAACGATTTCGCTGGCGCCACTTCGTCAGCCAGTACCAAGCTGATCCATGGCGGTCTGCGTTATCTGGAATACTACGAATTCCGTCTGGTTGCCGAAGCGTTGGCCGAGCGTGAGCATCTGCTCAACATCGCACCCCATATTGCCTGGCCGCTGCGCTTCGTCATGCCGCATGTCAAAGGTTTGCGTCCGCGCTGGATGATCCGCCTGGGCCTGTGGCTGTACGATCACATCGGTGGCCGTATCAGCCTGCCCCACTCGCAGGCGATTACGCTGAACCCGACTGCCAGCGGCTTACGCGCGGACATCACCAAGGGTTTTGCGTATTCCGATGCCTGGGTCGATGATGCCCGTCTGGTGATCTTGAACCTGCTCAGTGCGCAGGAACATGGCGCAGCAATTTTTGCCCGTACGCGCCTCATCAGCGCTCATCGTGACAGCGCCAGCAAGACCTGGCAGTGCGAACTGGAAGATAGCGAAAGCGGCGCACGGCGCCAACTCAGCGCACGCGCCATCGTCAACAGCGCCGGCCCTTGGGTTGCAAAACTTGATCAAATGCTCAATCCGGCCGGCCAAGGCGTCACCCATGCCGCCGTCAAACTGGTACGCGGCAGTCACATTGTGGTGCCTCGACTGTTCCCGGGCGAACATGCCTATATTTTGCAAAACGACGATAAACGCATCGTCTTCATGATTCCTTACGAACACAATTACACCCTGATCGGCACCACCGATGTGCCGCAGGAAAACATGGACCGTGGTGCCACCATCAGCGCAGAGGAAGAAAATTACCTATTGCGTGCCGTCAATCAATATCTGGCCAAACCCATCAGCACGACAGACATAGTCTGGCGCTACGCCGGTGTGCGGCCGCTCTTCGATGACGAATCCGACAATCCATCTGCCGTCACGCGCGACTACACGCTGGTGCTGCAAGACAGCGACAACATTCCGTGCGTATCGGTGTATGGCGGCAAGATCACCACCTATCGCCGTCTGGCTGAATCGGTACTGGAAAAACTGGCGCCCTGGATGCACACCAAGCGCGGCGCGTGGAGCAAGCAAGAGCGTCTGCCCGGTGGTCAGTTCAAGCGCAGTGAACGCGCTCAGGAATTAATTACAATACAGCAACAATACTCGCGACTGGATGGCCATTTTCTGACACGCTTGTTTAACCGTCACGGCAGCAATGTCAGCAGCATTTTGCAAACAGCGCAAACCCCGACTGAACTGGGTCGAGACTTCGGCGGCGGGCTGAGCCAGCGCGAGGTCGAGTATCTGGTCGCGCACGAATGGGCACGCCAGCCGGACGACGTGCTGTGGCGCCGCACCAAATGCGGTCTACACATGAGCGAGCAGCAACGAAACGAATTCGGTCTCTGGTTCGGGCAGCATTTCCCTGCCGCTACCAACGCCGAAGCGGCAAAAACAGCCGCATTGGTGGGACAACACTAAGTATGACCACGCTTCTCAATTTGCTGTCGGCATTGGCCCTGTTGATCTGGGGCACGCACATCGTGCGTACCGACGTGCTGCGCGTCTACGGCGCGCAGTTACGCCGCATTTTGAGTACCAGCATCAAACGCCGCAGCCTGGCTTTTCTGGCCGGACTGGGCGTAACCAGCCTGGTCCAGAGCAGCAACGCTACCGCCGTCATCGTCTGTTCCTTCGTCGCCCAAGGTCTGGTCGGCCTGACACCTGCACTGACCATCATGCTCGGTGCCGACGTTGGCACCGCACTGATGACCGGGGTCTTGAGCTTTGATCTGTCCTGGCTATCGCCATTGCTCATTTTCGGCGGCGTCGTGGTCTATCTGTCGCGCCGCCACACTGCGGTAGGGCGTCTGGCGCGCGCCGTCATTGGTCTTGGCCTGATTCTGCTGGCGCTAGAAATGATCAGCGCTGCGACCCAGCCAATGATTCAAGGAGCCGGCATTAAGGTGCTGTTCTCGACGCTGACCGGTGACGTCATCCTGGATGCCTTGATTGGCGCGGTCTTTGCCATGCTGACCTATTCCAGTCTGGCAGCCGTACTGTTGGCGGCTACCCTGGCCAGCTCCGGCATTATCTCGCTCAAGGTGGCCTTGTGCCTGGTCATTGGCGCCAACCTCGGCAGTGGAATTTTAGCCCTGCTGACGGCGGCCAGCCAGAACGTCGCCGGTCGCCGCGTCGCGCTCGGCAGCATGCTGTTCCGTCTGTCCGGCGCCATCGTCGCGCTGCCCTTCATTAATCATCTGGGAGGATGGATCAGCCTGTTCATGCCCGACCTGCGTTTGGGTGTAGTGGCCTTCCATGTTTTGTACAACAGTGTGCGCTGCGGGCTGCTGCTGCCGCTGGTGGAGCCAATGTCGCGCCTGTGCATCCGACTGCTGCCGGAGTCGCACAAGGAAGACGATGCCGCCATTAGCGCACGTCATCTCGACCTGGGCGCCATTGATACTCCGTCACTGGCGCTGGCCAATGCTGCCCGAGAAGTATTGCGTATCGGCGACTTGATCGAAAAAATGCTACTCAATCTGTTACCGGTGATACGCGACAATGATCAGTTACGAGCGCAGCAGATCCGCCAGCTCGATAACCATGTCGATAAGCTCTATACCGCCGTCAAGATGTACCTGGCAAAGGTATCGCGCGAAGAACTCAATGAAAAGGAAGTACGCCGCTGGACCGACATCGTCACGCTGACCATCAATCTGGAGCAGTCTGGCGACATCATTGAACGCATCGTCAAGGGCATTGAAAGCAAAAAAATTGCCCCGCAACGCAGCTTTTCCGACGCTGGTATGAGCGAGGTCTGCGAAATGCACGCACGTCTGGTAACCAGCCTGCAGCTGGGACTGTCGGTATTTCTTGACAGCAATCTCAAGAGTGCACAAAAACTGCTGGCCGAAAAAGAAGCTTTCCGCGATCTCGAACGCGCTTACGCCCAAACCCACTTGAGCCGTCTGGCCGGCGAAACCCAGCAAAGCATAGAAACCAGCTCGCTGCATCTGGACCTCATCAGTGACATGCGGCGCATGCATTCACTGTTCTGCGCCAGCGCTTACCCAGTGCTGGATGAAGCCGGCCTGCTGCGCAAAAGCCGCATGCGCAACAAGGAAGCTGCTCGCGCGCCACAAGCGCCGCAACATGCGGTGAGTGACTATTCCAATCCACCCTAGCCGACAAGGGCCTGACGCACAACAAGCGTACTGCAATCGCTGCCAAATACTGAGCCAAGACAGGGTAAAATAGCGCCTGTCACCGGGATACACTCCGGTTTGCTGGGATTTTCAGGAAAAGCCATGTTATTTTACAAAGTTGTTGCCAAATACGAATCGGAAGCCACCAAGTTCATCGCCGAACTCAAAGAAAAAAATCCGCAACTGGAAGAACAGCAACGTGCCGGTCGCGCCTTGCTCTGGGACAAGGCACCTCTCGATCTCGACAAAAGCGCACGTGAACTGGCCTCGCGCGTTGAGCAACAGCCTTACGTCTATCAAAACCACTAATTCCCCAGCATGATCACCAACGCCGGACAGCACTCTGCCGACGCTGCTGAACTGACGCTAGCAGGGCAGCCTGACACGACACCGGACGTCGTTGATGGCGTTGCGCGCGCCAAGTTGTACGGCGAACCGCTGTTCAAGCTGCCCAGCGACCTGTATATCCCGCCCGATGCGCTGGAAGTGTTCCTGGAAGCCTTCCAGGGACCGCTCGATCTGTTGCTGTACCTGATCCGTAAGCAGAATTTCAACATTCTCGATATTCCGATGGCGCAGGTGACTCTGCAATATCTGGAATATGTCGATCAGATCCGCCAACACAATCTTGAACTGGCAGCCGAATACCTGCTGATGGCAGCCATGCTCATCGAAATCAAGTCGCGCATGTTATTACCGGTCAGAAAAGCCGATAGCGGCGAGGATGGTGAAGACCCACGCGCCGAGCTGGTGCGTCGCCTGCTTGAATACGAGCAAATGAAACTGGCCGCGCAAGAACTTGACTCACTGCCGCAAGTCGGCCGCGATTATGTTCGCACCCAGGTCCATATTGAACAAACCGTGACCACGCGCTGGCCAGAAGTCGATCTGGGCGATTTGCAAAGCGTCTGGACCGACATCATTCGGCGCGCCAAACTCATCGAGCACCACCACATCAGCCGCGAAGAGCTCTCCGTACGCGAGCACATGACCGGCATTCTGCGTCGCCTGCAATCTGCCCGTTTCGTCGAATTCGCCGATCTATTCGATCCGGCGCGCGGCGTACCGGTGCTCGTGGTCAACTTCATTGCCTTGCTTGAGCTGGCCAAGGAAACCCTGATCGAAATCACCCAGGCCGAAGCCTTCGCACCGATTTACGTGCGACTGTCCTACTCGCCGAGCTAAATCCAGTTGACTATTGCCCGACTGCGACCGACGTCTATCCTCTCATTACAAGAATCAGATCATGAAAATCATCTCGTCCATCGAAGAGCTGCGTGACCAGTTGCGCGGCCAGTTGCGCACCGCCTTTGTTCCCACCATGGGCAACCTGCATGAGGGCCACCTGTCGCTGATGCGCTTGGCGCGCACCCACGGCGACCCTGTGGTGGCGTCGATTTTCGTCAATCGCCTGCAATTCGGCCCCAACGAAGACTTCGACAAATATCCGCGCACCTTCCAGGCCGACGTTGAAAAACTCGAAAAAGCGGGTGTGTATGTGCTGTTCGCACCGAGCGAAAAAGACCTGTATCCCGAACCGCAAGAATATCGCGTGCAGCCCCCCGATGACCTCGGCAATATCCTCGAAGGTGAATTTCGCCCAGGCTTCTTTACCGGCGTGACCACTGTGGTACTCAAGCTGTTCTCCTGTGTACAGCCGCGCGTGGCGGTATTCGGCAAGAAGGACTATCAACAATTGATGATCGTTCGCAACATGGCACGTCAGTTCGCCCTGCCGACCGAAATCATCGCAGCCGAGACTTTTCGCGCCGACGACGGCCTGGCATTGTCCTCGCGCAACGGTTACTTGTCTGCAGATGAACGCACAGAAGCACCGGCACTCTACGCGGCGCTTAACCAGGTTGCTCACGAAATGCGCGCAGGTCTGAGCGATGTGGCCAGTGTTGAACAGCATGCCATGGAGACCCTCGCTCAACGCGGCTGGCAGCCGGATTACATATCGATTCGCAAACGAATCGATCTCCAGGCTCCGAATGCAGGCGATCTTGAGCAAGGCGAAAAATTGGTCGTCGTAGCCGCCGCCAAGCTTGGCAAGACCCGACTGATCGACAATCTGGAAATTTGAGTCCCGTGCACCACGCTGCGCGGCATCAACCAAGGCTGGCGCAGCTCTTGCTGTAGGTATCCGAAAAATCGGATATTGTCAAGGATTGCGCCCAGAAAACCAGGCCATTGCCATTAAAGCAACACAATCGCGCGCGCTCACTTCTCGAAATTATTGAAATACGGATTTTCCCCGCTTTTTGTACGATGAATCGTCTTGACAGAGGCTTATAATCCTATGAATAAATAGAGGAGCTTGATCTCGACATATAGCGGATAGAGAATAAGATAAATTTCTATGGATTCTTCCCAGAATGCCGATATGCTTAGCGTTAGTTTGGCGAAAAACATCCGACCGCTGTTATTGACGACAGAGCAACATCAGCCAAAATAGGAGCTTCTCATCACCAAGCCTTTCCGTCGAACCATGTAATTCAATTGTGACCGATTGTTCACCCTGGCAACCGTAAGCCAGTAACGCATCAAATTTGTCTGGAGATACCAAGATTATGAGTGACGATGTTGATTTAGAAGCCCTTTTCGACGAAATTTCGGCCCAGAGCCATACGGCCGCTGCGCCGGCTAGCCCTGCGCCCGAAAAGCCTTCTACTACTGATTCACCGAATTTAGAGGCCCTTTTCGACGAAATTTCGGCACAAAGCCACGCAGCCACCGCTGCCGTTGCGCCAGCACCAGCGCCATCTCCCGCATCAACAACAGCGCAGGATGCACCGGCAGACAAGCCCATGTATGAGCGCTTGGGCGGCATTGTCCGCTTGTTGCACGACTCCATGCGTGAGCTTGGCTATGATCGCTCGCTGTCTGATGTTGCCTCGCAGATCGGTGATGCACAAGGACGCCTCGAACATGTCGCGACCCTGACCGAACAAGCGGCCAACAAGGTCTTGAATCTGATTGATATCGGCATGCCGGCTCAGGACGCACTAGCCAGCAAGGCCAAAGGCATCAACGAACGCTGGACAAGCCTGTTTGCCGGCAAGATGACGATTGATGAATTCAAGAGCCTGGCCAATGATTCCAAGGCATTCTCGAGCGTTGTGATGGAAGCCTGCGAGGTCGAAAAAGCACGCATGCTGGAAATCATGATGGCGCAAGATTTCCAGGACATCACAGGCCAGTTGATCAAGAAAATTGTCGGCATCACCGCTGTGGCAGAACGCGAATTAGCGCAATTGCTGCGTGACAATGCCCCCCCAGAAGTCAAGGCCGCCATAGAAGCTGAAAAACCGGCTGACTTGATGAGCGGACCTTCTGCACCAGGCGCCGCGATGGAACAAAATGATGTGGACGACTTACTCGATAGTCTGGGGTTCTAATGGATGACGAAATGCTCAAGGATTTTGTCGTCGAGGCGCTAGAACTCGCGACTAACGTTGAAGAGCATCTGCTGACTCTTGAACGTCATCCGGATGATCTGGAAATTCTGAACGCAGTTTTCCGTGCATTCCACACCATTAAAGGTGGAGCCGGCTTCGTCAATCTGCCGGCCATGGTATCGGCCTGTCACTTAACCGAAAACCTGTTCGATGCGCTGCGCAACGGCAAAGCGCCCGTGACGCCACTGGCAATCGAAGCGGCGTTGCAAGCCAGCGGTTTCGTCGCTGACCAGCTCACTGAACTGTCCAATGGCGCCGACCCGGCCAGCCTGGCATCAATGCCGCAAGATCTGGAAGATATTCTGACGCAAGCCATTGAAGGCAAGGAAACGGCTGCGCCTGCAGCCGCAGCCGCGCCGACAGCACCAGCGCCAGTCGTAGCTGCTGCACCAGCACCGGCTCCAGTGGCTGCGGCAGTAATGAGCGCAGCACCGACCCTGGCTCTCGACGGCGGTGCCAGCGTTCTTGGCAGCGATGGTGAGCTCAATTGGCCGGCGTTGTATCAAGCGGCCGTTGGAGCAACAGCAGCTAATACCGTGACCAGCGCCAGCGCGCCTGCTGCGAGTGCTGCGGTACCTGAACCAGTCGTGCAGGCAGCTGAGATCACCGTTACGTCAGCAGCAGAAACCGTTGAAACTGACAACGTCGTTGACCGTCGAGCTCCCAGGGCTCCTGCTGCAGGGCCTGCACGGCGTGCAGGCGACAGTCAACCCGGCGGCAAGGAAGAAAGCATCCGCATTGATGCCGGCAAGCTCGATGCCCTGCTGGAAGTGGCTGGTGAATCGGTACAAGCGGCCAATCAAGCTTCTGTATTACTGGAAAAACTGCAGCAATTCAAGTTCGAGGGTACTGCTGCTGCATTAATGTCGACACTTGCTGAGACACTCGGACGCGCCTCGCGTTATTCCAGCGAGCTGCAACGGGCAACCTTGTCGACCCGCATGCAACCGGTGGGCCGTCTGTTCCAGAAATTCCCACGGCTGGTGCGTGAATTGGCCAAAGATCTGGGCAAGGACGTCGATCTGGACATCTCCGGCGCTGAAACCGAAGTGGACCGGGTTGTGGTCGATAGTCTCTATGATCCGCTGGTGCACATGCTGCGCAACTCGCTTGACCACGGCATTGAATCGGATCGTGGTGCCGCAGGCAAACCCAACAAGGCGACCATTTCGCTCAAGGCATGGCAAGAAGCCAGCAGCGTCATGATCGAAGTGTTCGATGACGGCAAGGGCATGGATCCAGACGTGCTGCGCAAGAAAGCTTTTGCCAAGGGTCTCATCGGCGAGCATGACGCGCAAAGTATCGATGAAGCACTGCAACTGGTATTTCTGCCGGGATTCTCGACCAAGGAAGTTGCCTCCAGTGTGTCGGGCCGTGGCGTTGGCATGGACGTGGTCAAAACAGCTGTGGAAAAACATCGCGGCACCATTCGCATTGACTCGACACTGGGTGTCGGCACGCGCTTCTCGATCCGTTTGCCGATCGAACTGTCGATCATCCCGACCATGCTGGTGCGCACCGCCGGTGCTGCTCTGGCTTTGCCGATGGCGGTGGTCGAGCGTGTGGTCGAATTGCCCGATGAGTTCTCTGAAGTCGGTGGCGCTCCGGTGCTACGCGATCAGGGGCGGCCGCTGCCGGTGCACTCGTTGGCTGGCGTGCTGGGCTATGAGCCGGGCAACGAACGTGTCGGTATTGTGATGGCCGTGCCGCATCCCTACATCCTCAGCGTCGGCGCTGTAGAAGGCACCGCCGATCTGGTGATCAAACCACTGACGGCCATTCACACCAATGGCATCACCGGTACGGCCCGTTCGGCTGAAGGTGAACTGGTGCTGGTGGTTGGCCTGTCCTTCCTGCTAGAAGGTTGCCGAGCGTCCAACAGGGCGATCGCGTAAGTCTGAACCGGACTGTCCTGGGCAGCACGTTTGCTGCTGCACGGGACAGTATCCGAAACTCCCCTCTGCCTTTTACTACTTGTTAGCTTCAGCAATGCTATTTGACGTAGCGCTCCGACAAAGCGTCATATAAAGGCGGCGCAAACAGGCGCGAGACCCGGCTGGCTAGTAAGGATGTCGCCATCAGTGAAATCACTAACGCGTGACCATTGATCATTTCCATGACGATCACAAAAGCCGTAATCGGTGACTGCGTCACGCCAGCCAGATACCCGACCATGGCCAGCGCAATGAGCATCGGCAAGGACGTATCGCCAAACACAAGGTGCAGCAGATTGCCGAACCCGGCACCAATGGCCAACGAAGGCGCAAAGATACCACCTGGAATACCCGGCAGATAAGAACCAATCATGGATGCCATCTTGGTCACCGGATAAAACGCCGACAATTGCTCCTGCCCCAACAGCAAACCCTTGGCCTCGGTATAACCACTGCCAAAGGTAGCGCCACCAACGCTGACACCAACTACGGCCACCAGCAGCCCGCACAAGGCGCCAAATAACACCGGACGTTCGGCACGCATGGTCCGCAATGGCGATGGGATCCAGCGATGAGTATTGAGCAGCAGCCAGCAAAAAATACCGCCGGCTACACCCATGAACAAACCACAGACAACGGTCGCCACAATCACCTGACGCACGCCATCTGCACCGGCCGTGATAGCACCGAAATAAGTGTAGTTACCACTCAGACCAAGCGCCACAACACCAGCAAAAATGATGGTCGTAATGACGACACCGCTGGCGCGATGCTCAAAACTGCGCGCGAGTTCTTCAATTGCAAACACAATTCCTGCCAGAGGCGTATTGAAAGCCGCCGATAGGCCCGCTGCTGCACCAGCCAAAATCAGGCGTTTTTCCAAAATCACGCTGGGGCGCGGATAAAAACGCCGCATGGCATACATCAAGGCTGCGCCGACCTGCACTGTTGGCCCTTCGCGGCCGATGGTAAAACCGCCGAGAATGCCCAGAAACGAGATCCCGATCTTGCCTGCGACGATCTTCAGCGACAATAGTCTGGGTGCACGTTGTGTCTGCAAATCTTCATGCTCCCCCAGGGATGCAATCACTTGCGGAATACCGCTGCCTTCGGCACCGCTGAAAAAACGCCGCGTCAGCCAGACACATAAGGCACTCATGGCAGGTGTCAGCAGCAAGGGCAACCAGCGGTGACCACGTTCAAGTGCATGGAATACCTCAAATCCCAAATCGATCAGACGGGCGTACATGACGGCCACCAGCCCCACCAGAATAGCCCCTGTCCAAAGAATGCCGTATTGCAACCACAGGCGACGCAAGCGGCGCCAAGTCTGACTGTGCAGACCAAGCAGCAATTTTTTCATGTTTTATTCCTTATAGCTCATACATGTCTTTTTCACCTTCCATGACCTGTGCAATTAACTTGCGATTCAAGGTCGGCGCCAACAACTCGATGAAGGTATAGACGTAACTGCGCAGATAGGCGCCCTGCTTAAGCGCTACCCGTGACACATTGGTACCGAACAGATGGCCCGCGGGAATCGAGCGCAGACCGCGATCGCGCTCAGCGTCAAAGGCCATGCCGGCGATGATGCCCACACCCATGCCGAGTTCGACATACGTCTTGATGACATCAGCGTCGATGGCCTCCAGCACGATGTCTGGTTTCAACTCACGCAGATTGAACGCATGATCGATCTTGCTGCGCCCACTGAAAGCGGCGTCGTAGGTGATCAGCGGGTAGCTGGCGATTTCTTCCAGCGACAGGTTTTTAGACTTGAGCAAGGGATGGTCTGGCCCCACCACCACCACGTGCTCCCATTGATAACATGGCAAGGACACCAATCCCTCGCCCGAGGCCAAGGCTTCGGTGGCGATGGCGATATCAGCTTGGTCATTGCGTACCATTTCGGTGATCTGCTTAGGATTTCCCTGTAGCAACGACAGACGTACCTTGGGATATTTCAGGGTAAAGGCCTGTACCACCTTCGGCAATGAATATCGAGCCTGCGTGTGCGTGGTGGCAATTGTAAGACTACCGCTGTCATGGGCAGCGAATTCTTTGCCGATACGTTTTAGGCCATCCACTTCCTGCATGATCAGCTCGACCGAGCGCAGCACGGCACGGCCGGGCTCGGTCAAGCCACGAATGCGCTTGCCATGACGCGTGAAAATATCGACCCCGAGTTCTTCCTCGAGCTCGATGATGGCCTTCGATACCCCTGGTTGTGAGGTGTAGAGCGCTTTGGCAGCCTCAGTCAGATTGAAATTTTGCCTGACAGCTTCCCTGACAAAACGGAATTGATGCAGATTCATGCGACGTCCCTGAATGTGTATACTCGCTGGCCACCGGTGCCAGCCGCATTTGCATATACCGAATGCGCATATAAGCAAATGAATACTATGTAGTTTGGTTTGAAACTGAAGTTTATTACGATTCGAGCTGTTATAGACGAGGTGTTATGACTGTTTCTTATGTAGTCAGTGGATTTGCCGTCGGTTTGCTGGTCGGATTGACCGGTGTGGGCGGCGGTTCGCTGATGACTCCCTTACTGACGCTGTTGTTCGGCATTCACCCCAGCGTGGCGGTGGGTACTGACTTGGCCTTTGCGGCGGCCACCAAGACTGCCGGCACTGTGGCGCATCGCTTCAAAGGCACTGTGCGTTGGGACATCGTGCGCCGTCTCTGTCTGGGCGCATTGCCAGCCGCCGCGCTGACAACCTTGTTGCTCAAGCACTTCGGCGCCGTCAGCGCAGAAATCAGCCAGATCATCCGTTATTCCATTGCCATCTCGGTATTTCTCACCGTGATAGCCTTACTGTTTAAAGCTAAACTACAGGCTTGGCTCAATGCCCATCCAGAACGTCATTTGCAAGGCCGCAAGCTGACCAATGCAACGATTCTGAGCGGTGCAGTGCTCGGCATTCTGGTGACCATTTCCTCCATCGGTGCCGGTGCCGTCGGTGCTACTTTGCTGGTGCTGTTGTATCCGCGTCTGGAACCGGCTGAAATCGCCGGCACCGACATTGCCTATGCCGTGCCGTTGACGGCGATTGCCGCACTCGGCCACTGGTGGCTGGGGTCGATCGACTGGAGCCTCCTTGGTTCCTTGCTGCTGGGTTCAGTACCAGGCATCACTATCGGTTCGCTCGCAGCGCGCGCGGTACCGGAGAAATTTTTACGGGGCCTGCTGGCACTGACGCTGACAAGCGTTGCCCTTAAACTGGTTTTTTAATACTGTTTTTTTATCATACGGACGCTCTGCCCGGCAGACTCCGACAAGACGTTAATAGGGACTATAAGATGTACCGCTATGACCAATACGATCACCAGATCGTCAAAGAGCGAGTCGCACAATACCGAGACCAGGTACGCCGCCGCCTATCCGATGAGCTGATCGAGGATGAATTCCGCATCCTGCGCTTGCAAAACGGTCTTTATCTGCAACGCCACGCTTACATGTTGCGTATTGCCGTGCCTTATGGCCTGCTGGCATCGCGTCAAGTGCGCATGTTTGCCCATATCGCCCGTAAATATGATCGCGGCTACGGCCATTTCACAACACGTCAAAATATTCAGTTCAACTGGATCAAGCTGGAAGAGTCGCCTGACATCCTGGCAGAGCTGGCAACCGTGGAAATGCACGCCATTCAGACTTCCGGCAACTGCATCCGCAACACCACCTCGGACGAATTGGCCGGTGTTGCCGCCGACGAAATCGTCGATCCGCGTCCTTACGCCGAACTGATTCGTGAATGGAGCACTTTCCACCCTGAATTCGCCTATTTGCCACGCAAATTCAAGATCGCCATCAGTGGCTCCGAGCAGGATCGCGCCGCCACTGCGGTGCATGACGTCGGTCTGCATGTGATCAGGAACGAAGCCGGCGAAGTCGGCTTTCGTGTATTGGTCGGCGGCGGCATGGGTCGCACCCCGATTCTGGGCAGCGTGATTCGTGACTTCCTGCCATGGCAACACGCCATGTCCTATCTGGAAGCGATCTTGCGTGTGTACAACCAATACGGTCGCCGCGACAATATCTACAAGGCGCGCATCAAAATTCTGGTCAAGGCCATTGGTGCTGAAGACTTCGCCCGGCAAGTCGAAGCAGAATGGCTGGATATCAAGGATGGTCCGTCCACACTGACAGCAGAAGAGCTGCAACGCGTAGCGCACTATTTCACTGCTCCTGCCTACGCAACTTTGCCTGCAGTAGATGCTGAATTCGAGCGCAAGAAAACCGAAGAAAAAGCCTTCGCCAACTGGCTCAAGCGCAACGTCAAGGAGCACAAGGTGCCCGGCTATGCCGCCGTGATTTTGTCATTGAAGAAGACCGGCGTGCCTCCTGGCGACATCACTGCCGACCAGCTCGACTTCGTGGCTGATCTGGCCGATCGCTACAGTTTTGGCGAACTGCGTGTCACGCATGAACAAAATCTGGTGCTGGCCGACGTCAAACAAAGCGAGCTGTACGCCGTGTGGCAAGAAGCCAAGGCACATGGTCTGGCAACGCCCAACATTGGCTTGCTGACCGACATCATCTGCTGCCCCGGCGGCGATTTCTGCTCGCTGGCTAACGCCAAGTCGATCCCGATTGCGCAAGCCATTGCCGAACGTTTCGACAGCATCGATTTCCAGCACGACATCGGCGACATCGAACTCAATATCTCGGGCTGCATCAATGCCTGCGGCCATCATCACGTGGGCAACATTGGCATTCTCGGAGTCGACAAGGATGGTGCCGAGTGGTACCAGGTCTCGCTGGGCGGTGCACAAGGTAATGTCTCGAGCATCGGCAAGATCATCGGACCGTCGTTCTCGGCGCACCAGATGCCTACCGTAATCGATCGCCTGCTGCAGGTTTATGTCAAACAACGCATCGAAGACGAACGTTTCATTGATACCGTGCGCCGTGTTGGCGTCACCCCCTTCAAAGACTTCGTCTATGCCACCCCGATCAAAGCTGAACATGCCACCGGAGAAGACGTCTGTGCCTAATCTGATCAAAGACAAAGTCGTCATCGACGACAATTGGACCGTACTGCGCCTGGCTGAAGGCGAAAGTGCCGAGAGCGTCTCCGTGCCGGTCGGCAAGGTCATCGTACCGTTGACCGTCTGGCAAGCCCAGCGCGCCAGCCTGCAAACCCGCTCCGAGCTAGGCGTCTGGCTGGCCAGCGACGAACGCCCGGAAGCACTCAAGGATGATTTGGCGCCGTTCCAGGTGATTGCCGTCGATTTTCCCAAGTTTGCCGACGGCCGCGGCTATTCGATCGCTTACAACCTGCGTGCTCGTTTGGGCTACAACGGCGAGTTGCGCGCCATCGGCGACGTCTTGCGCGATCAGCTGTTCTACATGCAACGAGTTGGCTTCAATGCCTTTGCCGTGCGCGCCGACAAGGACATCCATGACGCTCTCAAGGGACTGACCGATTTTTCGGAAAAATATCAGACCTCGTGGGATGAAAAAAATCCGCTGTTCCGGCGCACCAAGCGCGCAACCCAGTCCGTACGCGACTGATGTCGCATCGAAGCAGAAAGAACGCCATGTCCGACCCCGTTTTGCAAGATCTCATCACGCGTACCCAGGCCACGCTGGAACAGATTGTGGCCAACTACACGCCGGCAGTGTTCGCCTCCAGTCTGGCTGCAGAAGACATGGTGCTCACTGACATGATCCTGCGCCAGCAGCTGCCGATTGCCATTTTCACGCTGGAAACCGGCCGTCTGCATCAAGAAACGCTGGACATGCTCACCCGCATCAAGGCGACCTACAATTACGACGTCACGCCCTATCGCCCCGAGCCGGCTGCAGTCGAACAGTATGTTGCCAACCACGGCCTCAACGGCTTCTACGATAGCGTTGAGTTACGCAAGCAATGCTGCCACATCCGCAAGATTGAGCCGCTCAACCGCGCCCTGGCCGGTAACAAATCCTGGGTCACCGGACAACGCCGCGCGCAGTCGGTCACCCGCGCCGCCCTGGATGTGCAAGAAGACGATGCTGCACACAGCATGGTCAAATTCAATCCCTTGGCGGACTGGTCCGAAGCAGATGTGTGGCAATACCTGCGCGACCATGACGTGCCTTACAACGCCCTGCACGATCAGGGCTATCCCTCGATTGGCTGCGCCCCATGTACACGCGCCATCGAGCCCGGCGAAGACGTGCGCGCCGGCCGCTGGTGGTGGGAAAATCCCGACTCCAAGGAATGCGGCCTGCATGTGGTGGACGGCAAACTGATCCGCATCAAGTCACAAGCCGCCACACCAAACTGAAAACAGCAATTCGAATGAAGCTAAGGTCATCGTATGAATACAGCAGTTGAACAACTTTTTCTCGACAATGCCAGCAACCGTCATCTGGACTGGCTGGAATCCGAAGCTATCCACATCATGCGCGAAGTGGCGGCCGAATGCAGCAACCCTGCCCTGCTGTTTTCCGGCGGTAAAGATTCGGTGGTCTTACTGCGCATCGCCGAAAAAGCCTTCCGTCCAGGCAAATTTCCATTTCCGCTGGTGCACATCGACACCGGTCACAACTTCGCCGAAGTCATCAGCTTTCGCGATGCACGTGCTGCTGAACTGGGCGAGCGCCTGGTCGTACGCTCGGTGGAAGACTCCATCAAGCGCGGCACCGTGCGCCTGCGCAACCCGCTGACCGATTCGCGCAACGCAGCGCAGGCAGTGACCTTGCTGGAGACAATCGCGGAATTCAAGTTTGATGCCTGTATCGGCGGCGCCCGCCGCGACGAAGAAAAAGCCCGCGCCAAGGAACGCATCTTTTCCTTCCGCGACGAATTCGGCCAGTGGAACCCCAAGGCCCAACGTCCAGAACTATGGGACCTGTACAACACCCGCGTGCATCCTGGTGAAAACATGCGCGTATTTCCGATCTCGAACTGGACCGAATTGGACGTCTGGCAATACATTGCCCGTGAAAAGCTGGCCCTGCCGCCAATTTACTTCGCCCATGAGCGCCAAGTGATTCCGCGCAACGGCTTGCTGGTGCCATTGACCGACCTGACCCCAGCACGTGACGGCGAAACTGTTGAAACCCAAGTGGTGCGCTTTCGCACCGTCGGCGACATTTCGTGCACCTGCCCGGTCGCCTCCGACGCCACCACGGTCGAAGCCATCATTGCAGAAACTGCAGTCACCCAGATCACCGAGCGCGGCGCCACACGCATGGATGACCAGACCTCCGAAGCGTCGATGGAAAAACGTAAAAAAGAAGGATATTTCTAATGAATGCCGCTGTTGCCGAAAAAAACCTGAGCACTCCCGCCTCCCATGAACGAGGCCTGCTGCGTTTCATCACCGCCGGTTCGGTGGACGATGGCAAGAGCACGCTGATCGGTCGCTTGCTGTTTGACAGCAAGGGCATTTTTGCCGACCAGCTTGATGCCATGTCGCGCGCCAAGCACAAGCGCACCGTGGGTGACACCATCGACCTGTCGCTGCTGACCGACGGCCTCGAAGCGGAGCGTGAGCAAGGCATCACCATTGACGTCGCCTACCGTTATTTTGCCACTCCCAAGCGCAAGTTCATCATTGCCGACACCCCGGGTCATGAGCAATACACACGCAACATGGTCACCGGCGCCTCGACCGCCGACGCCGTCATCATTCTGATCGACGTCTCCAAGGTCAAGCTAGGCGACGATGGCAGCGTCGAATTGCTGATCCAGACCAAACGCCACTCGACCATTGCCCATCTTCTGCAAATCCAGCACGTGGTGGTGGCGGTCAACAAGATGGACCTGATTGACTACGACCAAGGCATCTATAACCGCATCGTCGGCGCCTATCAACAGTTCGCGGCAGAGCTAGGGCTCAAGGATGTACGTCCGATTCCGCTGTCGGCACTGGCCGGTGACAATGTGGTCAGCCGCGGCGAGAAACTGTCCTGGTACCAGGGACCGACCTTGATCGAATTACTGGAGTCGCTGTCGGTCTATGAAGATGCTCACGCCGAGCCATTCCGCTTCCCGGTGCAATTGGTGGCGCGCCATAACGGTCACGAAGCCAACGACTTCCGTGGCTATATGGGCCGCATCGAAGCCGGCAAGGTCCGCCAGGGCGACAAGCTGGTCGTGCAACCAGGCGGCCAGAGCGCTACAGTCAAGGAAATCCTTACTTTGGACGGCCCACTGGCAGAAGCCTCTGCCGGCCAGTCCGTCACTATTTTGCTGAATGAATACCTTGATATTTCACGCGGTGACATGCTGGCTTCGGCCGAACAGACGCCAACATTGCTGAAAACAATCAATGCCGATCTCTGCTGGTTGTCGGAAGAAATCCTCGATCCACGCCGCAAATACTGGCTCAAGCACACCACCAAGCAAGTTGCCGCACGGGTAGCAAAAGTTGATACCTTGCTCGACATCAACACCCAGCAACGACATGCGGCTGAATCGCTCAAGCTCAACGATATCGCACGTGTCACCATCAATGTGCAGCAAGCCATTGCGGCCGACAGCTACGATGATATCCGCGCCACCGGTGCCTTCATCCTGATCGATGAAGTCAGCCATCAGACGGTTGCCGCTGGCATGATCCGCATAGATGCCTGATAATCGCAGCTGCGCCGCCGCCGGATAGTCCGCGGCGGCGGTCGCAGCTGCTGTGCCGGGCTGCCAACTTCATCATTGTGACCGCATGCACCTGCAAACCTCACCACTCCCCGTGCCCTCAACCGTTACGCCTGCGGGAAAAGTCTATTTGATCGGCGCCGGCCCCGGCGCGGCCGATTTGATCACCGTGCGTGGCGCACGACTGCTGGCGCAGGCCGAGGTGGTGCTGCATGACGCATTGGTAACTAATGAGATGCTGGCTTTGTGTCCACAGGCAGTCAAGATCGCCGTCGGCAAACGCAGCGGCCAGCGCTCAACTGCACAGCAAGAGATTAATCAGCGTCTGATTGAATGCGCTCAGCAATACCGGCTTGTCGTACGCCTCAAAGGTGGCGATCCGATGCTGTTCGGCCGCGCCGACGAAGAATTGCGCGCACTTGACAGCCACAATATCCCTTACGAAATCGTGCCCGGCATTACTGCCGCACTGGCAGCGGCCTCTTCGGCGCAACGGCCACTAACCAAACGCGGTGTAGCGCGCAGCGTGTCACTCTTTACATCCAGCACGGCGCCGGATGAACCGAGTGAATTCATCATGCCCAATGGCGATACACTGGTCCAATATATGGGGGGAAGAGAAGCCACAGCAACCGCACAACGCCTGCTGTCGCTCGGTTATGCGCGCACGACACCGGTGGTGGTGGTGGAAAATTGTAGTCGTGCCAATGAACGCGTCCTGGACCTGCAACTAGGAAGTCTGGAACAAGGGCTCACTCAGTGCAGCGGTCCAGTGCTGGTCATGATCGGTGAGGCCTTGGCCCCCCGCCAGCCCTGCGACTAAATAACGCTGGCTATGCAATATTGCGCCAGCGCCCGCAATACTCCGGCATCTTCACCGGCAGCAGCGGCTATCTGAAACATCACGTCAGGATACGTCTGACGCAGTTGTTCGATCAGCACAGGCAAATCGCGCCTGACATGTCCACCCTGCCCCAGAAAAACCGGCACGATCGTCACTTGCTGCACGCCTAGGGCCGCCTGCTGCGCCACCAACTCCGGCAAGCCCGGCGTCATCAATTCCAAAAAAGCCAGTTCCACGCTGACGTCGGGCAAACTGCTCTGCGTGAGCGTACGCAGACGCAGAAAAGGCTCTGCCCAGGCTGGGTCACGTGCACCATGGGCGAACAGGATCAGGGAATGTCGGGGAGTCATCAATACCGTCCTAGTGCCGATCGATCAGACGCAACGCCACCAGCGCGAAGAGCATGTACAAAGTGCTCGGCAAGACCGCCGTCAAAGGAGCCGGCCAGCTGTTGAGCAAACCGAGATGAGAAAACAGGTTATTGACCAACTGAAAACTGACACCAATCATGATACCGGTGAAAATTTTCAGACTAACGCCACCGGCACGGAAATGCAGGTAGGCGAACGGCAATGCCAGCGCCATCATCACGAAGATCGACAAGGGATAAACGATCTTCTTCCAGAAAGCAATTTCATAGCGCTCGGTACGTTGATTGTTGGCTTGCAGATGCTTGGTATAGGCACGCAAATCATAAGCGGACATATGATCTGGATCGGCAAACAACACCGACAGGATCTCTGGCGTTACCTCTGAGACAAAATCGAAGGTCTTTAGCTTGTCGGTTGATATCGGCGCGGTGATATCGCGGCTCTGACGATTGAAGATGAAGGTGGTGCGCTGCACATCCGTCAATTGCCAGAGATGATTGTCCTGATAGGCGCCTTCGGCAGCGACGATCATGTCGGACATGTGAAAATCCTGATCCAGCTCGTAGATCTTGACGCCGTACAGGTGACCATCGGCAGTGATGCGCTGAATATTGAGGAAGCGCGTGCCGATGACATTGCCATCGAGCCCATTTTCCTTGATGACGTCCTTGGCCCACAGTCCGGAACGGAACTGCTGCGACAGTGCGGAACCCTGTGCCTGCAACTTGATTTTCTCGCCGATTTCTGTCGTTTTTGGAGCGACCAGTTCACCAAACAAAATCGTAAAAATGGCAAAGCCGAGACCGATCTTGCCCAGTGCCTTGCCCGCCATCTTGGTCGACATGCTAGAAACACGCATGATCGTAAACTCCGAGCTGGCAGCAAGTTGTGCCAAAGCATAGATGGTGCCAATTAGCACTGCAATCGGCATCAATTCATAGACATTGCCAGGCAACCCCAAAACAACGTAGAGCAAGGCCGTATGCAATTGATAGCCATTGCGTCCCACCGCCTCGAGCTCTCCCATGAGCTCGAAAAAAGCAAACAACGCCAGAAAAGCCGCCAGAGCGAATGTGACCGAACGGACGATTTCGCTGGTGATATAACGTTGTATGACTCTCATGAACTCTGCCGTTTCTGCTTGCGAGCACGACGAATATTGCCCCACATGATGGCAGGATGGTAACGACTATTGACTTTCAGGCGCCAGTAGAACTGGCTCACCACGATCAATGCCACCACCAGATGCACCGGCCACCAGCCCAGCATGAATGAAATACGGCCTTGTGCAACAGAAGACTGGAATACGCTGACCGTATTACTGTAGACCACGAATAGCAGTAATGCGACCAACAGACCGATGGATCGGCCCGCACGCGGATTGACGAACGACAGTGGAATGGCCAGCAGCATCAAGGTCAACGCCATGACAGGCAATGCCATGCGCCACAGCAATTCCCCCCGGGTCAGATTAGTATTGAGCAGTACCAGTTTCCAGGTGGCCAGTGCACGCACCGATTGCTCACCGAGCGCCACCTGCGACTGATTGCCCACCAGCAAGCCGTAACGCTCAAATTCAATCATTTGGAAATCGGGTTGCGTGGGCGCGCCGTCATAGCGACGTCCTTTGTTCATGACGACGAATTTCTCGCCATCCTTATCGAACTCCATTTCACCTTCCTTGGCGACGACGACGCTGTTCTTGCCGTCGTTGAAGGTGTCAACAAAGATATTCTTGACCTTGCTGGCATCGCCGGAAATACCTTCTACAAAGAATATCCGATTGGCCAAAGCCGATTCCTGAAACTTGCCCGGTGCCACGCGCGAGATATCGTCGCGTTTTTCAAAGCGTTCACGGAACTTGGCACTTTCTTTATTGGCCCAGGGCGTGGCAACAAAACTGAGCACTGCGGTCAACACAATGATCGGCCAGCCAAAATGCAGCACTGGCTTGATCCAGCGCGTCAAGCTCAGGCCGCAGGCAAACCAGACTACCATTTCAGAATCTTGGTAGCTGCGCGTGACGACCAGCAGCACCGAGATGAAACTGGTCAGAATTAGAAGCACAGGCATGTAATTCAAGGCCTGAAAACCGATCAGCGCCAGCACATCCTGCGAGCTCACTTGTCCGCCGTCAGCCTGACCAAGGATCTTGATCAGCATCACCGTCAGGGTAATCGTAAATAGCGTTGTGAACACTGCACCTGCGGTGCTCATCAATTCGCGTCGAAGAGCGCGCTCAAAAATCATTC
>Ga0302155_10000558_pt1 | contig 29254 bp, 25 predicted proteins | sample I_Bog_N3_1_FD_193508 | JGI IMG/M metagenome (GOLD analysis project Ga0302155, IMG submission 193508) | Peat permafrost microbial communities from Stordalen Mire near Abisko, Sweden - I_Bog_N3_1 | ecosystem: Environmental > Terrestrial > Soil > Wetlands > Peat | place: Sweden: Abisko, Stordalen...
GATGATGCATGATTTTGCAACCATGCCTGCGGGCGAGCAGCGGAGAGAGAAATTGTTCCCAGAGTTGGGAACGGCCCCGCGACCAATCCTGAAACGGTGTTTCGACGAAGGAGACACGATCGAGGTGCTTCCACTCTTCCACTCCCGGAAACCGGCTGTCAGCAAAGACGACAAACTCTGCCTCTCCAGATTCTCGAAGGATGGCATTGAAAAGCTGAACGGAGGCCGTCTGGGTGCCCGTCGGCTGGGGAGTACCCGTGAAACGTCCGTTAAGTGCTACGCGGAGCATGGGATGTCAGAAAAGGCGACTGTAACGATACGGGGAGAGTGCAGTCCACACTCAACCATTGGAGAAGAAGAAATCCGCAGAGTGCCCAGAAGGTGAAGGCGTCGCTCGTATTGGCCAACGGCATGCACATCTGCATTAGAACAACGAGTTTCAGATTGTAGTGGAGGCAGGGCGGCCGCTTCTCCGCCGCCTGATGCACCGCTCTGAGGAGCGTGCCAAAGAGGATGCCGAGGACCATGCCGAGGGTGATCACTCCTGCCAGGCCGAAGTTAAGAAAAGATTCCCCGAAAAAGGTGATCCGAAGTCCAAAGTGAGATTCAGGATCCCAACCGACAATTCGCACCCCGGTCAGTCCGAGATGCCATTCTTTTTTTTGCGGAAAGAGGCCGCTTGGCATCATGGAGACAAGTCCACCGAGATAGGTCTTACCCATGAGTGGATCAAAATCCCATCGACTGATGACCCATGCGGCATCACGGACGTCAATGAGATTATCCCCGGTGAAGGCTGCTTCGAGACTTTTGGTAACCGGATTTCCTTCTGAAAGTTGATCCCGTTGGGTTCGCAACATTCCTGTGAAACCGCTCAGGTCGGTAAAGAAGAACATGCACCCGGCAAAGACTCCGAGGAGCAGGAAGCGGGGCAAGTGTCGCTCCATGGTGATCAGGGTGAAGGCGGCAAAGGCGGCGATGGCGAGTGGAAATCTGTTCCCGCTCAGGAGCTGGACAAGAAAGAGGGATGCAGCCGTCATGCCGTCGATTCCAAGGAGGCGGAGCGGCCTGCGATAGCAGAGCATTAGGAGTCCTGCGCTGATGAATGGCATGAGTGCGGTTCCCAGATTATAGAGGGAACGTTGAAGATCCGACTCCATGTTTGCCGCGCGGGCAACGGCTGAGTCCTCTGCCAAGAGGGGGATGATGCCTGTTCGAAGCATTGGCATGGCAAGAATGCAGAGGATGGCAATCCCTGCGACGCGTAGAAACCATTTCACTCGAAGGTCATAGGCTTCCGGTGTGTCTCGCAGGGGTTGCATGCGTACATGGCGTAACTTTCCGAGGAGATAAGTGAGGGAGAGGGTGATGAGGAGAACACTGAAACCGATGGCATTGATCAGGAGCACCACGGGGCCGGCCTGCATGATGCCGGTTGCCAGATCGGGAGTAAGCTTCCATGCCGTGACTGGCAGGAAGAAATAACCGACGATCAGTAAGGCATTTTGAACCAGAAAAAAGGCCACCAGATCCAAAACATCGCTTAGCACTACCCAGGCAACTGGGATGATGATGAGAAGGGAGATCAGGGCGATGGCCAGAGGGGTTGCCCAACGAGGAGTCCACGCACTCAGGAGAAAATGAAGCCGTATGGGATCAAAAAGTCCGCTCTGGAGTCCCAACGGTATTGCAAGAAAGACCAGAATGCCCACCGTTAACAGGGTGAGCAGGGTGCTGCGTTTGGGAAGCTTAGGTGAGTAAGCCGATCCTCTCAACGGGGTCGAGGAGATAGATTGGTCATGATAATGCTTTCTCACATGGAGCAAAGAGCCCATAAAATGCCAGTCAAGCATGGATTTCAACAACGGAATTTTTTTGGTTAAGTAATTTATGTATAATATTAAGCAGCATCCGATCCCTTGGACGATCCTGCTTCGCGTCGGTGATTTGCTGGCGTTTCTCGTGTCGAGCGGCCTGTTTTTTTTGATCTGTGTCCGGGTAGATGCAAGCCCGAAGCTGTTTGCTTGGCTTTCCGTTCATTTTGGCGCAAAGACGACTCCGTCACTTGATTTTGTCACGCTTTTAAACAGTCTGTTTTCGTACGCCCTGCTGTTCTATTATTTTCAACGTACGGGTCTTTATCATCCACGCTCTTTTCTTCATCGCGGACCTAGGATCCGGCGGCTGATTTATTCCCTGTTTCTGTATGTTGCCACATACGCCCTGATGTATGAGCTAACCACGGCTGGCGACACACCCAGTGTGGTTTACTTCGTAAGTCTCTATGCGGTGATTCTGTTCTTCACCGCCTTGGCGGTCAGGGAACTGGTTTTTCTTATCGAAATGCGCTTCCTGAGAAGCATGAGGATCGAGAGGGTCGCCTTTGTCGGTTGGAGTTTCCGTCTCGGAAAAGCATTGAACGGACTTGCGCGGGAGGTACTTCTGAATAAAAGCATCACGGGATATGTTGTCGATCGGTCTTCAGACCTCAGACCTCAGACCTCAGACCTCAGACCTCAGACCTCAGACCTCAGACCTCCCCCTGAGCTGGGATATCAGGAACTTGGAATGCTGGAGAATTTGTCCGACATCCTGGAACATGAGTCAATCACCTCTTTTCTGGTGGATCAGCGGACCGTGTCGTCAGACAAGCTTCACGAGATCGAACTCATCTGCTCCGACATGATGGTCGCACTCAAGATGATTCCGTGGAGTTCTGAAGTCTGGACAGATCGACTGGCGGTTGACATCGTTGACGGAGTTCCGCTGCTCCGCGTCAAAGAACTTCTGCATGACAGGAATAGGAACAAAATAGTGCGCCGGATTGTGGACATTCTTGGATCCCTTGTTGGCCTGGTTTTGTCAGCACCCGTGATTGCCGTCCTTGCGATTTTGATCAAGCGCGAGTCACTAGGGCCTGTGTTTTATCGGCAAACCCGGTTGGGGTTGAACAAAATGCCCTTTGAACTCATCAAACTGCGCTCGATGCGCCCTGACGTGGAATCGGAGAGCGGGGCAGGTTGGACCGTGAAAAATGATCCTCGAAGGTTGCAGATCGGAGAGTTTATGCGCGCGTGTAACCTGGATGAACTGCCCCAGTTCTGGAATGTACTCAAGGGGGAGATGAGTCTGGTGGGGCCTCGTCCCGAGCGTCCCGAGTTTGTCGAAAGGTTTCGTGAGAGCCTGCACTATTACAATCTGGGTCACTCCTGCAAGCCGGGCATGACGGGATGGTGCCGTTCACGGACTTCGTGGGGACACTTCGCTGGAGGACAGGCTTGATTTCGATCTCTACTATATCGAGCATTGGAGTCTAGTTATGGACTTCAGGATCATGATCATGACGCTTATTTCCCGAAAAAATGCCTATTGAACCTGTACAACGAAAGGTGCTGACAGCAATCATGCTCGCGAGGAGCGGAAAATTTTTGATTGGAGTAACTTAGCCAAGTAACCTGCGACGGCCGATGTATAATATAAAAAAATACCCAATTTCATGGAGAATGCTACTCCATCTGGGAGATATTCTGGGAGCGAGTGTCGCTGTTCCCTTGAGCTTCTGGGCATCCCGCTACATCGACGCCGTACCGACTCCTAATGCGAGTCGGATCACGACGCTGAACTGTATTTTTGCCGTCTGCCTGCTGCTCTATTATTTCCAACGGGTTGATCTCTACCGCTCCCGTTGTTTTTTACACCGTGGGCCGACGATCCGCAGGTTGATTCTCTCGTTGGTGGCACTTGTGATCACGTTTGGCGTGATGCGCGAACTCTCGGCACCACACCGTGAGTTTGGATATCTCGAGTTTGTCACCCTCTATGCGGTGATCACTTTTTTCATCGTCTACGCATTGAGGAGAATGATCCTTTTCATTGATATTCATTTTCTCCGAAGCATGCGGGTCGAGCGTATTGCCTGTGTCGGATGGAGTTTTCGGATCGGCAAAGTGATGGAGGCATTTACCCATGAACTCCTTTCCAAGCAAACCATCGTCGGTTATATTCTGGATGGAGATCACTCCGATCTTCGTCCCCCCGAGCATCTTGGCTACAAGATGCTCGGTACGCTGAATGAATTGCCCGAGATCTTGGAGCGATTTGAAATTACCTCACTCGTGGTGAGTCAACGAAGAATCCCTTCCAGTACCCTCCGAGAGATCGCCCTAACCTGTGCCGATAAAATCGTTGCCCTGCACATGATCCCCTGGAGTTCCGAAATCTGGATTGACCACCTGATGGTTCGGGTGGTCGGGGGTGTCCCGTTGCTCGATATCAGGGAACTCCGGCATGACAGCAGTACTAATAAAATCTTGAGGCGTTGTGTGGATATTGTCGGGGCAATCGTGGGGTTGGTTCTATCGGCCCCCGTGATCGCCATCCTCGCGTTCTTGATCAAGAGGGAGTCTCCTGGCCCTGTATTCTACCGGCAGATTCGTCTCGGGCTGCATGACGAGCCTTTTGAACTCATCAAGCTGCGTTCCATGCGCGTGGATGCCGAAACCAAGAGCGGCGCGGTCTGGACCGTCGAGAATGACCCTCGGAGGTTGAAGATCGGCGAGTTCATGCGCAAGTGGAACCTAGATGAACTGCCCCAGTTCTGGAATGTCCTCAAGGGAGAGATGAGTCTGGTGGGGCCTCGTCCCGAACGTCCCGAGTTCGTGGAGAAGTTCCGCGACACCGTTCACTATTACAATCTTCGCCACTGCTGCAAACCTGGCCTGACGGGATGGGCAGCGGTTCATGGACTCCGGGGTAACACTTCGCTGGAGGACAGACTCAGTTATGATCTCTACTACATCGAGCATTGGAGCCTGCTGCTGGACTTCAAGATCATGCTCATGACGCTGCTTCCCCCGAGGAACGCCTACTGAGACCGTGCTGACACGCTGCCAGAGAAGGGGAGGGAGGGCTGCTTTTCTCTCTTTGCTGCTGATGTCAATGGCGGTGGCTTCCGATCTCTCGCAGTGGGAGGTGGATCAGACTCCGCAGTCAAGCTTTGAGGTGAATTCACCGAGCGAGTATTTTCCTGGGACAGTCGAACCAGGTCTTTCCGAACGTGCCGTGCCGATGTTGCCGCCGCCGAATCCTCCGGAACAGCTTCTGCCGTTCTACCAGCTGCAAAAATTCCAGAATATTCAGGAAATCCAGCCCAAGCCCTTGCCCGATGCGTTTGATCCCTCTTCGTTTCGTCCGGTGAATGCTTACCTTCCCCCGATTGGCCTCCATCCGCGTGTCTACCGGAACGGTCTCATTGAGTTTTATCCCTGGTTCGGGATTGCCCAGTCGTTTGATTCCAATGTGAATCTCGTCTCCGCTCATCCGGTTTCGGATTTCTATGTGACACCCCGCCTCGGTGCTGAGTTACAGGTCGGAACGCCCGATTCGATCTACAATGAATTTTACGACACCATTCTGGCAATGAATATTCGCTATGAGGCTTGGGCGGATATCTTTTACGAGAATCCGCAGTTTTCCGCCTTCAATCAGGAAGTGCGGTTTGCGGGTCGAGTCGGACGCTCCGGGGCGATCTGGAGGCCGAGCTTCACTTACAGCGATATCACGGGAAGCAATCTCCTCATGTCTGAGCTGGTCAACCGGACGCGTCGGCTCACGGTAAATGCGGAGTTGCTTGGACAGTATCAGTTCACGAGCGATTTCGGCGCAAATCAGACATTCGGATATTACCAGCTTGATCATCCGGATCCTGGCTACATCAACTATGCCGTTGCAAAAACACGACAGGAGCTGACGTGGAAAGTGCTCGATCAGATGAAGGTGACGGCGTACGGGGATTATCGTTATCTTGATCCAGCGCAAGGCTCGCTGGGATCGGAAGTCATCTCCGGGGTTGGCTTTTATGGGAAACCCGACTCCAGAATTTATACGGAACTGAGGATGGGGTATGGAGAGGTGATGATGGATGGGTCTGTTCCGGGAAGACGGAATATGTCGGGCTTGCGTTTCAACGGCTTCACGACTTTTGATTGGAGTCCCCGATTCAGGCTGACCTTTCGCTACGACCGCGACTATGTGCTCAACGAGGTCACTGTGAATGACAACTATGTTTCGACGCTCCTTCAGTTAAAGGGAGAGATCTTTCTTGGAGGCAACTGGTATGTGACGCCCTATCTGGGCTGCTCCACACAGGATTTCGAGACTTCCCAGCGGCTTTATCTTCAAGTGCGTCCGGAGATGGAGGTCGCTTATGCCTTGGCTGGAAACTATTATCCGGGAGATTCAAAAATCTTTGCTAAAATAGGCTATATGAGTTCCGAGAGTCTGCAGGGAGCGGGCGATCCGGTTGTCGATTGGCGACTCTCTGTTGGTTTCAATTGCAAGTTCTGACGCACCTGCTCATGATTAGCCACGCTTCTTATATTAAATGAAACGCCTTCATATCCTTCATGTTGCGGTTCTTGTTGTTTTATCGACCTTGGGTGGCTGCGTTCCTCAAACTGGATCATCGGATCCGATGTCCACTGCGAATGTACCCTATGTCATGGCTCCGCTGGATTCCGCGACCATCATTTCCGGGGATGGTTCCCTTACTGAAGTTCAGATTGGACAGGACGGAAGAGTCGATTTGCCGGGAGGCGATCGACTCGTGAAGGGGCTGGCGGTGGAGGATTTCAAGACTCTGCTGCAACATTCCTATCCCGGGGCCAAGGAAATCAGGATCACAGAGTTCCGAACCAATCAGGTGACGGTGCTCGGCGAGGTCTTTCATCAGATCCATACCGATCTGACCGACGGGCCGATGCGTGTGATGGATGCTATCGCTGCGGCAAATGGCTTTACTCCCCTTGCAAACAAACGCCGAGTGAGACTGGTTCGCCAGAATGCCGGGACAGTCCAAGTCTATGAGCTTGACCTCCGGGATCTCATGAAGGGGTACCGTCTTGATCAGAATCTCCTGCTGGAGCCGGGGGACGTCATCACGGTACCCAGAAATTTTCTTTAAGACCCAATCATGGCTCCCATGAAAAACGACCAGACACAATGGGAGATTGAGCCCTTGCAAGGGGGGATGAGAACGATGGCTTTCAGGGAATTACTGAGAATATATTTTTCCAGCTTCCTGATCGCGTTACTCGGTTTTGCAGGAGGGGTGATTCTTGCTTGGTTTGCTTATCTCTCGGCAACCCAGGTCTACGAGGCGACAGGAACGTTTCTGGTGGATGAGTTGCCCTTCATCCAGACCGTTAAACAGACTGATTCCGAAACCGACAGGCAGCTTGTCCAGACGCTCATTCTGAGTATTGCCAACCGCGACATGCGTGTTGCCATCGAGAAGCGTCTTGACCTGCTGCCGGGGCGGATTGCCTTTGCGGGGCTTGACCGTGCCATCAGATTGAAAGGTGACCAACCGGAAGCCAATGTTCAGGTTTCCCTCGTCAAAAACAGTCGCATGGGGGCCATTTCGGCCGATTCACAGAGCCCCGAATTTGCCGCCAAAGTCGTCGATGCAATGCTCGATGAACTTGGACTCTACAATATCGTTGGAGGTAGGCTCAAGGCCATCCAGACGAGCGCCGGTTTTTCCAAAGCCCAGGCGGACAGCACCCTTCAACAGCTTGCCGATGTAAGCGCCCAGCGGATTAGGCTGGAGAGGGAGGTGGCTGAGATGGAAAATTATCTCAAGCAGAACCTCCCCCTCTACGCTTATCCGGCTTTTGCACAGGATTCCACGCTGAACAATCTCAAGACGCAGTTGATTCTCGTGGAATCGGAATACAAATATCTGGCCTCCACCAGCACGCGTGGTCAGCGATTGGAGGGGAAGGAGGCTGAACTTCGTACGCTTGAGTCCCAACTCAGCAGCCAGGCATCCAATCTTGCCAATGCACTCCGGGCCGAATATGCCATTCGCTTCACGCAGGAGCAGGATCTTCAGGCAAACAAGCTCAAGGCAGCGCAAAAACTTGATTCCTTTTCCCAAGAGTCAACCCGACTGGCGCAAAGCTTTGGCGATCCCTCTCTGATGCGACAACTTGCAGCGGAGAATCCCCCCGATGGCAATGTCGGGATTGCCAACATGGTTGTTGTCGTCAACAAGGCCTCTCCCCCTCCGCGCCCGATCCGGCCCCAACTTCTGCTCTATCTTCTTTTCGGAGGTGCGCTGGGGGGGATGTTGGGACTTGGTTTGGCAGCCCTCATCGCGCTGCTCGATAATAGTGTCAAGTCGGTCAGACAGATCGAGCTCCAGCTTGGGGTCCCCTGCCTGGCAATCCTGTCCAGGCCTGATCTCACGCTCGCCTCGATCAGGAAGGAAGGAACACTCAATTTTGCCGATTCACCTGCGGGCATGGGATTTTTGCGCAGTCATTTGCTTTCGAAGTTCGGGAGCAGCAGTCCCGTGGTGATAGGCTTCACTCCGGCTTCAGCGCAGCAACGATCTTCCGTGCTCGTGGCGGATCTGGCGTTTCTTTCCTCCCAGTCGGATAAGAGAACCTTGGTTGTTGATCTTCATGTAGAGAGTCCGCTTATCGCCAAAATTCTTGGAATCAAGGTAAATGAGGGACTTGAGCGGTGGCTGAGATCGGAAGATCCCTTGGGAAATTATATCAACTATTCGAAGGATAAAAATCTTGCTGTGCTTACAGTGACCCATGCCGACAAGAACCTCCTGGATGATTTTGCACAACGTCCCCTTGATCAGGAATGGGGAGCACTTGCTTCACGGTGGGATATCATTCTTATCGATATGCCCAACATTCTGTCCTACTGGAACTATTGTTCCCTCCCTGCCGGTTCCCCGATGATTGTGACGGCGGATTTTCAAAAAACCAAAATGAATATCCTGAGTCAGATCTGCGCGCATGCCCGTGGTCCAAAATGGCAGATTGAGGGAGTTGTGCTGACCGACGCCCCGGCGAGTCTTCTTTCGATCTAGTTTCTATTTTGTGCTGGCGCGTGAAGAATTTTAAGTTGTAGCAGGGCAATCACACCACAGGGAACAAGAGAGAGCAGCCAGACCACAGCAGAATGGCTCCAGGAGGCACCATAAAGGATCACAGCCGAGGCAGCAAAACCAGAGAGAAGGGGCTGCAGTGAGGAAAACCATCGCATGGAGGAAGTCCATCCGCAGAGTTCTGAAATCCTGTTACTAACGGGAAGTAGAGCGAAAATCCCCAGACTTCCTCCCAGAAAAAGACCTGGAAGTCCCCAGAAGTGAAATCCTAACGCAGCACCGCAAATGCTTCCACCCGCCTCCCAAAGTCCGGCAATGGCTGCCGGGCGGACAAGTGACAGCCCCATGGAGGCATTTATGACCACACGACTGAATGCTCCAGCCAGTCCAAAAGCTGCAAGACTCAACCCGATGTGATGCGGGATCGATTCCTCATGATGGAGCCAGAGGGAAAGCAGGTGATGGATCAGGAAAATGAACACAAGAGCTCCCTGAGTGCAGAAAAGTGCCACATGCAGCCAGCTCTGTTGGAAATTCTCCCGTCTCTCTTTATTTCCAGGTGCGGAAGCCAAAGCCGCCAGCGATGTTTCGCTGGCCGTGGCACCGACATTGCCGACGATCTCGGAAAGGCGCAGCAGCACATAAAAAACTCCGGCCTCCGCCGGGCCCGCCATGGCCGAGACCAGGAAGGTCAGCGCATGAGTCTTGCCGATGAGGGAAAGAGTCGTCAGGTAATACCAGAGGCCTGAGCGGAGCGTGTTCCAGAACACCCGCGGGGTGAATTGTGAAGCTCCCCTCCAGGGAGCCAGCTCAAAAAGACCGGTTTTCCAGGCAACGACGAGATTCGGGATCGTTAGGGAGGCTGCGTAACTAAAGACGACGATCCCGACATGAGCGCCGTAAAATACCAGAGCTCCGCACAAGGGGATAGCCAACAGGGCCCCCCACGTGTTCGCGGCCTTCATTGCCGACAGATTTCCGCGAGCCGCTAAGGGCTCCAGAAGCAGAAGGGTGATCATCAGCAGTGACGTGCAGGCCACCGTCATGACAAGTACGGCAGCTCCACCCTCTGGAAGACGGAGGAGGGAGGTCAAATGTCCGGTTGCTGCAAGCAGGCCGCTGACCCCAACCGCGAACAAGCAAATGGAAACAAAAGTCAGTAATCCCTCCCGATAGACCCGCCGGGCCGTTTCCTCTTCTCCTCTTTTCCATGCTTCCGCCATCTGAATCCTAGTCAATGCCCGCACACCACCATCCAAAATCGCCATGGAGACGAGCAGGGAGCTGGCTAGGGCAAACAGGCCATATCCCTCAGCCCCCCATTTGGAGATCATCAGAGGGGTGAGCAGAATAAGAAAACCGGCCTTGGAGCCGAAGTTCAAAACCTGCCAAATCTGATTTTTCAACAATTCCTTCCTGTAGGCCTTTGTCGCATCATGGGGAGTATTCACCATCAATGACTTTAGTGGCTGTGCAATGAAAAGGAAGGTGTCGTTACTGGGATTTTCTAGGGGGTTATAGAGGAAAGTATGGTAGATTTACTGTTGATGACCAAACCGATCACCAGAAGAAAATTTCTCTCCGTGGCTGCCGGAACGCTGGCTTCGGGGATGATCGGTGGAGGTATTGGGTATTCACTTGTTGAGGCACACACGATCGGGGTGAATGCCGTTACGATCCCGCTGGAGAATTTACCTTCTGCATTTCACGGGCTTCGTATCGCCCTGCTAACAGATCTCCATCACGGCTATTTCATTACTCGTGAGCACATCAGAGAGGCGATGGAACTTACCACCACGCTGGAGCCCGATCTTGTTCTGCTTGCCGGGGACTATGTTCATAACAATTCGAATTACATTGTTGCAGTGATGGAGGAACTCGGAGCGCTTCGGGCTCCGCTGGGGGTTTTTGCCGTGCAAGGAAACCGGGATATTCGGATCAATCGGATGATGACAACGCAGTCCCTTGCCCAAAATAACATTACCGAACTCACCAATCGGGGTCTCTGGATCCAAAGAGAAGAGTCACGCCTCTGGTTGTGTGGAATGGATGATTGCAACGCGGGTACTCCGGATATGCAGGCTGCCTTGAAGGGCGCTTCGAGCGATGCTTTCGTCATGGCCCTGATGCATAATCCTCACTATGTCGATTTTCTTCATGATCCGCGCATCGGGCTGGTTCTTTGCGGGCATACCCATGGTGGGCAGATTAATCTTCCCCTGCTTGGTCGTCCGTTCCTTCCTGCAGGATGTGAAAAATATCCCTGCGGGCTGATCCAGGGACCAATGAGCAAGGTCTTTGTCTCCACGGGGATAGGAACTGTTTTTCCTCCCATGCGCTATCACTGCCCGCCGGAGATTGCTCTATTGACGCTGGCTGCTTCCTGATGATGATCTGATTCCCTATCCGGATTTCCCCCATGCAACATTTCTCCCCTGCACGCTACGAACAGATGATCTACCGCCGATGTGGTAAATCCGGATTAAAACTCCCCGTCATCTCTCTTGGCGCTTGGGAGACCTTTGGCGGATACCGCGGTGAAGCGGTTGCCAGAGAGTGTATGTTCCGTGCCTTTGATCTCGGTATCACCCATTTCGATCTTGCCAATAACTATGGAGTGCCTCCCGGAAACGCCGAACTCATGGTGGGGCAGATTTTAAAGGAAATGCCGCGTGACGAACTGATTATTTCCTCCAAGGCAGGATACACCATGTGGTCCGGTCCTTATGGAGACTGGGGTTCGCGCAAATACCTCATCTCCTCCCTTGATCAGTCGCTTCAGCGACTCGGTCTCGACTACGTCGACATCTACTATCATCACCGACCTGATCCAGAGACCCCATTGGAGGAAACTCTCGGAGCGCTGAATGATATTGTGCGGAGTGGCAAGGCCCTCTACGTCGGCATCTCAAACTATCCGGGAGCTCTCACGGAGGAAGCTGTTGCGCTGATCGCTGAGCGTGGATGGGCACCGTTGATTATTCATCAACCACGGTACAACATGTTCGATCGGAAAATTGAAACCGACCTGCTTCCGGTCGCTAAGGAACGGGGGATTGGTGTGATCGCCTTTTCCCCTCTGGCCAGCGGAATGCTCACGGACAAGTACCTCCATGGGATTCCCGAGGAATCGCGAGCTTCCTTCAACACAATTGCCGGCCCGCGTCTTAAGGGATTGCTTGATCATGAGAAGCTGCTGGAGACGGTGCGTGGACTCAACGGAGTTGCCCTTGCCCGCGGCCAATCACTTGCCCAGATGGCCATCGCCTGGGTGCTTCGGCATCCCGGGATGACGAGTGCCCTGATCGGTGCGTCGCGGATCAGGCAGATTGATCAGAATGTCGCCGCACTGAAGAATCTTGCCTTTAGCACAGAGGAGTTGGCCGAGATTGACCGTCTCCTTGCTGACCAGTAGACGGTCCTGCTTCAGTCTCGGCAGTTACGCCTTGAGGGAGATCAGAACTTCATCGAGCATTTTCTTTGCATCCCCAAAGAGCATGCTGTTATTCGCTTTGTAGAAGAGCGGGTTATCGACCCCTGCGTAACCGGAGGCCATGCCACGCTTCATCACGATGGAATTTTTCGCTTTCCAGACCTCGAGCACAGGCATTCCTGCGATGGGGCTGTTGGGATCCTCCTGAGCGGCGGGATTCACGATGTCATTCGCCCCGATGATCATGGCGACATCGGCTTCGGCAAACTTGTCGTTAATCTCGTCCATCTCCATCACGATGTCGTAAGGGACCTTGGCCTCTGCGAGCAGGACATTCATATGACCGGGCATGCGACCGGCAACCGGATGGATGGCGAAGCTGACATCCACTCCCTGTTCCCGCAGGTGTTTGGTGATTTCAAATATAGTATGCTGGGCCTGAGCGACTGCCATGCCATAGCCGGGCACGATAATCACGCTTTTGGCTGTTCGCAGCAATTCGGAGGTTTCCTCGGAACTGATGGGAGTGACTTCACCTAAAGGTTCTCCGTTTTCAACAGAAGGTTGCTTTCCTGCCGTGGTTCCGAATCCACCGGCAATCACGCTCAAAAACCGGCGGTTCATCGCCCGGCACATGATGTAGGAGAGAATCGCGCCACTTGAACCAACCAAGGCACCCGTGACGATCAGGAGATCGTTGGAGAGCATGAATCCAGTCGCCGCGGCCGCCCATCCCGAATAACTGTTCAGCATCGAAACCACCACCGGCATGTCGGCTCCACCGATCGCCATCACCATATGAATGCCAAAGAGCAGGGCAAGAACGGTCATTGCTCCAAGCGAGATCAGACCATCATCAGCAGATTGTGAATGAAGGAATCTCCAGCCGAAAAAGATGACCACAAACAGAATGAGGAGATTGAGCCAGTGACGTGCGGGAAGGAGCAGGGGGTTCCCCCCGATTTTTCCCGAGAGTTTTCCAAAGGCGATCAGCGATCCCGAGAAGGTCACGGCGCCGATCAGGATGCCGACATAGATCTCGATTTCATGAATGGCTTTTTCCGCGATCCTGAGACCCGCGGATGCAGCCGGATCAATGAAGTTGGCAAATCCGACGAGTACGGCCGCCAACCCGACCAGGCTATGCATGAGGGCGACCAGTTCCGGCATTTGGGTCATCTGAATCTTGCGGGCGGCGTAAAGGCCGATCGTTCCGCCGAGCGTCATGGATCCGATGATCCAGGGAAGCCCTGAAAGGGTGACGTGGGGGCCGAAGATCGTGGCGAGAACAGCCAGGGTCATGCCAATCATACCGTAGAGGTTACCCCGTCGCGATGTCTCCGGGTTGGAAAGTCCTCCAAGACTGAGAATGAAGAGAATGGCGGCACCGAGATAGGCGATGGAAGCGAGGCCGGTTGAGATCATGATGATGTCTTATTTACGGAACATGGAGAGCATGCGGCGAGTGACCGCGAATCCTCCGAACATGTTGATTGCCGTGAGGGTGATGCCGAGCAGTGCAAGCGAACGGATCCAGACTTCGGGGCGATCCAGATGCGCTATCACTGGGGGGGCGATCTGCATCAGGGCACCGATAGCGATGATGCTGCTGATCGCATTTGTGACGCTCATCAGCGGGGTGTGCAGTGAGGCTGTGACATTCCAAACGACCATGTTGCCGACAAAGCAGGCGAGGACAAAGACGGTGAAGTGTCCAAGAAATGCCGGCGGGGCATAGGCTCCGATGAGCAGGAAAAGCAGGGCTGCTCCAACGGAAGTTGCCGCAACGGAAAATCCTGAAGTTTTGGAACTCTTTGTTGCCTCCGGTGATTTTGCCGTAGGAGACGGGGCAACTTTTGCGGATTTTTCGGAAGGTGCCGCGAGCGTCGGAACGGGGGCTGGCCAGGTTATCTTACCCTCCTTGATGATCGTGGTGCCACGCAGTACCTCGTCCTCCCTATTGACAAGGATGATCCCGTCCTTTGTCTTGCAGAGTTCCTCTGTCAGACGAAGCAGGTTGTTTGCATAGAGAGTGGAGGCCTGCCTGGCGAGACGGCTTGGAAGATCAGTGTATCCGATGATGGTCACGCCATGCTTCACAACGATCTCCCCAGGTTCGGTAAGTTCACAGTTGCCGCCTTGTTCCGCTGCCATGTCGACGATGACACTTCCCGGTTTCATCGATTCAACCATGTCGGCGGTAATGAGTTTGGGAGCCGGTTTTCCGGGAATGAGCGCAGTGGTGATGATGATGTCCACTTCCCGTGCCTGCTTCGCAAAAACTTCCCGCTGCGCCTTCTGGAAACCTTCACTCATGAGCTTGGCATAACCCCCAGTTCCGGCACCCTCCTCCTGATAGTCGACCGGAATGAATTCCCCTCCCATCGACTTGACCTGATCGCCCACTTCGGGACGAGTATCATTGGCGCGCACAATGGCACCGAGTCCTGAGGCGGTGCCGATGGCGGAAAGCCCTGCCACGCCTGCACCAATCACAAACACCTTTGCCGGAGGCACCTTTCCCGCCGCAGTGATCTGTCCTGTAAAAAAGCGACCAAACTGATGTGCCGCCTCGATGACGGCACGATAGCCGGCGATATTGGCCATCGAGCTTAATGCATCCAATTTCTGAGCCCGCGAAAGGCGTGGCACGCAGTCCATGGCAAGAACCGTCGCCTGTTTGGCGGCAAGTTGCTGCAGGAGTTCTGGATTCTGTGCGGGCCAGATAAAACTCACCAGTATCCCTCCCTGTCTCATCAGGCCAACCTCTTCCCTGCTCGGTCCTCGCACTTTAAAAATGATGTCGGCGGTACTCCAGAGGGCATAGGCACCTTGGATGATTTTTGCCCCTGCCTTGGTGTAGGCTTCATCGCTGAAATTGGAGGCCTCTCCGGCACCGGATTCCACAGCGATTTCAAAACCAAGTTTGATCAGTTTTTCAACGGCCTCCGGAACCGTTGCGACTCGTCTTTCCTGCGCAGCTGTTTCTCGTGGAATTCCAATCGTGAGCGACATGATATCTCCTGTGTGTTAAATCAGCGATTCCTAGGATTTGAGAGTAACCTAAGCACTGATCAATGTCTCTTCGTGGATTGATAATTCTTTATTTTGACAGGCCTTGAAACCTGAAGAGCCGGGGTGAACTCCTCACTTTCCAGTGACTCTCGACATTGTGTCGTTGAGATTCGTGCTATCACCATCAAGCGCCGCCACAGTATTTCATGATTGAGGAGAAGGACGCCGTTGTGGGATACGGTTGGGGTCGGTATAACTATTTCCCAATCATGAGTAATGACCAATTCCCGGAGCCTGATCGAAAATTTGGCAGCCCGGATATTGATTTTCGTGTCTATCAACGCCTTGCGGAACTCATGGCCGCAGGAAAACATGGAGAGCGCTGGCAGATCCGTTCGTACAACTCTGACCTCGGCGAGGCGGCTCGATTGGATCCCTTGGGGGTGCTTCGGATTGACCGCCCTTTTCTCCCGATTAGGGATCACGGTGAAGGAATCACAAAAGCGGCGGCCATCTTCGGGCCTGTTCTCATTAAGCCCGAGACCCTGCAGCAACTGACGGCATCCCTTGGTGAGCTTCTCTTGAAGGGCCCCTTGAAGGAACATCTTGCCGGGGGAGGAACGGTGGCTTTCGCCGTGGGCCCTCACAAATCCTACGCCGATATTCCTGTCTCTGGTATGGCCTCAGCATTACTCGGGCCAGAGATCGCGCAGAACCAGACGGAATTCACGCACCGGCAGGTCGCTCTCCAGGAATTATCCGGTTTAAAGATTATTGATGACGGGATTCTCTATTCCGCCAATGTTTTGCAGACCTTCCCGGACAGCAAATCAGGCAAGGATGACGCTTTTGCTGAAATCCGTGATCATGCCAACATGCTTGCCATTAAGGAATACACCCGATTGGTCCGGCAGGGAGGGCATATCTTCTGGCTTAATGAGGGCGGATCGGAGAGTCGGCTGGATGAGGCGTCGGGTTTTCAAATTGCAGCCCGTGCCAGCAAGGGGAGTGCCGGTTTGCTGCATCATTTCAACAGACGGGGGGCCAACCGCATCCTCACCGTCCCTTATGCCATGGACTGTGATCCTTTCAAGCCGGGTGGAGGATTTGCCCCGCATGAAGTCCCTTTTCGGTTTTTGGAACCGCGTTTTCTTAAGGATGATGAGGAAGTCCACTCCATGATGGAGGAAATCCTTGTGGCTTATAATGAGATCAAGCGTTCCGAGATCCCACCTGCCCGCTATGAAACCGCTGAGGAACAGGCTGAACGGCTCGGTTTGTGATGCCGGTCAGAGAGGGTTATTCACCGACGGTTTGATGAACCTATAGTGGGAAACAATCCACTCCGTTCCCCCCGCGTAGCCCCAAAGTTCAGCACAGGACATGAAAAAGATCCGCCAGTAAGCCAGCCACTTTTTGGAATTTTCGGCACCATAGGTCTCCGCGAAAATTCTTTCCACTTCGGGGCGGTTGGCATCGGTGTTTGCGAGCCATGCCTCGGCGGTTTTCTGATAGTGCGTGCCGCTGACGCGCCAATGATCGTCGATACGGAGATCATCTTGGAAGTAGAGTAGCAGATGATCCGATGGCATCTGACCACCCGCAAAGAAGTAACGTGTGATCCAGTCGCGCGGGCCGTTGTCCTCGAAGTGATAGGCGAGGGAGCGATGCGTGAAAATGTGGACGAAGAGTTTCCCTCCTGGGCGAAGCCAGCCAGCGACACGGGCCATCAGGAGCTGGTAGTTCTTCATATGCTCGAACATCTCAACGGAGACGACCCGGTCGAATCCGGCCGGTTCGATATCAAACTCATTCATGTCCGCCGTGATTATGGTAAGGTTATTGAACCCACGACGGCGTGCCTGTTCGTCAATATGCAGTTTCTGTGTCCGGGAATTGGAGACGGCAATAATCGATGCGTTGGGATATTTCTCCGCCATCCAGAGGGAAAGCGAACCCCAACCGCAACCGAGCTCAAGAATCCGTTGGCCATCGCTTAGCTCTGCCCGTTCGCAGGTCAGTGAGAGCATGGCCTCCTCTGCCTCGTCAAGCGAGTGGATGGAGTCCGTCCAGTAGCCGGAGCTGTATTTGAAACGTTTGCCGAGGGCCAGTTCGTAAAACCGTGTGGGCACCTCGTAATGCTGCTCATTGGCCTCGGCGGTTTTAAGGGCGATGGGGCTCCTTTTTAATCCCGTGATGTGAGCCATGATGGTATGCTGACATTCTTCCGGCGTTGATGCTGTCTTGTCGCGCAGGGTTGCTGTGAGCAAGTGACGGATCGCTGGACGAATCATCCAGTCAGGAACCAGATGGGTGGAGAGAAGGCGGTCGAGTGAACTCATGGATGCTCGTTTTGTGGAATCTGTTTGGGAAACCAGGGGATGAAGCGGCTGGTTGAGTATTGGTAGGCTCTGTATCGGTCACCTTTGCTTTCAAGCCCATACTGCTCGGCAAGTGGAATGCCGGTAACACGGAGCAGCAACCAGAGCATGAGCAGGGGACAGATAATTGTTACCCAGCCCCAGGGAGAGCCTAGGGCGACAAGGAAGAATCCCCACCACACTATGGATTCGAAAAAATAATTAGGGTGTCGTGAATAGTGCCAGAGGCCGGTTTGGCAGACTTCGTTGCGGTTCCGCGGATCTGCCTTGAAACGGCGTCTCTGACTGTCAGCCGTAGTTTCTCCGAGTATTCCAAGAAGCGCCACGGCGAGACCGAGCCACTCAATAGGTTTCAACTCAGAGGAGGCGTTACTATTCGCGAAAAGAAAGGGGAGGGAGAAAATGACGACGGTCAACGCCTGGATTTCGAAGAAAAGCAGAAAGGCCAAAGGGCTGTTCCATGTCTTCCTGAGGCTTTCATATCTCGGATCTTCGACGGGGTGATGACGCAGTACTCGCAGGAGGAGATAAGTACCCAGCCTTACACTCCAGATGATGCCGAGCAGCGTGATGAGTATCGTGCGGAGCGGATTGCCATGGGAGAGGAAGGCATAGACGGGAGCTAGTAAGGCAACGCCGTACGACCAGGCAACATCGACCAAGGAGTAGTTCCTGATTTTTACAGAAATTCCCCAGATGATAAAAAATTCAACAGCAGCGAGCACCGCACCGGTAAGAAGCAGGGCAAGCAGTGTCATTTGCGGAGGAGAAGTCTGGAGAGCGGTGCATTCAGCGGCAGCTTCCAGAGTTGAAGAAGCATGTAGGCCGCGATGGCGATGTTGCCGAGAAGCAGAATCGCTACGAGCCAGGCAATGCGAGCGATATTTGATGTCTCCTTGTAGGCAACCCAGGCCCAGAAGGTCAGAAAGGCGAAGTAGGTATCGAATAGAGTGGCGATGAACCATGGGTGCAGGGCCACCTGCTGTGGAATCTCCCAGAGCGCCACATGACTGCTTGCCCAGGAAGTAACGGCAAGCATCGTGAGGAGAACGATGGTATAGGCGATGCGAAGGAAGAGAATCATGTGAGCTTCAGGTTATTAGGACGCGTATAGACTGCCTGGACGACTGAGATATTACGGGTGGCGAAGGCTGCTTCGCAGTATTGGAGGTAGTAATTCCACTTGCGGATGAAGGGTGTGTCGAAGCCGAGAGCCCGCGCCTCATCAGCATGATCGTTGAAATCGAGCCACCACTGGTGGAGGGTCGTTGCATAGCTGCTCCCCATATCCTTGAGATCGTGCAGGAACAGATCGCTCGTGCTGTTGAATGCCTCGTTGACGCGCCCCACGCTGAGCAAGAGTGATCCCGGGAAGATGTGCTTTTGGATAAAATCAACACCCCGGCGAAGCTTCTCGTGGCGTGTGTCCGGTACCGTGATGTATTGAAGGGCGACGATACCTTCAGGTTTGAGCAAGCGGTGAAGTTGGGCGCAGAAGACCGGAAGATAACGGTCGCCGAGGGCTTCCATCATTTCAATGGAGACGATCTTGTCGAATCTACCCTGAGTTTTTCGGTAATCCTCCAGTCGAATTTCAACAAGTTCGGAGAGTCCTGATCGGGCGATCCGTTCGGTGGCGAAACGATGCTGTTCCTCCGAGATGGTGATGGAAGTGATCCTGCAGCCGTAGTGTTTCGCGGCATGTTCGGCCATGCCTCCCCAGCCGCAACCGATTTCCAACAGATGATCCCCATCGGAGAGCCGCAGTTGTCGGCAAAGCCTATCGTATTTTTCCCTTTGAGCCGATTCCAAAGTCTGATCCGGGGTTGTGAACAGGGCGCTTGAATAGGTCATCGTGGGATCGAGCCAGAGACTGTAGAAATCATTGCCAAGGTCGTAGTGCTCGGCAATGTTGCGCTTGCTCATCGAGAGGCTGTTGGGGCGCAGTAAATGGCGGATGCGGTTGAGGGCTTGTAAAAAGTTAAAGGAGAAGCCGCCATGGCGGCGCTGGTGGCCCGGTTGCTCCTCCACATTGGTGATGGCCCAGGCGATGACACGTTCGATGGAATCCGTATCCCAAAGCCCGTCGATATAGGCTTCCGCCAAGCCGATGTCCCCGAAGAGGATGCAGCGGCGAAAAAAATCAGGATCCCTTACCTCGATGGTGGCCCCCAGCCCGGAATAGAGTTCTCCGAACACTTGTTCCGTGCCGTCGGGAAGATGGAGCGAGAGGCGGCCTCTCTGAAATTTACCAAGACTCCGAAGAAGGGTGCGTTGATAAAAAGATTCCGGTGATTTGGGCAAGGCAACCGAAGTGGAGACGATGGGTGCGTTCATTGTTTACGTGGTGAAAGGGAGGAGTGAGGGCGAAGTACGTCGCGCTGGAGATTCCGATGGTCCGTCTTGGCGAACCATGGGATGCGTTTGATCCAAAGTCTCAGCGCATTCCAGTGAATCAGATAGATGACCCTGAAAGTGACGAGCGGGTGGAGCAGCGTCAGCCGTGCGAGATTGAACGATGTCAGGGCAACCTGTTTTCCCGTGATCGCACTGAGGAGCGTAACGTTAGAGCCATCTCTATCGTCGATGTGAATCTCGAGTGTTTCGCCGGGGATGCGGAGTTTAAAGTCAAAGGCGATATCGGGGGTCGAAAAAGGGGAGACATAGAAATGCTTCGTTGCGACAAGCCGGAACACCCCTTCCTCATCTCGTTGCGTGATGAGATAGAGTTTCATCTCCCGGAAGGTATTGCTCACCTCTGCCAGGGCCGCGAAGGGTTCCCCCCTGGTATCGAAACAGAAATAAAACGAAACCGGATTAAAGACGTAGCCCAGCATTCGGGGCATCGTGAGCAGCCTCACTTTTCCTCCCTCGGGGAATCGGACCCCTCTACGATCGAGTTCATCGATCAGTTTTTGCTTAACCGGAATGGGTGTCGGTTCGAGATGATCGTCATCCCGGAATGAATAGAAATTAAAGCGGTTGCGGCTGAATCCACGGATGTTCCGTGCTGCTGTATCAATTTCGTCGAGATCAAGGGAGAAAAAGAAAATGCGGTAGCGGAAGGCATGTTTCCTGGGCACGAGGCGGTGGTGCATGACCGTGCATTCATAAAGACAGGAATTCATGCCCAGACCTCCTCTCCTGCTAGGGCCCTTGAGCAGGCAAGGGCCGAGGCCAATCCATCTTCATGGAACCCGTAGTTGAACCAGGCGCCGGCATAGTAGGTTTTCTGATCGGGGCTCAAGTTGTTGAGGGAATCCAGTTCGCGCTGGGCTTTGATCGCTGGCAGCGAGAAAAGGGGATGTTCATACTTGATCCGTCGCAGGATATACTCAGGGGCGATTTGATGGTCGCAATTCAGGGAGACGAAGTAATTTTTCTCTCCTTGAATGTGCTGAAGATTGTTCATCCAGTAATGGATCGTCGCGCGTTCATCCCCAACTTCAGTCGTGTCGAGGCGGTAGTTCCACGAGGCCCAGCAGCGGCGGATGCGAGGCATGAAGGATTCGTCGGTGTGGAGGGTTGCTGTGTTTGGCTGATAGCGAAACTCCCGGAGTAGTCTCGATTCCTGTTCTGTCGGATCCGAGAGCATGGCCAGCGACTGGTCTGCATGAGAAGCCAGGATGATCTTGTCGAATGTTTCACCAGTGCCCTCGGCGAAGGTCAGTTCCACACTCTTTTGAGAACGTTTCACACCGATCACTTTGCGGTTGCGCCGAATTCGATCCTGATAAGGTGCCGTAAGCTTTTCGGCATAGTTCTTGGATCCACCGGTGACGGTGAACCACTGGTGCCGCTTGTCGAGACCGAGAAAACCATGATTGTGCCAGAATCTCAGGAGTGTCATGGCGGGGAAATCAAGCATCTCTTCCGGCGGCGTGGACCAGACGGCGCTGCTCATCGGAATGAGATAACGGTTTAGCATGTCGCTGCCATAGCCACGTTCCTGGATGTATTGAGCAAGCGTGAAATCAGCCCAGCGGGGATCATTGATCGCCGGGATCGCCTCCTTGTTAAAGCGATCGATGGAGAACAGCATCCGCCAGTAACGCGGGCTGAGTAGATTGCGCCGCTGGACAAAAAGAAGATCAAGGTTGCCGCCATTGAATTCCAGATTGCTAGGGCGGTGTTGCACACTGAAGGACATATCTGTGGCCTCGATTTCTACTCCCAATTCCTTGAAAAGCCTGGTGAGAAGCGGATACGTGACATGATTGAACACCATGAAGCCGGTATCGACAGGCACTGCTCGGTTTCCCTCCTCAATAGTGATCGTGTTCGTGTGACCACCGACATAGTCGTTCTGCTCGAAGAGCATGATGTCAAATCGCCGATGCAGAAACCAGGCGGCGGCCATGCCTGAGATGCCGCTTCCGACGATGGCTAATTTCTTCTTCACGGCTTAGCCCTTCGATAGGAAAAACGGGCGTTCCGCGACTCGTCGTACACCACCTTGGGGACTTCCCGAAGACCCCAGACAATCCCAAACATGGAGAGAAATTTCAGGAGGTAGTAGCTGATATCGATCTCCCACCAGTAAAAGCCCTGTCTGGCCGAATACATATATCGGTGGTGATTGTTGTGCCAACCCTCGCCCAAGGTCAGCAGCGCAAGTAGCAGGCTATTACGGCTGTCATCACCTGTCTCAAAACGCCGCCTCCCGAAGGTGTGTGCGAGCGAGTTGATAAAGAGGGTTCCATGCAGAAGGACGGTCGTACTCACAAAGAACCCCCAGACAAAAATCTGCGCGGGTGAGGTTCCCAGGGAGGGAAAGAAGCGTTCCAGTAGATATCCTAAACCGAACAGGGAGAGACCGAACAATACCGGCACGATGAGATCGAAGCGGTTAAGGAAGCGGAGTTCAGGATAGCGCGCGAGGTCGGGCACCGCGGAATAATCAGTGGGGAAATTGCGACTGCTAGTCATCCATCCGATATGGGCCCAGAGAAAGCCTTGTCGTGCAGGGGAGTGAATATCCTCATCGTGATCAGAATGCCTGTGGTGGTGACGGTGAACCGCTGCCCACCAGAGCGCTCCTCGCTGGATTGCCGTATTGCCGATCACCGCAAAAAGGAACTGGGCGATGCGTGAGGTGCGGAAGGTGCGGTGGGAGAAGTAGCGATGATAAAACGCCGTGATTGCAAACATGCGCACCGCATAAAGAAAGATAGCCAAGATGACGGCCGTCCAACTCCATCCAACCCAGAGGACGCCAAGGCAGCCAAGGTGCAGGATTAGGAAGGGAACGCAGCGACCAAGCTCAAATTTATCCGGGCGATTCCGGACCACATCCGCTCCTTCGGGAAAATAATCAGAATCAAAAATCTGGCGAAGGATGTGCTTCGCATTTCGTATGAAGGATTTCATTGAGGTAATGGCATGAGAGTCGGCTTAAGCCTTGAGAGCATCGACTACCTTGGAGGTAATGAACCCGCAGACTTCATTTTGCAGGCCCTGATCGAGGCGCAACCAATGAGGAACAGCATGGGCGGCTGCACGACTAGTTCCGAGGTGTAAAGAGTTCTTCATGGATTAACTATTTCAAATAAACCAATGCAGTGTCTCCTGGATGGTGACGGGCGGTTCCTTCGTGGTGATGAGTGGTTCAGAATCCCCGCGTTTCGCGGAATGCGAGCGAGGCGCGTCTGCTGAACTCGACCACCGCCCCGTTGCGGAGCGTGGCGCGGAGGCAGTTGCTGAACCAGGGTTCAAGAGACGAAACGGCGTCTAAATTCACGATCTGCGACCTATTGGCACGGAAGAAAAGGTCTTCGGGTAAACGCTCCCCGATCGTGGAAAGCGCGCGGTGGATGAGCATCGACTCGTCGCCAATGTGGATTCTGGAGTGGTTGCCCTCGGACTCGATCAGAAGAATATCCGTGATCGCGACAAAACGGCTCGTCTCCTGATCCTTGAGAAAAATTCGAGACTTGCGATCGAGTCGTTCCCAATTCGAAACGCCCCCCTCCTCGTCTGAACGGTCAAGAACTCTGCGGATCGCCCGCGCCAGGCGCTCTGGCCTGATCGGTTTGACGAGATAATCTACGGCGGCAAAATCGAAGGCCTGCGCTGCGAAGTCCGGATGCGCCGTGGTGAAGATGACCTGGATTTTTTGTTCCAGGGAGGAGTCGAGCAAGTCGAAGCCCGTTCCCCCCCGCAGATGCACATCCAGAAACAACAACCCGGGTTGTAACTCGGCGATCATCCGTGCTCCATCCTTGGGTGAGACGGCTTCGCCCACCACCGTGATTTCGGGGTGGGATTCCAGAAGAAGGCGAAGCTCCTTCCTTGCCAGAGGTTCGTCTTCAATAATTAGCGCGTTCATGGGGAGAGGAAAGAGTTTGCAGGGGATAACAGAGTACGCAACGTGTTGTTGCATCTGCCGAAGTTTCCAGGATAGCGGTTGCCTGCTCTCCGTAAATCAACCGCAGGCGTTTCCGGATATTTTGTAGTCCTATTCCGAATGACGAGTCTGAATCCTTCTTTTTTTCGCATGAAGCGGGACTCTCAACGATCAACATGATCGATTCCTCCTCTACTCGACCAGTGATTGTGATGGTCGCCGCCTGTTCCTGGCTCTGAGCTCCGTGCTTGATCGCGTTTTCCACCACGGTGAGCAGCATGAGAGGGGGGATGTTTGCTTTTGAAATCGTGGCATCCAATTGCTCCACAATGCGGAGATGGTCGCCAAACCGCAGCTTCTCGATGGAAAGGTAATCCCTCACTAGTCTCATCTCCTCTCCGAAAGCAACGGTCTTTCCTCCCCGGGTGCTCAGCGTGGAGCGAAGCACATCGGCCAGGAGGGTCACCCCTTCACGTGCTTCGGCGGATTCCCTCGGAATGAGGGCGCGGATGGAATTGAGCGCGTTAAAAAGGAAGTGCGGATTGAGTTGGAGGCGGAGGGATTCCAACTGGCTCAGCGTCACGGCCTCTCGCAGCAGAACCTGTTCCTGGCGTGCCCGATTGAGTCGTTCGTAGAAGTGAAACAGGAAATAGACCGCCATCCATGCCCCCATCAGGCTGCTATTGATCATGAGGATGACGGTGAAGGTTGCCGTGGTTTTTCCACTCGAAGCAGGGGCTTTAAAAAACGTCGCGCCGATCACGCTTAACACCAGCGTGCTGATTGCCAGGGCCGCTGCATAGCGGAGGATCAGGGTTTGCGGGGGAAGTTCCAGCCACTCGCCGCGCTTGATCAGTTTACGGAGTAGATGGCTTGCGATCAATCCTGCCAGACAGGTCAGCGGGAGAAACAGGTGATCCTGGTTTTCCGAGTTTTGCCGCGAAGCCAGCCCCTGAAGCCCCTCCATGATCCTGCCGAAGAGAGCGACACCTCCCCATCCGAATAGCTGGCAACCCCAATAGCTCATCGGGTTTCTCTGCCATGGGCGGAAAGTCATGGCTCCATTACGGACAAATTCACCGCAGATCCGAAGCCAAAAACGCGCAACGGACTGATCAAGGGATTTTCGGGCAGGAAAGCCCTTTGGATGGTAGAATGGAAACGGATTCCTTTCATTTGAAGGATGCGGCTAACGCAAGACCTGATAGAACGAGATCTCAAGTGCTATGAAACTCGAACATCTTGCTTTTAACGTTGCGGATCCGGTGGCCGTTGCCGCCTGGTATGGCGAGCATTGCGGTCTGCGTGTTGTTCGCCATGCTCCCGAGCGCTTTCAAACGCATTTTCTCGCGGATTCAGGATCGACCGTCATCGAGATCTATTGCAACCCTCCCGACAAGGTTCCGGATTACCGATCCATGGATCCCCTGATTTTTCATTTGGCCATCAAGAGTACTGACGCGATTGGAGACTCGAAGAGACTGGCGGAGGCGGGAGCTGCTTTTGTCAATGAAACCCACCTTGAAGATGGCTCCCATCTCATCATGATGAGGGATCCTTGGGGCTTGGCGCTCCAGATCTGCCAACGCACCACCCCATTGCTATAGGGCATTCGCACGTGTTACGGTTGGTTGTCAGGATTTCAGACAACCCTCTCATGCACCTAGATCATACATCCCCAGAAGGCTGGGTGCTCTATGATGACTCTTGTGGATTTTGCCGCCGATGGGTCCCTTTCTGGGCACCCACACTAAGGCGTCACGGTTATAACATCGCTCCCTTGCAGGCACCTTGGGTGAGAGAAAAATTGAATCTCTCGGAAAGCCTTTTGATCGAAGACCTACGCCTCCTGCTCTCGGATGGTCGCGTGATCCAGGGAGCCGATGGCTATCGCCATCTGATGCGGCGTCTCTGGTGGACTTACCCTTTTTATCTACTTTCAACCGCTCCCGGATTCCGGAAGATTTTCAATCGATGCTATCGGATATTCGCTCGGAATCGGTTTCGATTTTCCAAGGCTTGTGGACTCGCCGGATGCAGCCAGCAGAGTTCCGATTCTCGGGGGGCTCCTTGACGACAGGATTACACTTTACTTATGGTGACGAAACACTCTCCACATCCCAAAATTCCCGTTCTTCCGAAAAAGGGGACGGGGGCAGGTTCCAATCTGCGGGCCAAGATACTTGAGGCCTTTGGCGCCAGTTGGTCGGATGAGGGGCATCCCCCCCGTTCAGTCTCACGGTTTTGTAAGGAACTTGGGATTACTGAGGCTCTTTTCTACAAACACTTTTCCTCGCTTCGAGGCCTCGAGAAGGCCTTCTGGAGTGACTGGATGGCAGGTGTCATATCAGCCGTGGAGGAAGGTGCTGAGTGGGAAGAATTCTCTGCCCGGGAGCGCTACCTCGCTTTCCTCTTTGCACTCATTCAGTCTGCGTTGGAGCGCCGTTCGATCCTGCTGGAGCGCTTCAGCGACATCTCGCCGCTCTCACATCCGGGTGCGTTTGAGGGCCTGAGGAAGGAATTTTCGGAATTTTCACAAAACATCGTTGATCGCGGAATCGAGACAGGCGAGATCGCCGACCGTCGCGGCCTGACCGCATTCTACCCTGCAATCCTTTATGGGCACCTTCGCTGGGTAATCGACCAGTATCTGAAGGATGAGAGCGAGGAGTTCGAACGGACCGATGCCTTCATCGAGAAGACAGTGGTGCTCGCCTTCGATCTCTTCCACTCACAGGCCATCGATTCCGCGGCCGATCTGATCCGTTTCCTTTTACCCGGCAATATGTGGTGTGCCGGAAAGGGGAAGTGATCCCGTGAAAGGCTCGAATTCTGGCAAGGGGCGTAAAAAGGATCAGGAGACCATCCAGTCAGGGGCGATTGGCCGGATGGCAGCGCTTGGGACTGCGGGCGCCCGTGTCGGGGTAAACTACCTCAAGCACTACGGACAATCCATGGTCGGAGGCAAAGATCATGAAAGTCGGCGAAAGCTCCGTGAGGAACTCGATGAGAAAAATGCCGAGACTGTCTATGATACCTTTAGCAAGTTAAAGGGTGGGCCTCTGAAGTTTGCTCAAATGCTGAGCATCGACAAGAACCTGCTTCCTGCGGCCTATGTCCGCCAGTTCGCCCAAGCCCAGTCCTCCGTGCCACCACTCTCCTACCCGCTTGTGGTGCAAACTTTCCGCCGGGAGTTTGGGAAGGGGCCGGAGGAACTTTTCGATCACTTTGAGAAGAAGGCCTCTCACGGAGCCTCAATCGGCCAGGTGCACAGGGCCAAAAACAAAGGGCGAGATTACGCGGTCAAGGTTCAGTATCCCGGTGTCGCCCGAAGTCTCAAAAGCGATCTGAGTGTCGTGAAGCCCATTGCCCTCCGTATTCTAGGTTTGCGTGAAGCGGACGTAGACTCCTACTTCCGTGAGGTTGAGACGCGACTTCTCGAGGAAACCGACTACCGTCATGAACTTGCCCGTTCGGTTGAGTTGACCGAGGCCTCTGCCCACATCGAGGGAGTGCGCTTTCCACAATATCATCCTGAACTATCAACCGGTCGCATCCTTACCTCCGATTGGATTGACGGGATTCCCTTAGACCGTTTTGCCGATGGTGAGGCGACCCAGCAGGAGCGAGACCGGATCGGGCAGGCACTCTGGGATTTCTACAGTCATCAGGTCCACGGACTCATGCTTTTCCATGCAGATCCTCATCCCGGAAACTTTCTTGTGAAAGACGGGATGCTTTGGGTGTTCGACTTCGGATGCACAAAAAAAATCTCCGAGGAATTCTACCGCAAACAGTTTCGCTTTCTCGATCCACGACTGGAACGCGATCCGCAACTCCTGCAGGAGGCTCTGCGCGACCTCGATGTGATCCTGCCGGGGGATGGCAAGGAGGAGATTGCGGTGATCACCAATCTCTGCATGAACTGGCTGGAATTGCTGGCTAAGCCCTTCCGCAAGGGTGATTTCGATTTCGGTGACCCCGCCTTCCTGAAGGCGATCTACGACTTTGGCGAAGAGAACCGTAAAGCTGATTATCTGCGCACGATGAAGGGAGAGAGGGGATCTCCCGACACGATCTATGTGAACCGTGCCTTCTTCGGACTCTACAGTCTGCTTGGCCGACTTCGCGCCCGGGTGAAGGTGGAACTTCCTGCATGGATCACGGCTTGATGCTGTCTTAGGCATGCTCTTGCGGATTGAATCTCCCTTCCTCCCGCAGGAGGCTTCATCAATGTTCACGATGACAAAAATTCGAACTGGTTCGAACTGCCGTGGAAACGATCTTGCTCCAAATGACTGCTATTCGGGAAAGGAGGGTGGATCAGAAAAAGTGTCGAGAGACTGGCCTCCGCGGCGAGATCCATGTCGCGGAGAAGTGAACAAGCGGGCGACGCATTGAAGGGTGGGGAGTGACTGAATTCTATTACTTGTGATTTTTATCGTCGGCAGGAGTAAATTTTAGAGTCGGCGTTGTGAAAGGAATTAACAGTCCTCCAAGCAACCCGACGGCCGCCTGCAAACCGAATCCACCAAGGGAGGTGAGGGTGGCCGCTCCATGGGGTATATGAAACATTCCCCCCAGAAGGTGCTCAAAGAGGGTCTCCCTCAAACCAACACCATAGAGGGTGATCGGGAGTAAAATGAGTGTCTCGACGATTGGCATGATCGTGAAAAAGTCCATGAGACTAAGTGACAACTTGAAGGCTCGGGCGCTACAAAAATACGTCGTGAAATGGACACTGAGGGCGGCTATGGAAGTAAGAAGAGCAACCGCAACCAACTTTGGGTGTTTGGTAAGACTCGAAAAAACACGGCCCATACGGATTGCTCGTTTCTGAATCCTTGCCGGTGTGAATGGGAACCAAAGCGCGTGTAGCTGGGGAAGGCTACTCAGCCACCATAGTAGTACAAGCACGACCACAGATCCCAACATGAGAATTGCTGCTGTCAGGATTGCATGGGAAGAGGGATCAAAATCGAAAAGGTTCCGATGAAACGCCAGGGAAAATCCAAGCGAGAGAACAAGCGCGGCAAGTCCACAGAGCCGATCGGCAAGGACGGAAAGAGCTGCTCGCAATCGACGTTTCGGATAGAGGCGCATCACATAGATGATGCGAAAGGCATCACCACCCGCTCCTCCTGGAAGGCTGAGTGAGAAGAAGAGTC
>Ga0302155_10000565_pt1 | contig 29044 bp, 24 predicted proteins | sample I_Bog_N3_1_FD_193508 | JGI IMG/M metagenome (GOLD analysis project Ga0302155, IMG submission 193508) | Peat permafrost microbial communities from Stordalen Mire near Abisko, Sweden - I_Bog_N3_1 | ecosystem: Environmental > Terrestrial > Soil > Wetlands > Peat | place: Sweden: Abisko, Stordalen...
CCGACTTGATCGGGGGCGCACCTTCCGGTAGCGCTTGTTGTGGCACGCCTGCCTGACCATAAATGCCGTTATAAAGTGACCGCCCTGCTGCGCGTTCGACTTTTAGCCCATCGGTTTCCACCAGACGATTGCAATAACTGGCCTTACCGTCTTTGAGACGGAACGCATGAACCATGCCGTCGCCATCGAACCAATGGAACTTATCCGGATTGGCCGGCCTGAAATGTTGATTGCTACCGGTGCGATATAGGGCGCCGTTGAGTTCTTTCGGAATGACACCTTCGACGTACAGTTCATGGATGACGTATTCGTTACGCAACGGCGTGTAGGGACCTTGCAAGAATGGATTGCGTTCAGACCACATGATTTCTCTCTTGGATTGTTGATTGTTTTGATAAGGCGACGGTCTTATTGCCATTTTTTCGTCCGCCGATGACATAGAGGGCAATAGCGATGCAGATGAGATAGATCAGTGAGGAGAGCCAGCCGACGGCATGAAAATTTCCATTGCCAACGATGAGTGCTGCCGCCATGGGGCCCAGGCCTTGACCGATAAGTATGGCCGAATTGGCCAGCCCGCTGAGGCGTCCAGAGGGATCGCATTCGGCCACGTAGGACAGCAGATAGGTCAAACCAAAGAACCATACCGCCATGACAATACAAGCCGCGCTGGCATAGGCGATCGTACTTTGGCCATAGACGATGATCAGCGAGGCGACGATGGCACCTGAAAACCCTAGCAACTGCGATACAAGTACGGAAATACGGCGTCCGATCAGGCCGGCCATCGTTGCGCCGACAGCACCGGAAAGTACGCTTAGTCCCAGAATAGCGCCAATGCTGGCACCATCCAGACCGATCATGTTGCCGATGCGTTCTTGATATACCCAGAGAACGCCATGGCCACCGAAGAGCAGGCCGAATAGCGTCAGCAGTAAAATCGGTTTAAGCGATATACCAGAACCAACGCTGGCCTGCGTTGGCGCGCTTGGTGCAGTTCTTGGAATAAGGCGGGTCAATGGCAGGGTAAGCAGAACCATGCCGGGGAATGTCAGGAACACCCCCGCTATACCGACCACCGGCAGTATTTGCGGCACCAGTGCAATCGTGACTGCACCCCACAACAGCAAAATCGTATTGGTGAAAGCATAGGTACGATCTTTATTGGTACGCAGAACCGACGTGGCATAGACGATACCTTGCATGACACCGCCGCCGAAACCCGATATGAACCGGGACAGGCAAAGCAAGCCATACACCGGTTGCAATGCGCTCATGCAGCTGCCCAGCGCAAGTATCAGCAAGCCGGCTTGGCAAATCCGCCGCCGGTCGTGCTGGTTGGCTGCCAGTGCTGCGCTCAGACAGCCTGCTGCCATGGCAATAAGTTCAATGCCGAAGAGCAGTCCCATTTGCTGCAGCGACAAGCCCCAATGATCCACCAAGGCACCACCGAGCACGGGCTGCATCTGCAGCGTCCCGATACCGGTGAGCATCATCCAGCCAAGTAGGAAGAGCGTTTTTTTACTATCGATATATTTGATTGCGTCCACCGCATTTCTCCTCGTTCTATCACTTTTGAGCTACTCCGTTGGCAGAGGTCTCATCTCTGCCAGGAGGTACGTCCAGGGACTATCAGAATTGATAGACGTACCGGGCCTGTAGTATCAGGCTGTTACGAGCGCGGTTGCGGACGTTGGTTTCGGTGTAGCTATTGAGCCAAAGGGCATCTTTTTTACCGTTCTCACGTGGAATGTCGATGATCATTCCGGGGCCGATGCCAAGTACTTGTTCGCGCGAATTGGCGATGCTTGCACCATTAGCGCGATCATTTTCCAGTTGTTTGAAAAAATAACCGTTGATACCGGCATGTACGAGTGGGGTGACCGCGTAGGACGAGGCGAAGTTAATCCAGGTTGCCTGGCCTGCCTGCGTATTGGTTACGCTATTGCCAAGATAGGTGGTTGGCGAACTGGAGGCTGGATTGTCGTTCTTGAAGTTATACAAATAATGCCAGCGCCAACTGATTTCCCATTTTGCAGTAGGGAAGAGGGTGGCAGCCCAATAGGGGTTAAGTGAGTAATACCCCGATCCCTGATTCAGATCGGCATTGTGCCGGTATTGACCAATAGGAACCAAGGCATCGAACTCAATGCGCTGCACAAACAATGGCCGGCCACCTTCACTCATGACGGGCTTGAATTGCAGTTGCGGTCCGATGGTCAGATCGCCGAGCGCCGTGCCATTACCTTGCAAGGTGGCACCGGCTTGACCAAAACTGCTGCTTAGCGACACCACCGGAACAATTGCGTTGAAGCCAAGGGTACCGTCACCGATGTGCACCGAGCTAGTGTAAGACACCTGATTGACCAGCGTTAATGCATTGATTCTGGGATTGTTGAAAGCCGGAGAATTACTGCCGTTACTGCCTTTGATGGAATTTGCCGTCGCATAACGGAATGTGCCAAGGTAGTACCAGCCCTCGTCGACTCCCGAAAAACCGTCATAGAAACTGGTAACGCCAAGATTGCCTTGCGGTTCACTGACCGAAGGTGCTGCTTGTGCCCATGCTGAAGTGGTCGCGGATGTTGCGCACAGCATGATGGCACTGCACAGAGATTGTTGTATTAATTTTTTTCGGAAATAGTCTTGCATGCTTGTCTCCTAATGAATGCGTTTGCGACCTTTATGATTGGTATGTGTCGCTTTGGATTTTTATTGCATCCTCGACTGCGCAGGCATGTGCTAGATATTTTCGAGCCTCAGGTCGCGCAGTTGATAATGTCGAGATAAGCATAGAGAATTTGAGTCAGGTACTTTTGACTCTGTGTGACTTGAATTTGCATGAGGATGACAAATGAAGAAAACGCCGACCCATGCGGTCTTCGCACGCCGCGTAGAACGCAGAAAATGCGTAGTGTTAGAGAGGATGTGCCGGTTTCTCACCAGCAAGATGCAAGGCCGACGATTGCGCCAATTAAAAGTAACGTGCCGGCAGTAGCCAGGTTGCGCTGACAGCAGCGAGCGGATTAATCGTATGGTTGGTACGAGTTGCTCGGGGAGGCGTGGATATGGCTGATGGGATTGATGCGGGCTCGGCATTTCCGGGGAGAGATGCCATATAAGTCCTTGAATGCCCGACTGAAGTGTGCCGAACTATTGAAGCCCCATGCAAAGGCAATTTCAGTGATGCTGCGGTGATCGTTGGCAGTATCGTTGAGCTCTTCAAAACTGCGATTGAGGCGGCAGTTCCAGATGTATTGCGAGACCGTCATCCCAGCTTGTTCCTGGAAAATACGATGAACCTGGCGCACGGAGTAGCCGAGTGCTTCTGCAATCTGACATATGCCTAAATTTTCGACGGACAGATGGGCATTGATGAAATTGATGATTTGTATTTTCTGGCGTTGTGCAGAAGGTGCTGGCGGTTGTGACGCAGCTTCTGTCAGCGCTACCCGCAATAGTTTTTTGATCGCATCGGCACTGGCCTGCGCGGCACAAGCATGCATCTTGGTGTATTCACGATATGTCCCCATCATCAAATCACGGACTGTCCTGGTAAGACCGTCTTCTCCAAGGCTGCGCTGCCCTATTTTTTTGAGCTCTTGGCGCCAGTCGCCGTCCATGTTTTGCATCAATATCAAATGTTCATTTTGCTCGGCGTATTCGACGCTGAACGGAATGCCGGTATCAAATATATTCCAGTAACCAGGCAATAGGCAGATACCTCTCTCCTCTTGCCGTACGTAAGCGGTTCCCCGCAGCTGGATGATGACCATGGCAGGAGCGTCGCCGCGCAGGTGCTTGTTTGGGGTTCGCACAAATTGGCTGGCGGAGCTTAAGATGCGATTAAGCCCCAAGGTGCCGACATCGCCGAATTCCAGTAAACCTTTGAAGTCCTGGTTGCTTGCAGGCGTGAAGGCAATATCGAGATGCGGACCATACTCGGTTTCCCTGCCGAGATGTGTGGCCAAAAATGTCAACCAGGATCGGTTTCGCTCATGTTCGGCGAGCCCATCTGTTGAAACGGACGCTAGCTTATTCATGCTTGTCTCCTCAATTTAAACTGGCTCTTTTGACGGAAGATTTTTGTTATTTTTTTAATGCGGGTTTTCTTAAATCTGCAAGAAAATTGGCCGCTCCCACGGAATCGGAAAAGACCAACCATTGCGTAGTCGTTTAGTCCAGCTTGACGGTCTGTTCTCTCTTTTGTTGCGTATCAGTGTCTGGGGGCGCAGGCAGCGTAGTCTGGTCGCCATGCAATGCGCTTGCAATTTCCCGCGCACCTGCTTGAAGCAGGCTCGCCAGATGAACAATCTTGCGTTGTTCGAATTCACTAGTGAGGACATAACTGAGGCTGCCAATAGCATAATTGTCGGCGCCCAGAATGGCGACACCAATACCGGTACAGCCCTGGTCAATTTCGCCAAATGACACGGCATATCCAGTCTTGCGCAGCCTAGCCATATTGGCCTTGAAGCTTTCCCAGGTATCGCCGAGACCTGCTTGTTGCAACGCTAAACGATGTGAAATAAAGACAGCTTTCAAGCGACGCGGAGGTAAAAAACTCAGAATGATCTTTGACGTGGCGCCACGAAACATAGGCATGGGGCGGCCTCGGTCATAACTTACCTTCGGTGCCGGACCATCGCTGAGCACTTGATGCATACATAAGACTTGATCATTGAAAAATCGACATAAGAGAACCACCGAGCTGCTTGGCGCATAGGCGATAAGATCGGTCATCGTTGGCCGTGCCGAAATCAGCAAAGGGTCGGTTAGCTGAATTTGTCGGTCCAACTGGATAATGGCCGGTCCGAGTACATACAAGCCGGGGCGCGTGGCAGTAATTAACCCGATATTTTCGAGCGCAAGCAGATAACGGTATGCGGTACTGATCGAGACGTCTAGCGCCAGCGCAGCCGCTTCAGCCGTCCACGCCGAGCGCTCTAGCGTAAACAGTTTTAGCAAACTTAATGAACGGTCTGTCGTCCCCATTGGTACTCCTGTTTTTCGAGTCTGTCATTGTACTGGGATATCAGGGCAGCATTGACGCCTAGATGGTAATGACAATGCCTGCAAAAGACGCACTTAACTACGCATCCAGGCGCGTCCCCAACTATTCAATGTGTGCTCCTCCTGCGGCCAGACACCAGGAACGACATTGGGTGCCACTAACTCCAGTTCAGCAGAGAGCTCAATGCGATTCCCATCGGGGTCGTTTACCATGAAGAAAAGATTGTTGCCGGGGCCATGGCGGCCGGGGCCAAAAAAAATTGCGATCCGCTGACGAGCGAATTTGTCCGCCCAGTCGCGGATATCGTTCCATGCATCGGTCTCGTAGCAGTGATGGTCCCATTCATTGTTTGCCCCACGGAAAAATGCCAGAGAGTGGTGTTCGTCGTCAGAACGTAAAAAAACTACCATGACACGGCCATCGTCAGCCACCACTTCGTCGGAGATGGAAAAGCCGATTTGCTGCGTGTAGAAATGGACGACTTCATCGAGTTGGGTTGTCTGAAAAACCGTATGCTGCAAACGGGCCGGCTCGGTGTCCGGACCGCGTGGTTGGCGCGGTATGCCGAAGATCAGCCTGCGTCCTTGCGGATCTGTTATGCCGAATGCGCCAGCATGAAACAGTGGGTCGTCGGTGGCTTGCGGAATTGCATTGCCGCACGCGAGCCGGTTGCGCAGAATGTCCAGATCTGCTTGATTGCGCAAGGCATAGCCGGCTGCGGCCAGGTGTTCGGATACACCCGTGCTGATGATCAGCGCGCGTGCCCCACCTTCGAGCACATGCAGTTGGCCTGCCATTGTTGTGCGCAAGCTGAATTGCTTTTCATAAAATGCAGCCAGGGCTGATGGCTTGGCGCTGTGTATATGCAGGTGATGCAATGATGCCGGCGTGCTGGTTTGTAAGCTGCTTATCATGATCGATTTATCCCTCTGATTAGCCGTAAGCTTGTCTTGGTTGTGGTATGAACGGTGCTTCGTACAAGCCCAGTGCAGTTTCAAATGCACGGGCGAAATGACTTTCCGTCGTGGCATGAAAGCTACCGGCGACATAACGGTCGGGACGTACTAGCAGAATCTGGCTTTGTTGTGATGCATATTGTTTTCGTAATGCATCCTTGCTATCGATCACGGCGATCGTGTTCGCCGGGGGTGTCCTCGCATCGAGGGAGCAGGCGGCGCTGTAAATTGCAATGCGGACTGCGCCAATGAGACGCCACAGCGGATCAGACAATTCGGCCGCGGCGCTGGCGGCACTAGTGTGGTAGCTGATCAGGGAAAAATTGTTGCCGATCAATTCATCAAGCAATATTTCTGCCCCTGCCTTGGTACGCACGATCGGCTGCGGAAACATTTTTCCGCGTATGCCAGGAGAGGATTCTGGTCCTAATAAACCCTCACGATATTGCGGTTTAGGCTTGAATTTCATTTGCAGGAAATAATCTCGGAGCGGCGGGATATAGGCCGTTATCGTGAAAAATGCTTGCGTGAGCCAGGCATGAAAGCGTGTGCGTGGGGCCATCACAATGCCGAGATTGAGTGCCAGTCGAATCAGTGCCCAGGCATGTGGCCGGCGTTCTTGCTCATAGGAGTCGAGCGCTGCGTCCGACAAGGTACCATTGCATCGGGCAGCAAGCTTCCAGCCAAGATTGTGTGCATCGCGGATACCACTATTGAGCCCTTGTCCCGCATAGGGAGGCGTCAGATGCGCGGCGTCTCCGGCCAGAAAGATTCTTTCTACACGCCAATGCTCGGCCATGCGGGCATGGAATGTATAGACTACCTTGCGGATAATCTTAGTCGGCCTGCCTTGACGCAAAGGCCGTAACAATTCTTCCACGCGTGCAGTTTGCATGGCAGCATCGGCATCCTCGCCAGGATGGATCAATATTTCATAACGCCTGGTATGGTGCGGGCCGGGGACATCGACCACAGGTCTACGCGCATCGCAATAGACGCGGGTCTGCCAGAATGGATCATCGTCGTCTTCCGTGTCGATCACCAACCAGCGCGATTTAAAGGTGGAACCGACCATCGCTTGTCCCAATGCTTCTCGGACCGGACTACGTCCACCATCAGCACCAACCATATAACGCGCTCTCACCAACACGGATTCGCCATTGCTGCGACGGACGTTGACCGTGATGCCTTCGGCGTCCTGCGAGAAGCTCTCCATGGTATGACTGAAGCGCGCCTCGACCGTATCGAAGCGCTTCAGCCCTTCGCGCAAACTGGCTTCGAGCAGGGGTTGACGAAAGGCATTGCGGCGTGGATAGCCGTAGTCACTGGCGTTTGGTTCTACCTTGGCAAAACAGCGTCCAGCAGGTTTGGTCAGATAATGCACGCCATAGCCTGTAACGACATTCTTCAACACAGCATCGGCCAGTCCGATGGCTTGCATGGTACGTAGAGACTCGTCGTCGATCGACACCGCGCGCGGTTCTCCTACGGTACTTTCCTTACGTTCAATCACCAGTGTGGCAACCTTGCTATTGCCCAATACATTGGCCAGTGTCAGACCGGTCGGTCCGGCACCTACGATCAGGACATCGGTGTAGATCGTCTCTTTCATCATGTTTTTATTCCTTTTCAACGCATGTCCGTTGCAACCGTTTTAATGGCTCAGCTTGTCTTCGTCGACGACGGTGTTGCGCAGGATGCCAATGCCAGAAATTTCAACTTCAACGACATCCCCATGCTTCATCCACAGTGGCGGTTCACGGAATGCACCAACACCGCCGGTGGTACCAGTGATGATGACGTCGCCAGGTTGCAGCTCGGTAAAGGTGGAGCAATATTCAATCAGCGCTGAAATACTGAAGATAAAGTCATCGGTCTTGGCTTCTTGCACTACCTGTCCATTGAGACGGGTAAGTAGGGTGAGTTGTGATGGGTCGCCAATTTCATCGGCGGTGACCAACCAGGGACCGAAACTGCCAGTCAACGGGAAGTTTTTTCCGGGCGTGAATTGGATAGTGTGTTTCTGCCAATCACGTACGCTGCCATCGTTGTAGCAGGAATAACCGGCGACATATGACAAGGCATTTTCTTGCTTGACATGACGCGCTTTGCGCCCAATGACGATCGCCAGTTCTCCTTCAAAGTCCAGCTTTTCCGACACCATTGGACGTACTAGTGCTTGTTCATGTGCTGTTTGAGAATCAGCAAAACGGGTGAAGAACATCGGGAACTTCGGCATTTCACGTCCGGTTTCTTTGACGTGCGATAGGTAATTGATGCCGACGCAGAGAATCTTGGCCGGGTTGGGAATGACTGGCAAGAAGCGGATTGCCGAAAGGGGGATGCCGTCTGATTGTGTTTCTGCATATTCAGCAATCGTCTGCAAACGCTTGTTATCGAGAGCTTCACGCAATGTGGCACCGACGATATTGGCCATGGGCGCAAGGTCAATGATCTGGTCCCCCTTGATGACGCCATAGCTGGGTTGATTCTGATAAGAAAAGCTGGCCAATTTCATGATGTCTCCGGTGCGTTGATTAATTAAATTGGTCTTATGTTAGGAAAAAACATTGAGTATGTAAACAATATTATCAATATATGACAATAAAATTAATTATTAATGAGCGTTGATCAATTCAGAAATTGGCAAAATCTGGCGATTTTTTCAGTACTGTGGGTTTTTGTACAACGAGTCGCAGAGCAGTTTGCCTTGTGCAGCGCAAGCTGGAGCTATCGATGTGAAATACAGGAAAACTGGCCTTCGATGGACGCCATCACCACTTACGCACAACGCGAGGTCATCAGGGATATGGCCGCTGCGTGACAGACCGTGCGGAAGTCGCGCTCAAGTGCATCTGACGTTCTTCATGCTTTTGGCGGTAAATGACAGGGATGATGCATGCCTTTGTCGATGCTGCGGTGGTCCCGCAGTGGATCCAATGCACTGAACTGGAGAGTGTCGTTAATTCACGCGCGCGGTCAACGGCGCTGGTTAATAACTGCATCGTCACGTACTCAGTGGCGGCTGCCGCAGTACGCTAGAGCACGGTAAGCCCTAGTGTTGGCTAAGCAAGGAGGAATGGATATCGGTTTTACAACTCCATGCGATAACCAACGCCATAGATCGATTTGATCCAATTTTCGTCGCCGCCTGCTTCAACCAGTTTGCGGCGTAAATTCTTGACGTGACTGTCGATGGTGCGATCGTTGACAATGCGATGGTCATTGTACAAATGGTTGAGCACCTGATCACGAGAGAATACCCGCCCTTGAGATCGATGCAATATGCAGAGCAGGCGAAATTCCACCGGGGTGAGATCGACCGGAGTTGTGTGAATACTGGCGCGTTGCTTTTCCTCGTCAATCTTGATTGGCTGCTCTATGACTTCGTTTTGAACAGGATGATTGCGACGCAGCACTGCCTTGACTCGAGCCACTACCTCGCGCGGACTGAATGGCTTGCAGACATAGTCGTCAGCACCGACCTCAAGGCCTAGCAGTCGGTCCAGTTCTTCGACGCGCGCGGTGATCATGATGATAGGAACGGCATATTGCATGCGCAATTCGCGGCAGATCTCGATGCCATTGCGTCCCGGCAGTGTCAAATCCAGCAGTACCAGGTCGGGACGCTCAGCGATGAATGCTGGAATGGCATCATTGCCATTTTCTACCCAATAGTGAGTGTAGCCAGCGACACTTAGATAATCGCCCAGCACTGCGGCAAGTCGAGGTTCATCCTCGACGATCATGATGTGCTTGTGTGTTGATGTCATTGTATGCTCAGTTCTAGCTCAATTGTCATGCACAGCCCGCCGAGCGGCGAGGGATGCGCGGTGATCCTGCCGTCATGTGCTTCGACGATGTTGCGGCAGATCGCCAGACCCAGGCCGCTGCCGCCGCTGGCACGGTTACGCGATTCTTCGACACGGTAGAAGCGTTCGAACAGAAATGGCAGCTTATCTTCAGGAACGCCGGGTGCGCTATCTTCCATCACAATCTGTACGGTTCTTCCTGCGCTGCGACATGATATGCGTACCTGTCCTCCGGCATCAGCGTAGCGTAACGAGTTTTCCAGGATGTTGGCAAATAACTGCTGCAGCCTTCTTTCATCGCCAGATACGATGAGCGTCGTATCGACAATCTCTCGCTCTAACTGTAATCGGGCATTGGTAAATCGGCCCTGCATACCGTTCAATGCGGTATTCAAGATGGTCACGATGTTAATGGGGATACGTCGATAGGCTAGTGCTCCGACGTCGGTCAGCGCCAGATCATTGAGATCGTCAATGAGCTTGCCCAACTGGTTGACCTCCTGGTGCATGGCCTGCAGCGCCTGTGCATCTGGTGCGCGCACGCCATCCTGGACTGCTTCCAGTTCGGCCCGCACGACTGCCAATGGTGTGCGCAATTCATGGGAAATATCGGCCATGAATGTTCGCCGCGCGCGCTCATTGAGCTCAAGTACCTGCGCCAAGCTGTTGAAATCCTGAGCCAGTGCGCCGATCTCATCGAAGGTTTCGACCGGAATGCGTATTTTGTAGTTGCCGCCAGCGAGCAAGCGCGTCGCGCTCGCCAGGTTTTGCATTCGGCGTCGTACCGGGCGCGACAGCACGAAAGTAAGCAATGCGATCAACGCCACCGAAATGGAGCCAAATATCAACCATGTCTTGCGTTGTTTCGCCAGAAAGCGGGCTTCGTTGGGGGATAGCACACGTTGAATGGAAACGATGGCAAGCCATCCCACGGTTTTTCCATCAACGATAATTGCTCGCCGAAGCGAGCTCTCATCCAATAGTTGATTACCCGCGATTCTTTTCAAATGAATGTCGAGTACCCCCATTCGGACGGCAGCTCCAGTTTGCTCTGTTATGGGTAGCTCTCCACGAAGCAGCTCCAGATCTGGCCGTGGAAGTATTAGTTCAAGGAATGTCCTTACGTCTCCCTTCAGAAAGTCCCAGTTGCCATGTTCACGGTACGCGTTAGCAAAGCGAGGAAGAGCCTCCGATATTCGGTCTTGCTCCTGGAAATTCAAATAATCAAAAAAATCTTCTTGTACGCTAACGTGCAAAATAATTGCCTGTGCCGCGAATACCGCGATGCAAGCTACCAGCAAAACAGAAAATAGTTTGAGTGCAAGACTGTTCTTCATGAGATTGACTGTGATCAGAAACCGAACTGGAATTGACTATACACGGCTAACTGCGCACCAAACAGCCTGAAGTTGCGGCCATGCGCAATCTCCATATTCTGTGCACATTTCCCCAGCATGATCCACACATCTAAGAATTTGATTGTCCAATTCATGCTTCCTTTGACCAGAATTTTCCGTCTCGTACCAGAAAAAGCTCTGCTGACGATCGCAGCCGGCTTGAGCATGGCCGGATGCTCTTTACAGCCGCCATATCAGGCTCCAGCACTGCCAATTGCTAGCGCCTGGCATGCCGAAAGACCGCATGGTGGAAGTACCCAGGCATTGGTCAACTGGTGGGCCAGCTTCGATGATCCAGCCATCGCCGAACTGATCGGCATTGCTGAAACAAATAGTCCTGATCTGGCGAAAGCCATCGCCCAGATCAAGATTGCACGCGCTACCTTGGTATCTGATAGCGCTGCGCTCTTACCATCCGTCACTGGTACCGGTTCTGTTAGCCGTAGCAAGCAGTCGGTCAGCACCGGCAGCACAGGTAGTAGCACAGAGACGGTAACCTCAACCAGTCGTAGTGGTGAACTGGATGCCAGTTGGGAAATTGATTTGTTCGGCAAGAATAAATCCAGTCGGGAATATGCTCATGCGCAGCTACAAGCCAGTGTTAATGACTGGCACGACGCTCGTGTGTCGCTGGCAGCAGAGGTGGCCGACGACTATGTGCAGTATCGTGGCTGCAAATTATTGCTTCAGGCCTATCGGAATGCGGCAGCTTCGCAGAACCAGACGCTGCGTATGACACGCACTACAGTGCTGGCTGGCCTAACGGCGCAGTCCGATGGCTATCTGGCCGAGGCGAGTGCTGCCAGCGCTGCGGCGACCGCTACAGGACAAAATGTCTCTTGCGAAGAAATCGTAAAGTCTCTGGTTGCTGTCACCGGCGCCGACGAAACAAGCGTGCGAGACATCATTGATCGCCCGTCGGCACCGACTTTGCCAGAACCGGCCAACTTCAATGTGAACAGTGTACCGGCGGACCTGGTCCGTCAGCGGCCCGATCTGGCGTCGGCCGAACGTACCCTGGCCTCTTACTATGCGGCGATAGGCGAAGCGCGTGCCGATCGCTTCCCCAGTCTGAGTCTGTCCGGATCCATAGCGCTCTCGGCGACTAATTTTTCGTCGCCGGTGCCCACCTGGTCATTTGGCCCCTCACTATCTGTTCCGATTTTCGATGCCGGAAAGAAAAAGGCCGCCGTCGATAGTGCCCTGGCAAGCTACGACAAACAACTGGCAAGTTACCAAAGCTCCGTGCGCAGTGCCATCAAGGCGGTAGAGCAGGCCATGATTGATCTCGATGGTGCTGCGCGCCAGAGTGACGACAGCAAACGTTCTGCGGATCAGTACCAACGCTATGCCGATGCCAAGGAGCAAAGCTGGACGGCTGGACTCGATACCTTGCTGACGCTGGAAGAGGCACGCCGTTCCGCTATTTCCGCCGAAGTCACCCTGATTGAACAGCGGCGCAACCGCATTCGCTATTGGATCGCACTTTACAAGGCATTAGGTGGTGGCTGGCAAGGTGAGAGCAATGCTGTGCCACAAGTTGCCATTCCCACTTCATATTTACAAGGATCCACACAGTGAAGGTATTTCGTCATCGAAAATTGATATTGGCCGTGCTGGTCACCGGCCTGGCCGGTGTGACCTGGTGGCTCTTGCGGCCAAATACAACACCGGCTGCAGTGTCTGCACCGGCACCACTACTGACGATCATTCCTGTCAAAGCGATTTACCAGGATTGGCCAGATACAATCCAGGCCGATGGTAATCTGGCCGCATGGCAGGAAGCCGTTATCAGCGCCGAAACCGGTAGTTTGCGCATCACCAGGCTGCTGGTTGATGTCGGCAGTGTTGTTAAGCGTGGCCAGTTGCTGGCAGAGCTGGCTTCGGCCAGCGCAATAGTCGACGTACACAAGCAACAGGCCGCGGTAGCCCAGGCCCGCGCCACTCTGGATGGCGCACAGGCCGACGTAAGACGTGCCGCGATGGTGGCCGGAGGTGGGGCGCTGTCAGCACAGAAAATTGATGAATATCGCACCACCGAAGCCACTGACCGGGCTTCACTCGACTCTGCCCAAGCGGATTTGCAGAGCAAGCGCATTGTGCTGGCGCAAACGCACATCCTGGCCGTAGATGACGGCATTATTTCCTCCCGCTCTGCCTTGCTAGGCAATGTAGTGAGCGCCGGGACTGAGTTGTTCCGTATCGTGCGGCAGGCACGCATAGAATGGCAGGCGGAGGTAAATCCACAACAGCTCGCGCGCATTCGCACTGGCCAATTGGCACATGTATTGCTGCCGGGTGGCAAGGCGGTGGAGGGCAAAGTACGATTGGTCGCGCCCACCATTTCTACCTCCAGCGGCCGAGCAATTGTCTATGTCAGCCTGTCGGCCGGCAGCATGGCGCAATCTGGCATGTTTGCCAGCGGCAGCATCGAACTCGGCAAGCAGCGTGTGTTGACCTTGCCCGAGAGCGCAGTCGTATTGCGCGATGGGCGCTCGGATGTCTACATACTCAATGCCGACCAGGCCACCGTGGGGCGCCGCACCGTCGTTACCGGCCGCCGCCAGGGCGGGGCTGTAGAGATCGTTTCAGGTCTTGACGTGACTTCTTCTGTCGTACGTAGCGGTGCGGCGTTCTTGTCCGACGGCGTCGCAGTCAAGGTCCTGCCAGCAACACAGAGCAAGCAGGACGCCACATGATCAATATCTCTTCCTGGTCAATCCGCAAGCCGGTACCGGCCATCCTGTGCTTTTTCCTGTTGACCGTGCTGGGCTTGATGGCCTTTAACCGACTGCAGATTCAAGACTTCCCGGACATGGATCTGCCGACCATCAACATTGCCGCCACGCTCGAAGGTGCGGCCCCCTCGCAACTGGAAAACGAGGTGGCGCGCAAGATCGAAGATCAGTTGACCTCGTTGACGCTGCTGGATCACGTCACCACCACCATCACGGATGGTTCGGTCGCCATCAGCGTCACATTCAAGCTGGAAAAGAACTCTCAGGCAGCGCTCAGCGAAGTCCGCAATGCCGTCGATAGCGCGCGTGCCGATTTACCCTCGGAGATGAGCGATCCGACGGTGTCGAAAAGCGAAGTCGCTGCCTCACCGTTGCTAACCTATACTGCCAACTCATCTGTGCTAGATGAGCAGGATCTATCCTGGTTTATCGATAATGACTTGAACAAAGCTTTGCTGGCAGTCAAAGGCGTCTCCAGCGTGACGCGGGTCGGTGGTATCGATCGCGAAGTCAGCATCGATCTGGATCCGGCCGTAATGGCAGGACTCGGGTTGACGGCAGAAACCGTTTCCACTCAGCTTAAGGCCATGCAGCGGGAACGCTCGGGTGGGCAAGGCGAGGTCGGCGGTCTACGTCAATCCACGCGTACGCTCGCAGGGGTCGGTTCCATCGAAGAACTGGCGGCGCTGAGCATCACCACTGGCGATGGCCGTCGTGTGCGACTGGACCGCATCGCCAAAATCAGCGATGGTTCGGCTGTGCGCAGTTCCTACGCCTTTCGTGACGGCAAGCCTGTCATCGGGGTGCAGATCACCCGAGCCATCGGCAATTCGGATGTCACGGTCTTGCGCTCCCTGCGTGCAGCAGTCACGAAATTCTCTGCATCACATCCGCAAGTCAATATCGTCGAGGCCAGCAATACTGTCACCGCCATTGAAGATAACTACTCTGGCTCGATCGACATGCTGGTCGAGGGGGCAATCCTGGCGATCATCGTGGTGTGGTGGTTTCTGCGCGACTGGCGCGCTACGCTGGTCTCGGCTGCGGCATTGCCGCTGTCTATCATCCCGACCTTCGGTTTCGTCTACCTGGCCGGTTATTCGCTCAACACCATTACCTTGCTCTCCTTATCTCTGGTCGTCGGCATTTTAGTCGACGATGCCATCGTCGAGATCGAGAACATCGCGCGGCACCTGCGCATGGGAAAGACACCCTACAAGGCAGCGATGGAAGCTGCCGACGAAATCGGTATGGCGGTCATTGCCACCACGTTCACACTGGTCGCGGTATTTCTGCCAACGGCGTTCATGTCCGGCATCCCCGGCCTGATCTTCCGCCAATTTGGCATCACCGCGTCGGTCGCGGTGCTGATGTCGCTGCTGGTGGCGCGTTTGCTGACGCCGATGATGGCCGCGTATTTGCTCAAGGCCAGTACCGAAATCGAGCATGACAGTGCTCTCATGACCCGTTATCTAGGGTGGGTCCAGGCTTGTCTGAACAATCCGCGGCGTACAGCATTGGCGGCGGGATGCTTTCTGTTGCTATCGCTGGCCATGTCGCTGGCGTTGAAGACGGCATTTTTTCCAGCGCAGGACAAGGCACAAACCAAGGTGACGCTGGAGCTCGCTCCTGGCAGTACGATCCAGGACACTCGTGTTCTCACACAGCAGGCCCAACAATTGCTGCGGACATTGCCAGCGGTAACGAGTGTCTTTTCTGCTGTCGGCACCGGCAATAGCAATGGCAGTGCGGCCGGCAGCAATGACACCGTGGGTAAGATACGCAAGGCGACCCTGACAGTCGATTTGGCGTCAAGACACCAGCGCAACCAAAAACAGTCTGCGGTCGAGGATGACATGCGTCGGGTCCTGCGCGATCTTCCAGGTGTGCGGGTGGCAGTCGGCAATGGCGGCAATGGAGAAAAACTCGACATTACGCTGGCTGGCAGCGATTCCGGTGCGCTCGAATCGGCCGCTGCGGCACTGGAAACACAATTGCGGACATTGAAAGGCATTGGCAACGTCAGTTCCAGCGCGGCGCTGCAACAGCCGGAAGTGCAGTTCGTGCCGGATTCCGCTCGTGCTTCGGCACTGGGCGTGACGGCGGCAGACGTCGCCGACGCCATTCGCGTAGATACCTATGGCGATTATTCCAGCTCGCTGCCTAAACTTAATCTGCCTGAGCGCCAGATCGCCTTGCGGGTACGTATCGATCCGTCGCAGCGTGCCTCTCTGGAAGAAATCGGGCAATTGAGAGTGACCGGCAGCAACGGCAAGATCGCGATTGCCTCGCTGGGCGATCTGAAGATGGGCAGCGGCCCGGCCCAGATTGACCGCATTGATCGGGAACGCAACATTACGCTGTCAGTTGAACTGAACGGCCGCACGCTCGGTGAAGTAGATAAAGAAGCCAAGCAGCTCTCAGCTTTCAAGCAATTGCCGGCCGGCGTGCATACGATCGAGCAAGGTGAGTTACAGCACATGAGTGAACTGTTCCAGAGTTTCGGTTTGAGCATGGCCATCGGTATTTTCTGTGTCTACGCTGTTCTGGTCTTGCTGTTTCATGACTTCATGCAGCCGGCGACAATTTTGTGTGCCTTGCCACTATCGTTGGGAGGCGCCTTGTTTTCATTGCTGGTGACGCACATGAGTTTTTCGATGCCCTCTGTCATCGGATTGTTGATGCTCATGGGCATTGTCACCAAGAATTCCATCCTGCTTGTGGAATACGCGATTGTGGCTCGCCAGCAGCGAGGCATGGACCGACTGGCGGCATTGATGGATGCCTGTCATAAACGTGCTCGTCCGATCTTGATGACGACCATTGCAATGGGCGCCGGCATGCTGCCCAATGCACTGGGAGTAGGTGCAGAACCGAGCTTCCGGCAACCTATGGCCATTATCGTCATAGGTGGCTTGTTGACATCAACGCTGCTCAGTCTGCTGGTGATTCCAGTGATCTTTACCTACGTGGACGATCTGGAACGATGGTTGCGGAGGTGCTTCCGCACAGTGATGTCTCGCTCGGACCATCGAGAGACTGCACATGACATCAAGTGAAGCATCCGCTCATGTTGCCATTCCCAAGCGTGTTTTCGAATCCGATCTTTTGATTTGGCGCGTGAAGCTGGCGCATTGCTTCGATTTCTCAAATCACATGATTTGTTGTTCTATCACTTCTTAATAAAAGGCTATCGTGTCTATCCCTATCAAAAATCCCCGTTTCATTTTCCTTGGTTGTTTGTTTATGTCCTGCATGACCATCACTAACGCTCATGCAGACGAGAGCGCAGCAGAACCGGCGTTGGGTGTCAATCCACCGTTGACCGACTCGTGGCGTTATTCGTTGATGGCAGGTGTCGCCAATATGCCAAAGTATTCCGGTTCAAGCGATCAAAAAACCAAGGCGATAGGCGGTTTTAGCGCAACGTACGGCCGCTATTTCATTGGTGGCGTCGACGGTGAATCAACCCCACTAGGCCTTGGTCTCTATCTCTACAACGACGAGCATTGGCGCGTCGGAGTGGCGTTATCTTATGATCTACAGAGCGCGCGCAAGGAGTCCGTTGACGAAAGTCATTTGCACGGACTGGGCGATATTGCGCAGACGGCCCATGCAACGTTGTTTACTTCCTACACGCGCGATTGGTTCGGTCTGCGAACAGGTCTTTCGACTGATGCTGGCGGAAAACATCAAGGAACGACGGCGAATTTAGACCTGGATGGAAAATATCAACCCATCGAGCATCTGGTGCTAAGCGCAGGACCCGGGCTTACCTGGAACAGCAGTCAATACAATCAGACGTTTTACGGCATCACTTCGCAACAAAGTGCCCGGTCCGGCTTATCGGCATATTCGCCTGGATCGGGAGTCACTCTGCGCATCTCGGTCGGAGCGAATTATCAGCTCACTCGCAACTGGAATGTCGGGACGCGCTTGGGTATCTCCAGATTGCCATCAGAAGTGGCGAACAGCCCCATCGTCAATGATCGGACACAGGTCAACTACGGCATTTTCGCCAATTACAAATTTGACTGATCCAAGCATGCAGAATAGGCGAGCAATACGTTGATTTTTCTATTGTCATTCGATTGATGGTATTGCCGCCCGTATAGTTAGAGTAATTAGCTAGAGTAATCGGATATGGGAGGTGACTATATGCAGTCATCAGTGCCTAGCCACTACGGGCAGCGTATCACCTGAAAGGTGCATGCAGTTTTCTTCTGCATGGAAACGCTATGTCTGATGTAAATGAGTACAGCGTGAAGTTGAGGTCATGGAATGCTCGTTTTCCGTCGGTGGATCAGGCTCCGTTGCACGAATTTCTGACGTAAATATGATCTGTGCAATATGAGATATTTTTCAAAATTGAAATCGTTGCAGCTGATGGCATTGCCTGCGTGCTCACGAAAATGGCGCATTCTACAATCGGTTCTTCGATGTATTTTATCCGTCACGTTCATCTTGTTTTTTGCTACCGTGATGCTCGTTTTTCTCCTTCTCGCGATGACCGATCCATTAGAGTTTATTTGACACATCTCAGAAAAAAATCTCACAAAGTAAACATGCCTCACTGTCAGCTATGTATTTTTCGATGGTGGAAGTAATTTTTCAATATGGCGGTGTGTAATTTAACGGAAACATTGGGAATTTATTTTTCAATCAAATCTACAAAACCACGAAAATATTTTAGAAGCACATTGCCGAGCATGGTGATTCGATTGATAGAAGGCGTTCCCTCGCAACTGTTGACAGGGGAGAAGAAAAACAAGACCGAATTGGCTGAGACAAAATTTTCTTACTCCCCGGTAGCGCTATATTTTTTAACGTAGTGAATCACAAAGCTCGGCTGTGATTCGTAAAAATTGATCTATGTCTTGGCTTGAATGGCAATGGAGAGGAGACACACGTATGGCACCTCTCATCCCAAATGACTCCAGCATCCGTTTTGAATAAATACTTGTTGAAACTCTTTCATAGACGATAACCCCGCGTTTTGCATACTCTCGCACGGCCTGGGTATGCTCAATGCCGGCAATCTCAATGGCAATGATGAGGTCTCGCTTGGCAAGATCGTCATAGTCGAGAAAGACTGTCACGCCATTCAGGTTTCTAAGGCCGGTGACCGCTTCAGTGCCATTGAGCATGTGAGCCAGAAGAGCGCGTTCGTGCAGTTCAATGGCAGTAATTCCTGCAACAAACTGCGCGCGACGGCTTATGCTTTCACCTAGTTGAGCACCGATCCAGCAAACGTAATCAGTGATTTCTGTGATGACTGCGTATTGAGCAGGCGCAGGGCTGCCCAAATTCCAAAAATCTTCCGGCCTGCCAATAAGCTTGTGATGTGACAATGCAGCGGCACGATTGGATAGCCAAGCCATTCCAGATCCTCTGCAACCATAAAATTTATATGGTGCAATATTGATGGCATCGACGGGGGTCTCTGCCAGATCGATCAGGCCATGAGGGGCATGCTGAACAGCATCAACGACGATATATAAATCTGGTTTGATCGCACGCGCTTGCTTGACGATATTTTTGATGTCGAGCTTGGCGCCGGAAATGTTTGATGCATAGATAACATTGAGCAAGCATGTATTCTCATCAATAAGGCGACAAATTTCTTCAACATCGACTCCGCCCGTTATGGCATTGCTTTTCGCAACCCGTAGTTGCTTGCCGGTCTTATCGGAATAAGAAACCATCGCATCATATGCAGAGGGATGCTCCAATACGGTCGTGACAGTATTGCTGCCAGGAACATTTTCGACGATCGCGCGCACAATATCGAACATGGCTCCTGAGGCTGTTAATGAGGCATAAACCGCCCCGCCTTCTGCGTTCAATATTGTCTTGAAATCATCGCTGCCTTTTTTCTGGATGGCTTGAAGAGAGAGCGCAATATCGTGGATGCGCTCAGGGCAGTCTGGAATTGCATCGACTTGGGAAAGTTTTTCTACCGCTTTTTTTAACCGAAATGATCCGCCGGCATTGTCGAAAAATAGTCTTTCCCGGTCATTCGGATCTCTATCGACGAAATGAAATTTGTCTTTGATTTCCTGCATCAACTTGTCCGAAAACAGTTTTCCGCTATTCGTATTCATGTCCATGTTCATAAAAGTACCTTTGAGTTTTTCGTATGTATGCAAACGCTCTTGCTATTTCTAATGTGAGCGGAGATCCGAGAGGAATTTTTTCGCCCGTTCACTTTGTGGATTCAAGAAGAAATCTTCTGGCGTCCCAGTCTCCACAATGCGCCCCTGGTCCATGAACCAGATGTGATCAGCAACCTCGCGTGCGAACCCCATTTCGTGCGTGACACACATCATGGTCATGCCATCGCGTGCCAGTTGTTTCATTACTTGCAATACCTCACCAACCATTTCAGGATCGAGTGCAGAGGTAGGTTCATCGAACAGCATCGCTGGCGGATCCATCGCCAGTGCACGGGCAATGGCAACGCGCTGCTGTTGGCCGCCGGAGAGTTGGCCCGGGTAAGCGTCAGCCTTGGCCACCAGTCCCACTCGTTCTAGCAACTCCAGTGCTTGTATGCGCGCATCGCTGCGTCGGGAGCGGCGAACGTTGACGGGGGCAATGACGATGTTTTCCAGTACCGACAGGTGGGGAAACAGATTGAAACTTTGAAACACGAAGCCCACGCGTGCGCGGAAGTGGTTGAGATCGAGCTTGGGGGCGTAGATATCCTGGCCGTCGAAAGCGATGTGGCCTTTTTGAATCTGTTCCAGGCGATTGACGGTGCGGATGAGCGTAGATTTCCCGGAACCGGATGGGCCACAGATGACCACAACTTCGCCTTTGGCGACATTGGCGTTCACGTCTGCCAAGGCATGGTAGCTGCCGTACCATTTATTGACCTGCTCAAAAGAGATCATGTGTTGGGTATGCTGATTCGCTTGAATTTGATGCGTTGTCATGACGAATTCCAAGAAAGAGTTGCTAGGCTGCGGTTGGCGCGACGTTCGCCACCACGGCGGTGATATTGCGCTTGCCGGTGCGTTGTTGGTTGATGCGGCGCTCCAGCCAGCGCGCCAATTGCGTCAGCATTGAACACAGGGCGAAGTAGATCAGCGCGAGCATGATAAATACCGGAAAAGGCTTGGTCAGCAAGGTACTGTTGATCTGGTTGGCGGCAAAGGTCAGTTCGTTGACGCTGATGACATAACCGAGCGAAGTTTCCTTGATGGTCGAGACGAACTGGCTGACCATGGCCGGCAACATGTTGTAGAGCGCTTGCGGCAACACGATCTTGAACATGGTTTGACCATAGCCCATGCCGAGTGCACGTGCAGCTTCCGTTTGCCCATGGGGGATACCTTCGATGCCGGCTCGAATCACTTCAGCCAGATAGGCTGCTTCGTACAGCACGACGGTTACCAGCATGGTAGTGAAGCCGGAAATTGTGGTGCCAATCAAGAGCGGGATGAAAAAATACACCCAGAAGATAAACATCACCAGCGGCACGCCGCGTACGGTGTAAATGACCACCGCAGCCGGTGCGCGCAGTATGGCAAACGGGCTGATGCGTCCCAATGCCAGCAGTATGCTGACCGGAAACGCCAAGGCCAGCCCGGCCACTGACAGGAGCAGAGTGATTGCCAGCCCGCCCAGCGGTCCGTTGGGATATTGGCCGATCAGCAGCAGTATCCAGTTGTCCTGCAGAATATGAAAAATGTCGGTAATCACGATAATCCTCAGCGCGTCTTGATGCGATAGCGGTTTTCCAACGCTGCGCCAGCGGCCATGATGAGTAGGGAAATCCCTAAATAAATGGCAGTCGTCAACAGATAGGTTTCGATGGTATGAAACGACTGGCTTTCTATTTCGCGCGTGGCATAAGTGAGCTCTGCCACGCCGATCGCCATGGCTAGACTGGTGTTCTTGAACAACAGGACGCTATGACTGACTAATGTCGGTAACGCAATGCGCAATGCCTGCGGCAAGATCACCAGACGCGATGCCTTGAGGTAGGAGAGCCCGAGTGCACGGGCTGCTTCCATTTGCGCGGCGGGGATGGCGCGAATGCCGCTGCGCAGGCTTTCCGAAATATAGGCCGACATGCCCATGCCGACGGCAATAATGGCAAACAGAAATTCGCTATGTCGTTGGTTGAACCAGAGTTGCATCGCATCCGGCAGCAAGGTCGGCACGCCGAAATACCAGAGTAGAATTTGCACCAGCATGGGGACGTTCTGGTGATACTCGACATACACTGCCACGGCGCGTTCGGCCCAGCGATTGCGGGTCATGCGCAGCAACGCAAGAAGAATGCCTAGCGCCATGGCCAGCAACCAGGCATAGCCGGTCAGCTGGAGCATGGTGGCAACTCCTTCAATGATCAGGCGCGGATAGTCCTCGCGCAGTAGCACTGAAAAATCAAGCTTGATGCTCATATGGGAATCTTCCTCATTGCGTGCTTGCCGCAGCGCCGATTGCTATCGGCTGACGCTGCGGCAGCACAGATTCGTACTCGTTTCGGTCTGTCTGCTACCGTTTGACGATCAACCTTTGATCGCTTCGATCTTGAAGCCGCGTTGCAATTTATATGTGGTGTTAGGGCCGAGCCATTTATCGAAAATCTGTTTGGCTTCGCCCGTCTTTTCCATATTCTCCAGCACGCCGTTGACATGCTTGATCAGTGCGGTCTCTTCCTTGCGCATGCCGACGCCCCAGGCTTCACGCATCAATGCCGGCTCAAGAATGTCGATCGGTGCGCTGTCTTCGGTTTGCTGCTTGAACTTGATGAGCATCAGTTCGGATACGGCAAAACCTTCCACCTTGCCTTGCTGCATCGCTAAAAATGCAGCAGGCGGATCCTGGAAGGTGGTGGTGGTGGCTGTCGGCAATGATTTACGTACGCCGATCTCGGAGGTTGAACCCTTGGTAGCACTGATGCGCTTGCCCGCCAGATCATTGAGCGACTTGAATCCGGAAGAATGTTTGGCTGCGACCTTTTGCAGGCTGACGTAGTAACTGTCGCTATAGGCAATCTGTTCTGCGCGTTCTGGCGTCCAGCCCAGGTTGGCGACGACGATATCGACCCGATTCTGTTGTAACTCAGGGATACGCGCTGCAACGGAAATGAGCTTCAACTCCAGTTTCACGTTCAGACTTTTTGCGACGGCTTTACAGAAGTCGACATCGTAGCCCTGAATCTCACGCGTTGACGGATTGGGGAAGCTGAAGGGCTCGGCGGTGCCGAGCGTGCCACAGGTGAGCGTGCCTTTTTGTTTGATATCAGACAGCTGGTCGGCTGCCGCAGAGAAACTCAAGACCATGAACGCGGCAGATACCGCTGCAGCGACAATTTTAGCTTGCTTCAATTTCAACATGATTGCTCCCGATGGATAAGTGGTAAGGCGATTAATGCAACGTCAGTGCAATAGCAGTGGGTTGTGAGCGTGGTGAACTTCGATGGCAGGCTATTAACTTGTAATAGTCCGTTTTGCGGGGCAAGAGGGGATGACTAAAGCAGGAGCAACTTGGCTCAATGAATGAACACAGCTTGATAAGGCTGACATTGACGTCTCCTATAAAAATGATGTTTTTCTCTGTCTTTACCTGATTCTTTGACAGCATCATAGGCAGCAAAAGAAAATAATTAAAGCGATATTTAATGATCAATTTACATCGCTTTTAGGAATACAATTTGCTGTCTGGCTTGCTCAACGTTTTCTTTTTGTGATCACTATGTTCTCTTTCAAACAGCTTGAAGCCTTGTATTGGATTGCCACTCTAGGGGGATTTGCGGCAGCTGCACGCAAGCTCAATACCACGCAGTCGGCAGTATCGAAACGGATAAAAGAGTTGGAAGCCAGTTTTGATACGGCGCTCTTTGACCGCGACCTCCGGCAGGCCCGCTTGACAGAAAAAGGGGCGGAGGTGCTGCTCGTAGCCAAGCGCTTACTCGAACAACGTGATGCCGCCGTCGAACAGTTCAGCAAGCCCGAGGTGATGGAGCGTCGTTTGAGAATTGGCGTCACTGAACTGACGGCGATGACCTGGTTGCCGCGACTGGTGAAACGAGTGCAGCAACATTATCCTAAAGTAGTGATGGAGCCAGATGTTGATCTGAGCGTCCATTTGCGGGATAAATTATTGGCCGATGAAATTGACATCATTATCGTTCCTGATGCGTTTTCAGAATCGCGCTTTTCAGTTCTTCCCATGGGCAAGGTAAAGAGTGCGTGGATGGTCAAGCCTGGGTTGCTTCAAAATGACCGTGTACTGCGTATGCATGAACTGGCGCAGCACACCATACTGACGCAAGGAGATAAATCGGGTACGGGCATCATTTATGATCGCTGGTTCAAGTCGCAGGTGGTCAGCGCCAATAATTCCATCAGCTGCAGTAGTCTGGTGGCACTAATAGGATTAACGGTCTCCGGCTTGGGGATTAGTTATCTACCTTACCTATGTCTGCGGTCATTGGTAGAGCGCGGTGCCCTGGAGATCGTCAACACGACGCCTGCGTTGCCGGAAATTTCTTATGTTGCTTTGTATCGAGGAGAACGCAAGAGCAATTTCATTTCTTCCATTCTGATGCTGGCGCGGGAATGCTGTGAATTCTCCGAACTTTTTCAGACCGAGGAGGTGGGGGCGGGCGGAATATATTCTGGCGTATCGCCATTCTAATGAGCCTCCTGAGGCTGTACATGTGTGTATCGGCGGCATCGCCACCCGGGGAATATTCAACATGCACCGTAATTGATCCGAGATACTTTGCTAGAAAAACCATTGGTCAGTGCAGCCCTTGTCTAGCCCAAGGGGGGGCTCAATCCACACTTGTGGATTTTGTTGGCAGCGAAGTGTTGCTGGAACAGGTCAGCGTTGATGATGGAGAAAGTGGTTCTGCCAAGACTTCTGCTTCATTTAGAAAAAATCGCACCGCTACCATTAACGCATCATATGTATACATCTTTACTCCAGCATCGACAGTTCGAAGACGAATACCTTCATCGCCATTTGCTGTGTCAAGTCAAGCCGGTCGAATTCGATACCGTGCAACGCAGGTTCGCTTGCGCCGCCTTTTTGTATGTTACGGATAATTGCGCTGGTTTCGATGTGCGTATCGGCGTCCTTTGACTTAAGCGAGAACGATACACGCAAGCGGTCGCCGACCTGTCCCAGCGTCCACGCTGCAACCAGTGACATGCCAAGCCCACTGATTCCCTTCGCGAGGCCAATGCCTTTATAGGACTTTCTTGTCTCTTCGAAGCCGTAGCGAACCGGGAGGCGTGCGCGCACCCGAATCGACTTACGCGCGCGCAGACGCTGGATCACCCCGGGCTTCGAAAGGATGATGTAGTTGAAAGGGAACGGGCAAACCGACTCGACAGTGCACACAAAGCGGAACACAGCTTGACTGGCAATAGCGACGACCTCCACGTTTTCGCCCACTCCCAGCGGCATGACTCTCCCTTCGAGCAAGGGTGCTGTCGTGAATAGCGCTTCATTGGGGGCAAAGCCGATGATCCGACACGGATGTAGCGGTCCGGCGCCACCAGATTGCGGGCGCACGCCGATCTGTGCACCGATGGTCAAATGCATGTCTTTGATCGTCACCGGGTCGGGCAGATCGGGCTTGCCAACATCGATGACGTCGGTCGCATCGACCGGTTCGGACACGTCGCCGCGCTGCGGTCTGAAATTGTCGAATAGAAACTTGCGCTCCTCGGCGTCGGCCAAAATCGCGCCAGCATCGAACAACAGCGTGCCATCGCTATCGACGATTGGCCAGTTGAGAGGGGTGCCGAGCGGCACGGTGTCGAGGTTCAGTGTGCTGGACGTGACCTCGCCAGGAGGCCCAACGGTATCTTCGTTCATTTGCGTCCTTGGTCAGTAAGCCAATCAAGTAACAGTTAATGGTGTAGACGTCGTTGTTAGTCAAAAGTCTAACCTAAAACCGGTGCATCTGAAATGGCCCTGTCCACTTAAGACTGCCAATGGCACTAGTCAGTATTTTCTTCTTGGGGCGGGTCTGATTTCGTGACTTTCTTTGGCGAAATAAACCTCCAGGAAGCAGGCTCAATAGGCCACCGCAATACCCTAGCCTAACCTAACGCCCTTTAGTATCCGTTGTACAACAGACCGCCATCCTATAGGCCCAAGGTCCTATATTGCGCAGACATACGGCACAGTATCTTTGGCCCGTTGGCACAACACTCTCCTTCGATGCACAAGCAGCACTCGCCACCGTTTGGAGAGTTATCGATGGACACCGCAAGGCAGAGATACAGAGATCAATTCTCTCAACCTACAGGGAACTGAATCTAAACAAGCTGTCAACTAGGAGCATAAAATGAATACGAAAAATATGACTGTCCGAGCCAAACTGACCCTGGCTTTCGGTGGCTTGGCGCTGATTGTTCTTATCGCTTCAATAGTAGCGATCAATGCATTAAACAGCTCCAATCAACAATTCGTATCATACGTATCCGGGATTGATGCACGGGCTCATCTCGTTGAACGCATCCATGCGTCTGTTGGCGAAAGGGCTATTGCCGTTCGTAATATGGTATTAGCGACTAGTCAAGCTAACATTGATCGCGAAAAGGCCACCGCAGTAAAGGCACATGAGGAAGTGCAAAAAAATCTGGAACGGTTAAGAAGTATGGTCGCTGGAAATGACATTCCTCAAAACGTAAAATCGTTGGTCGCAGACATAGACAAGATTGAGCAATCGTATACGCCGGTTGCGCTTGCGATTGTGGACCTAGGCAGCAAGAATAAGCGTGAGGAGGCTATCGCAAAGATCAACAATGAATGCATACCACTCCTCACCGCCTTAATCGAAAAAGCGAATGCCTATGCCGATACAACCGCAGGGCGGTCACAAGCATTGCTCGCCGAAGCCGAGGAACAATATAGAAATCAGCGTACTCTCCTGATTATCGTCTGTGCGCTGGCATTCTTGAGTGCAGCCGTGGCTGGTACTCTCATCACAATCAGCTTGTCCAAGGCTCTGGGTGCTGAACCAAATACGCTAAGTGAGATCGCCCAAAGAGTTGCGGAAGGTAACCTGAGTTTGGTCGCGGGCTCTGAAGGCGCCCCGGAAGGCAGCGTGCTGGCCTCCCTCAATCGCATGCAGAAAAATCTGGTCGGCATTGTCAGTAAAGTACGGCAAACATCTAGCTCGATTGCGACGGGAGCTGCCGAAATTGCATCCGGCAATCTTGACCTCTCATCCCGCACCGAGCAACAAGCAGGTTCGCTCGAGGAAACTGCATCGGCAATGGAGGAGTTGACATCTACCGTGAAGCAGAACGCAGACAATGCCCGTCAGGCCAGCCAGTTGGCAGTCTCTGCCTCTGAAATTGCTATCGAGGGCGGTGTCGTAGTCAATCAAGTAGTCACGACAATGGATGCTATCAATACATCGTCACGCAAAATCGTCGACATCATCGGTGTCATCGACGGCATTGCCTTCCAGACCAATATTCTGGCCTTGAACGCCGCCGTGGAAGCTGCCCGTGCCGGTGAACAAGGGCGCGGCTTTGCGGTGGTAGCGACCGAAGTACGTAGTCTTGCGCAGCGCAGTGCGGCGGCGGCTAAAGAAATTAAGGTGCTCATTGACGACTCTGTTTCCAAGGTCGAAGAAGGTAGCAAACTCGTGGGGCAAGCAGGCAGCACAATGGAACAGGTTGTCTCTAGTGTCAAACGCGTGACCGATGTTGTCAGTGAAATCAGCGCTGCGAGCAATGAGCAGAGCGACGGTATTGGTCAAATCAATCTAGCTATTACTCAGATGGACGAAGTTACCCAGCAGAATGCTGCCTTGGTAGAGGAAGCCGCAGCTGCATCAAAATCGCTCCAGGAGCAGGCTCAGCAGCTTGAGCAAGCCGTGAGTGTGTTTAAACTTGAGTCAGGTCAAAGCGCTGGGCACAATCCATCATTTGCGACCGAAGCTCCAGCACTCAAGCCTGCTACAAACACTATTGCTAAGCTGACTACAAAACCACAGAGCACAAAAATCAGTCATGTAACTCCGAAGGTGATAGAACCAAAGCTAGCATTAGTAGGTGATGGCAATGGTTCCTGGGAGCAATTTTAGTAAATAAGGTCAGGGATTTTCGTTGTTGCCACGGAAGTGAGCAGCTTGGAATTGCGCAGTGAGGTGGTAGCAACGGAAATCAAAGTTCTCATTACCGAATCGATTTAGAAAATCGGAAGCTGTATTTAACTGGTTTCTCAAACTTGAAACACGATCTGAACGGTCGTGGCGAGTATCAAACTCGTGATTGAGTGGGGGACTGGAATTCTCCATTAAAGCTGGAAAAAAGTAACGGCAATCGCACCAAGTAATTTGGTGCCAACACATCTACGGTTGTGATGATGACGCCGACTGCGATTTCTCTGATCAATAAAATTTATTGATATGGACGCATATTTTTGGTGATTTTAATCAAACCTAACGATGCAGTGGTGGATTTTTCCTTTTCGAGATAAGTTCAATAGACAAGGCGATGAAAATGCCAAATGAATTTGATAGGCTTAGTATAGAAGAGGCTGTATGTTCAAAAATTGAGTCAGAAGTAGCAATGTTGAATGAGTTATTGTCATTGCTCGAAGACAGGACGGAAGAGCTATATCTGTGCTTGCCTATAGCCAGTGTCCAAGAGATAAAAAAATAACAAATGAGATTTTGTTAAGAATGAAAAATTGATGGCGTTCAACGGGCCATTAATTTAATCGTAATTTATCTTGCTGCAAATCCGCTGCGTCACCACCAGTGTAGCGCTGCAATTCCAGATATTGCCATTACACCCAATATGCCTCGAATATCCTGAGATAGAACAAAAATGGCCTAGCCCGAGTGGGGCTAGGCCATTGATGCCACAGATATTCTTTGGTGGTGATAGGTGGATTTGAACCACCGACCCCAGCATTATGAGTGCTGTGCTCTAACCAACTGAGCTATATCACCAAAAGCAAGCCCACGATTATGATGTTGGCCCGCACTTCTGTCAAGAACTTTAAAGTGAAGCACTCAATGCAGCGCCGGCTACTGCCTGCAGTACCTGCGCCAGTACGCGCGCTGTCGCATCATCTGCATCGCAATCAATCACCAGTCTTTGTGGCATGCTGCGTAGCCAGGTCAGTTGTCGTT
>Ga0302155_10000567_pt1 | contig 28949 bp, 19 predicted proteins | sample I_Bog_N3_1_FD_193508 | JGI IMG/M metagenome (GOLD analysis project Ga0302155, IMG submission 193508) | Peat permafrost microbial communities from Stordalen Mire near Abisko, Sweden - I_Bog_N3_1 | ecosystem: Environmental > Terrestrial > Soil > Wetlands > Peat | place: Sweden: Abisko, Stordalen...
CCGCTCTAGTGGTAGGCGCTGCCGCGCAGACCGTCGAGGTCCAGGCCGCCGGCGAATTGCTGGAAACTGAATCTTCTTCCGTCGGCAATCTCCGCACCGAAGAAGCCGTCAGGGATCTGCCCCTGAACGGCCGCAACTTTAATGAGCTGTTTAGCCTGGGCGCGGGGGCCATCCCCACGACAACCCAAGCCGTCAGCATTCCCTACACGCAGCAGCGCGGCCCCTCGTACTTCGCCATCAACGGCTCTCGCCCTCAGGAAAACCGCACGCTTGTCGATGGCATTGGCGACAACGAGAACCACAACAGCATGACCGCGGTCTTCCCACCGATCGACGCTATTCAGGAGTTCTCGGAAGAGACCAACGACGCCGACGCGCGCTATGGACGCGGCAACGGCGCAACCATCAACGCGGTCATCAAGTCCGGCACGAATCATTACCACGGCGAGGGTTTCGAGTTTCTGCGCAACACCGCTCTGGACGCCAGAAACGATTTCAATATTCCCAAAGCAGGACCGACAGGACAGAAAGCCGCGCTGCGGCAAAACGAGTTTGGCGTCACCTTCGGCGGACCAGTCTTTCCCAAGCAGGCCAATCCCAAGACCTTCTTCTTTGCCGACTATGCTGGAAAGCGCTTCGCTCAGGGCCAGACGAATGTGGAAAGTGTGCCAGTTGTCAATATCACTTCAGCAGGTTATGACTTCACGAATTATTTTATTCAGAAACCCAGCCTTGTTATCAAGAACCCACTTAACAATACGATCACATATACAAAATCCAATCCCATCATTCCAGCAAATACTCCGGGTTTGGACCAGACCGGAATCAACATTCTGAATTTCTACCAGAAATATGCACAGCCGAATTATGGCAGTGCGAATGCGGTAGCCAACAATTTCTTCTACGGCCCGTTGTTGATCATCAACGAAGACGACTTTGATGTGAAGATCGACCGCAAGTTTACCGAAAATGACAGCGCCTTCCTTCGCTACAGTCAAGGGCGTGACATCTTCTCCCAGCCCGGCGTCCTGCCCACGCCTCTGGTGGGCGACGTCATCTGCGGGCCTGCGTCGGACCCTGCGCATCAGGCTGTGCTCAGCGAAACGCATGTCTTCTCGCCAACCATCCTCAACACGGCACGCTACGGCTGGACTCGCTTCTTTGTCTACGCCAAAAACTGGGATGCGGGACTGAACCTTGCCTCCCCCGCCAACCTCAACATTCCCGGTGTGGATTTTGCGAATAATCCCCTGAGCGACGGGTTGCCGGTGATAACCTTTACCGGCTCCACGGCAATCGGCGACGCGGGCAACAGCCCCACGAACATTGGAACCAACAATTACCAATGGGACGACGATCTGACCCTGGTTCGCGGCAAGCACTCGCTGGATCTCGGCTTCGATCTGATTCGTCTCGAATACAATATGTTCCAAACCGGCGCGGAGCACGGCTCCGAGGCTTACGCAACGCGCTACACCGGTCTGGCCTGGAGCGATCTGCTCTTCGGTGCACCGACGAGCGGCTCCTACTCCTTCCCCTCTGAGGTCGGTTTGCGACAGAGCGATCTGTCCTTCTATGCGCAGGACAATTACAAGGTCAGCAACAGGCTGACCTTGAACCTGGGCGTGCACTATGAGAACTTCCTTGGCTGGCCATGGACTGAAGTTCACAACAAAGAATACGCCTTCGTTCCCTCCACCTCGACGACGGCTCTGGAGCAGGTGGGATCCAGCGGTGTTCCGAAGAGCGGATTGAGCGGCAACAACGCGAACTTTGCGCCGCGCGTGGGCGCAGCCTACAAGATCACCAACAAGACGGTCTTTCACGCCGGCTATGGCATCTACTACGCGGCGCCTGACGTCGGCAATTCGTCTACTTTGTCGGCCAATGTCCCCGTAGACGATTATTGGGTGTTCAATAATTCGGCCACTTTTGGGGCGGCTACCAACGGTACTCCATTCAACTATGCGAGGAATGGATATGTTCACACCACTGTCACGTCGGGCAGTGGGTTGCAGCCCAATACACCCGCCTTTGCCGTGGATCCGAATGACAAAACTCCATACACCGAGCAGTGGCATGCGGCTATCGAGCAGCAGATCCCCTTCTCGACCGTCCTCAAATTTGCCTATGTCGGAACGAAGGGCACCCACCTGGACAATTTTCGGGACATCAACGCGGGTCAGTTGGGATTGAATGGCGCGACCACTGTTTCCGCAGTGCGCCCCTATCCGTTCTTCGCTCAGATCAGCGAGCTGGAAACACGGCAGGTATCCAGCTATAATGCGGTGCAAGTCACGGCTGAGCGTCGCGCGCATGGACTGAGCTTCCTCGCCTCCTACACCTACAGTCACGCTTTGGACGAAGGTTCGGGTGAATCGGCCTCCGTTACGAATCCCTATAACATCCGTTACGACTACGGAAATGCGGACTACAACGTCCCGAATCGCTTTGTCGCCAGCTCGAATTACCAGTTGCCCTTCAAGGGCAGCGGGCTGCTGGGACCGCTTGAGCGTGGGTGGCAGGTAAACGCCATTGCGCAGTTCTTCGATGGCCTGCCGTTTTCCGTCGCTTCGGGCACCGCATTGGGCGATGGACTGTCGCCCCGCGCACAACTGCTTCCCGGTTTCGGCAACGGATCGCTGCCCCCCAGCAAGCGCACACTTGGGGCATGGTTCAATACCGCGGCCTTCGCGGTTCCCGCCGCGGGGACGTGGGGAAACTCGGGCCGCAATATTCTTGAAGGTCCGGGCACAAAGAGTGTAGATTTCTCAATCTTCAAGGATACCCACCTGACTGAGTCGAAGGTCCTTCAACTCCGCGCGGAGGCTTTCAACCTCGCCAACACGCCGCAGTTCAATAATCCGGCCGCAACCGCTAATACAGCCGCCATTGGAACCATCTCCTCGGCAGCTTCTGAATCAACCTTTCAACGAACTGAGCGTCAGATTCAGTTTGCGGCGAAGATCACCTTCTAACCATCCTGGCGGCGTTCAAGTCACCGAACGCCGCCACTCGATAAATAGACCGCACACTCTCCATGCACGTTCCGTTCCTTCAGATCTACCAGAGGTCCCGTCCTATGGAAATCACCACGCGTAGTCTCTGGACACTTGTCCATGGCATGGGCTTTGGAGCCCTCTATCTACTTGCTTGCTCCGGAGCAATTGTCCTGCTCTTTTTGCGTTCCGCAACGAATGAGCACTCCACACCTAAAGGGGATCGCGTTCTCGGCATTTATCTGACCGTTATGGCTGCCGTGGCATGGCTCACCGTTCTCTCAGGAACCTATATCATTTATCCCTGGTATCGGGCCGCGCCCCCAGCTGGTGCCGCCCATCTCACGGCCTTTCCGCGCTCGCTTCTATTGTCGAATCCCGCGACAAAGCAGTGGCACTTGATCGGCATGGAGTGGAAAGAGCACGTTGCGTGGCTGGTGCCGATAGCGGTCACCATGGCCGCTTTCATAGCCATCAAATATGCTCGCGATCTTAAGCATTCTCCGCCGTTACGAACCGCGCTCTATGGGTTCGTAGCAACCTCGCTCTTCGCCGCCGGTGTTGCCGGTTTCTTCGGAGCGATGCTCGACAAGAACGCACCCGTCGACGGCGGCCAAACCATTCGTCTGGTTCAAGGAGAATAGCTGTGAGCTCACAGAGTGCGATTTCCCAGGACAGCGCCCCAGGGCTTCCTAATGGCTCCGCGGCGGCCGCCATCCTTTCCGCAGGCATCGGCTCGTTTACCCTCGCGCTTTTGACAATCGTTGCCGATCAATCGGCAACTGTGAAAAGCATGCTCTCCATTTACAAGCCCACGGGAGCTCTTTCCGGCGTAACCACTTTCGCTATGCTCGCCTGGATTGTGGTGTGGGCAATTCTCGACTGGCGCTGGCGCGGTCGCAACCCTTCCTTGAAACGCATCAACGTCATTGCGTTTGCGCTGCTTGCATTGAGCCTGCTCGCCACCTTTCCCCCATTGGGCGATCTGCTGTAATACAGCAAAGCGTGCGCGAATCAGATTGTGGAAGGAGGCCCTGACGAACCGCGCGCGAGCCTTTATCTCGTATTGCAACTTAACGGGAAGCAGTTCTCAAGAAGCGTCTGCCTTGACACCCCGCAGTTCAGGCATTAGCCTACATTTAATCGATCACGCCGAAGAGTGGCATTTCAACCTGGAACGGAATCGTATGACCGTATTCACCACAACCGCGATGTGTATTCGCTGCCGCTGTCTTTGCTGCAGTGTGCGGGGAGGTGTCGCGGGCTAGGTTCCGAATAAAGAATCTTGAATCCCTGCAGCCCACCCGCCACAAGGCGCGGTGGGATTTTTATTTTAGGCGAGCATTTTGGATCAGTCTTCATCGCCCGCAAACCACCAACCGACAAGCGACGCGACACGGCGGCAAATGCGCCGAGGAGCAAACTCAAAAACCGGGGAGTAGCAAGTGAACAAACTATATCGCAAGTTGGCCACGCCGGTGACCATCGCCAGTCTGCTGCTAGGTTCGGCAATCGCGCTGAATGCGCAGACGCAGCTGCTCAACGTATCCTACGATCCCACCCGGGAGTTCTATGAGGACTATAACCGGCTCTTTGCGCAACACTGGAAGGCCACAACCGGTCAGGATGTAGTTATCAATCAATCGCACGGCGGATCCGGGAAACAGGCGCGGGCGGTGATCGATGGACTTGAAGCAGATGTCGTTACGCTTGCCCTGGCCTACGACATCGATGCCATTGCGCAGAATGGGTTGCTGGAGAAGGATTGGCAATCGAAGCTACCGTATAACAGCACGCCTTACACATCGACAATCGTGTTACTGGTGCGCAAGGGGAACCCTCTTCATATTCGTGATTGGGACGATCTGGTACGTCCGGGCGTTAAAGTGATCACACCGAATCCGAAGACCTCGGGAGGAGCCCGGTGGAACTATCTCGCGGCTTGGGGCTACGCGCTGCGCAAGTCCGGCAACAATGAACAAAGCGCAAGAGATTTCATGAAGAAGTTGTACGGCAATGTGCCGGTACTGGACTCCGGCGCCAGAGGCTCCACCACCACCTTTGTGCAGCGCGGCGTTGGGGATGTCCTCATCGCCTGGGAAAACGAAGCGCTTCTTGCTCTGAAGGAGTTTGGTTCCGACAAGTTTGAGATCGTGATTCCGTCGGCCACAATTCTTGCCGAACCCCCGGTCGCGGTAGTGGACAAGGTGGCTCGCCAACATGGCACAGAGAAGGTAGCGCACGCCTATCTCGAGTATCTGTATTCGCCCGAAGCGCAGGACCTGGCAGCGAAGTATTTTTATCGACCTCGACTAAAGGCGGTTGCGGACAAGTACTCGAATGTCTTTCCCAAGGTCAACACCTTCACCGTGTTGGAAGGGTGCGGCGGCTGGCAGAACGCGCAGGCCAAACACTTCAGCGATGGCGGCACTTTCGATCAGATCTATGAGAAGTAGGGAAATTGCATGCCGGTGATGCAAGCGAACAAATCGTGGAGATTCGTCACGCGGAGTTCGCCGCTTCCCGGATTCCGGCTGACCTTTACTTTCACGATGATCTATCTGACGATGATTGTATTGATCCCCCTCGCGGCTATTCTTCTGCGCGCAGCCCGGGAAGGTTTCTTTGGATTTCTGCACACGGTGACTGCTCCACGCGTGTTAGCGTCGTATCGCGTCACGCTGGGATCGGCAGGTTTGGCGGCTTTACTCTCCGCAGTCTTCGGAATGCTGCTGGCTTGGGTACTGGCGCGGTACGACTTTCCCGGCAAGCGCGTCGTAGATGCGCTTGTGGATCTGCCCTTCGCGTTGCCCACCGCAGTTGCTGGAATTTCGCTGACCGCGCTCTACACCGAGCAAGGATGGATTGGGCGCTACCTTGAGCCTCACGGAATCCATGTCGCTTTCACTCCAATCGGCATCGTTTTGGCCATGTCCTTTGTGGGTTTCCCTTTTGTCGTGCGCAGCGTGCAACCCGTGCTGGAGGATCTGGACCCGGCAATGGAAGAGGCCGCCGCAAGCCTGGGCGCAAATGTGTGGCAGCGCTTTACGCGTGTCATTGCTCCGGTGACATTTCCCGCTCTGTTGACCGGAACGGCGCTGGCGTTTGCCCGTGCGGCCGGCGAATACGGCTCGGTGATCTTCATCGCAGGCAACATGCCGATGAAGACCGAGATTACAGCGCTGTTGATTGTGACCAAGCTGGAGGAGTACGACTACTCGGGAGCCGCCGCGATCGCGGGGGCGATGCTGGCTTTGTCCTTCGCTGTCATGCTGCTGGTGAATCTTCTGCAGTGGTGGGGGCAAAGGCGAGAGGGGAATCGCACGTGAGCGGTCATCGCGCAGTCTCGTCCTCCGCTCTGCTGCAGCCTTCGCTTGCGCAGCAGGTTGGCCGCGTGACATTGATCGTGTTGGCGCTTCTGTTTCTCCTTGTGTTTCTGGTCCTGCCGGTCGCGGCTGTTTTCACCCAGGCTCTGTCTCAGGGTTGGAAGATGTATCGCGACTCGATTTCCCAGGCTGACGTGCTGTCTGCGTTACGCCTCACAGGGCTGGTCGCAGGCATCGCAGTGCCCCTCAATCTAGTTTTTGGCGTCGCCGCAAGCTGGGCGATTACCCGCTTTGAGTTTCATGGCAAGAGCCTGTTGATTACGTTGATCGACATTCCGCTCTCGGTCTCGCCGGTGGTCGCAGGAATGATGTATGTGGAAGTCTTCGGGCTGCATGGATGGCTTGGTCCATGGCTGTCAGAGCATAACCTGCATGTAATTTTCGCCGTTCCTGGAATCGTTCTGGCTACGGTCTTTGTCACATTTCCGTTCGTAGCCCGGGAACTTATCCCCTTCATGCAGGCCCAAGGCAGCGACGAAGAAGTTGCCGCTGTTGTTCTAGGCGCAAGCGGCTGGAACGTCTTCTCGCGCGTGACGCTGCCCAACATCAAATGGGCACTTCTGTACGGAACCATCCTGGCGGCCTCGCGCTCCATAGGAGAGTTCGGAGCTGTCTCGGTGGTCTCCGGCCACATTCGGGGCAAGACTACCACGCTTCCACTGCAGGTGGAGATGCTCTACAACGAATACAACTTTACCGCAGCGTTTGCGGCAGCTTCGCTTTTGACACTGGCGGCGGTCGTCACATTGGGGATCAAGAAGGTTCTCGAAGTGACAACCGGGCTTCGTCGAGAAAATGAAGAGGAAGAAGCCGAATCATGAGCATCCGAATCGAACATATCAGTAAACGTTACGGCTCATTTACTGCCCTTTCCGACGTCAGTCTGACAATCGAAAGCGGCGAATTGGTGGCGCTACTGGGACCGTCTGGATCGGGAAAGACAACGCTGCTGCGGATTATTGCGGGTCTCGAGTCGCCCGACGAAGGGTCAATTCTACTTCACGGAGAGGAATCAACGCGGCATAGCGCATCGCGGCGCGGAATCGGATTTGTCTTCCAGCATTACGCACTCTTCCGTCATATGACGATCTTCGAAAACGTCGCGTTCGGGCTACGCGTTCAATCAAGACTGTTGAGGCCATCCCGGCCGAACATCCGGGAGCGAGTGAGGGAATTGCTCCATTTGGTGCAACTGGATTCATTCGCGGAGATGTACCCCGAGCAGTTGTCCGGAGGACAGAGGCAGCGCGTGGCATTGGCGCGCGCTTTGGCCGTTAAACCAAGAGTTCTGCTGCTTGACGAACCATTCAGCGCGTTGGATGCAAAGGTGCGCAAGGAACTGCGCGATTGGCTGCGTCGCATTCATGATGATTTGCATGTGACCACGGTGCTTGTGACGCACGATCAGGAAGAGGCGCTCGAGGTTGCTGATCGCGTTGCAATTCTGAATCGAGGTGAGCTGGAACAAACGGGAACGCCTGAATCCATCTATGACAACCCGGCCTCCCCGTTCGTCTATAACTTCTTGGGGAATGTCAATCTCTTCCACGGGCGTCTACTGGCAGAACTCTCGTTTGAGGAGCGTGCGGGAGGCACACAGAAATCCATTCATTCTGCAATCGGATTTGTTCGTCCGCACGAGCTGGAGCTATCGCGCAGTCTTCCCGCTGACAGGAGGGCCGTTGTAGCCAGTGTTCTACGCGTTCATGCAGCGGGTCCACAGATTCGCCTGGAACTGAGTATTGCGGGGAGCGGCAGGTCGGTGGCCGCAGAGTTGGGCAGGAAGCAGTTTGAGCAACTAGCACTGGTTCCAGGGGACAAGGTCTTCGTCTGGCCGCAATACATTCGCTTGTTTCACGATGATCGGGCGATGTCGCTCCTGCTTGACCAAGGAGCCGGCATCTGAAGGTCCCGATTACAAAGTGACTGCGCCAGCATCGGCAGCATCCTCAGCCAGTTCAATCGCAATCATCAAACGCCCGTCGTATCGATGTGCAAAGCGTATCTTCTACTAATGATGTCAACCTGTGAACCATCCTGCGTATCTGGAGATTGCTCAGCAGTTGGATGTCTATTCCACCTTGACATCAAGCGCGTACGATGTTATTTCTGAACTTGGATCGGAAACATTCTGATCCAAAACATTGCAAGAGATTCGAATGGTGAACAACAGAGTGACTTTGACCTCGCATTCCGGACCAATCAGCGCCTCGCTTCCTCAGCGGGCAACGCGTCTGGGCTGTTGTTAATACACCAAACATCTCCTTCCTAACAACATTTCTCTGATTTCAATCAGCATGCATTGCCTGCACAGGCACTGTGTGTGTCTGGATTGTCAGAGATATCAACTTCCTCTCGCCGCACAGGCGCATTTCATCGTGTTCCAAGGGTTATAAATGAGAACGAATTTCAGGAGAGCCATACCGGTCTATCCGGCGCTCATTGTTGGTAGTTTGTTGTTTGGCGGCCTGACCCTTCCCAGCCTCCTCACCCCTGTCACTGCGGCGCCCTCGGGCCAACAAGCGGCAACAGCTCAACAGGCGCCGACACCTGGGCAGGCGGCCTTCTTTGAGAAGAACATCCAGCCGATTCTTATCTCGCACTGCTACGACTGCCATTCTGCGGATACCCGGTCCGCTGGCGGGCTGCGCCTCGATGATCGCGATGCCATCCTGATCGGTGGCAAATCAGGCCCGGCAATAATCCCCGGCGCCCCCGGCGACAGCCTTCTCATCCATCGGGTCCTCGCCGATGATCCAAGCAAAGCGCGGATGCCTAAAGGCGAAGATGAACCGCTCTCAGATAAAGAGATTGCGGACTTGAAGACATGGATCGCTCAAGGGGCCCCGTGGCCCGCCGGCGCAAATGCATCCGCCTCCGACGATCAGCCCGCACCCATCAAGACCGCAGCCAATCGGATCTCCAAACCGATCCTCTATCCGCGGCCTGCCACGCCTGAGCAACTCGCTTACTTCGAAAAAAATGTTCGCCCAATCCTTGTGAATCGCTGCTACAACTGCCACTCCGATGCCTTCAAGGAGGCGGGCGGCCTGCGCGTCGATATTGGCATCGCTATCTTCACCGGCGGCAGCGACGGCCCCGTCATTGCTCCCGGGCATCCGGAAAAGAGCCTACTTATCGAACGCGTCAAGAGCCCAAACGTCAAGAAGCGCATGCCCCAGGAAAGCATTGAAGCTTTACCACCCGCAGAAATTGCGATTCTGGAAACATGGATCAAGGATGGCGCAGCATGGCCAGATGAGACTGAAAAACTTCCGCAAACTCCAGCGCGCATCGCGGAGAATTACAAGAAGCTAAGAGTCAGGTGGTGGTCGTGGCAGCCGCTAACGAACCCCAACGTACCTGCAGTGACGAATACAGCATGGCCTCAAAGTAATATCGACCATTTTGTCCTTGCCAAGCTTGAAGAAAACAAACTGGCACCGGTCAAGAACGCGGATCCGACAACTCTGATTCGCCGCCTGAGTTATGACCTGACCGGGCTCCAACCGACCCCGTCAGAAGTCAAGGCATTTGAAAACGATCATTCACCCCAGGCCTATAACAAGCTTGTGGATCGGCTGCTTGCCTCGCCTCAGTACGGTGAACGATGGGGACGCCACTGGCTCGATGTGGCCCGTTACGCAGAGTCCTCCGGCCCGTCGCGCAACATGCCCTATCCCAATGCGTGGCGCTATCGAGATTACGTCATTGATGCGGTGAACAGAGACATTCCCTACAACCGCTTCATCCAGGAACAGATTGCCGGCGATCTACTTCCCGCCGCAACTCCAGCCGAGCGCGACCGGCTGCTGATTGCAACCGGCTATCTGTCCCTTGGTCCGAAGGACGTAAATCAGCGCTTCAAGGCCCGCTTCAAAATGGACAACGTCGATGACCAGATCGACACGGTCACACGCTCCACGATGGCGCTGACGGTCTCTTGCGCCCGCTGCCACGACCATAAGTTTGACCCCATTCCGACCACGGATTACTATGCGCTGGCCAGCATTTTCACCAGCACTACCGATGCTGCCGGCCTGGGCAGCAAAATGGGTGGCGCGAGCTTGCAGTACTACGAGCCCAAATTACTTGGCTACCTGAGCACTGCGGAGAAAGCTCCCAAGGTTCCACAAGACCAGGTGAACAAGCTTAAAGCTCAGGCGGATGCCGCAAAAAAAGCCCTGGATGATTTCGATCAGAAATATGAAGCCGAACTGAAGGCAGATCCTGGCGGTCCGACCATGGGCGACGAACATAAGAAGCAGCGTGCCGCGCTAGCGAAGAGCTATATCCATCTCAGCGAGGAGCTCAAACTTACCAATGATTTGGGCGAACTTGGCTACGGGGTCCAAAGTGCGCGCGATGGTGTTATCACTGATACTGCGGTACGTATTCGCGGCGTCGAAGAGCGTCATGGGCCGATCTCACCCCGCGGATTTCTCTCATTGGTCAACTTTGCAGACGCGCCTAAAATTCCAGCAGACCACAGTGGCCGACTGGAATTGGCGCAGTGGATTACGAATCCTGAGAATCCGCTTACGCCGCGCGTCTATGTCAACCGTATTTGGCAACACCTCTTCGGCACGGGATTAGTCAGCACCGTAGACAACTTCGGTTCCATGGGCGACCAGCCGGCTAACCCTCAACTGCTTGACTATCTCGCCCAGGACTTTATCCAGAATGGATGGTCTACGAAGAAACTGATTCGCGAGATCGTTCTTACACGCGCCTATCGGCTTGGCAGCGAAGTCCCTGCAGGGTATCGCGACATCGATCCGGCCGATCACCTGATCTGGCGTCACGCTCCTCGCCGCCTGGAAGCCGAGGAGATTCGCGATAGCATCCTTCAATCCTCCGGCCGTCTCAATCTCAATCATCCCAACGGCTCTCCGTCTATGGCACTAAGAGTCATCGAGATGCGCGACGACGGCCCGGCTGTCCATTCCGTTCTGCAGGCAGCCGATCGCAGTCCCTATCGAAGCATCTATCTTCCGCAACTACGTGGCGAGGTTCCGCGACCGCTTGCGGCATTCGATCCCGTCTCGCAGACTCTCGTTACCGGCCAGCGCGAGGAAACAACGGTTCCAACACAGGCACTCTTCATGCTCAATTCCCCCTTCGTCCGTGAGCAGTCTCTCGATCTGGCAAACAACCTGCTCGCCGCCGGGCACGCAGACGATGCGCAGCGAATCCGGCAGGTATACGAACGAACCCTCGCTCGTGATCCGTCGCCTCAAGAAGCCGCGAGAGTCAAAGCGTTCCTTGCGCAATACTCAGTGTCATGGCTCAAAGCGCATCCTCAAACTTCCCCGACCACCGATAACAACAGTGTTCAAGCCGGTAAGACGGCAAGTCTACCGGCCAACAATCAAGCGTCCGACATTACCGCTGGAATTATCCGGTCCGACGATCTAGGCCAGGACGATCCTGACGATACCAGTAAGCAATTCGCAGACGATGCTCCTATCGTCATCTTCCCCGATTCAGCGAAGAAGGCAGCATGGGCGGCATTTGTGCAATCGCTCTATGGCTCTGCGGAGTTTCAATTCGTTCGCTAAAACCAAGATCTCGCGCCAAGAAAATGGAGAACACAGAATATGTCTGAACAGAATCCTTTCGTCGTCTCTCGCCGCAGCCTACTGCGTGCCGCCGGTGCCGGCTTTGGTCAGCTGGCCCTGGCCGGACTCCTTGGCTCGATTGCGGACAAAGCTGCAGCCCAGGAATTGAACGCCAACAATCCGCTTGCCCCCAAGCGGCCGCCTCTTCCCGCTAAAGCCAAGCGCATCATCTTCCTGTTCATGGAAGGCGCCATGTCGAGTGTCGACACCTTCGAATACAAGCCGGAGCTGGAGAGAAGCAACGGCAAGGCCGGACCCGGCGGTGGCACCATCACCGCTTCGAGATTCAAATTCAGACAATACGGTAACTCAGGCGCTCACTTCTCTGAGTTACTTCCTAACATCGCCACGCATGCCGACGAGCTATGCTTTCTGCGGGGCCTTTATACCGATACTCCAGCCCACCCTCAAGCCGTTGTGCAGTTACACACCGGTAGCGCTAACGCGGCACTAACCCGTCCCAGTTGGGGATCGTGGTTGCTCTATGGACTCGGCACCGACAATCAAAATTTGCCCGGTTATATAACCATTAATCCTCCCATCGCATTTGGCGGAGCGGCGAACTATGGCAGCGCATTTCTTCCCGCCTACTATCAGGGCACTGCAATAACTGATCAGGGCTTCATGCCGAATATCAAGCCAGCAACCGGGAAAAACCTTGAACGCCAGCAGCTTGACCTCATTCAGGACTTCAACCGCGAAGCCGCATCCGCACCCGGCGCACCCGATGCCGTCGACGGAGTAATCAAGTCCTATGAGTTAGGCTTCCGCATGCAGGACTCCGTTCCGGAATTGCTCGATATCTCAAAAGAGCCGCAGCACATCCTTGATGCCTATGGCGTGAAGCCCGGCCTCGAAGGCTCTTTCGCCCGCCAATGCCTCATGGCCCGCAGACTCAGTGAAGCCGGCGTTCGCTTTGTCGAGATCAGGCAGGGCGGCTGGGATCACCATACCAACCTTCACCAGGGTCTGATTGATCAGTCGCGGATGATCGATCAACCAACCTCAGCTTTGCTCACGGATCTTGCGCAGCGCGGACTGCTTGAGGATACTCTTGTACTGTTTGGCTCCGAGTTTGGCCGCCTGCCCACTGCGCAGGGCGCGGATGGCCGCGACCATAACATCACCGGCTACGCCATGTTCATGACCGGCGCCGGCGTGAAGAAAGGCTTCAGCTACGGGGGAACCGACGAGTTGGGCATGACCGCTGTCGAAGGCCGCATGCATATCAATGACCTGCACGCCACGTTACTCGGACTAATGGGAATTGACCACGAGCAGCTGACCTATCGATATGAAGGGCGCGACTTTCGGCTCACCAATGTTGCTGGCGTTGTCCAGCATCAGGTCTTTGCCTGATGCTCACTTCTACGTACAGATAACATGCGACTGCGGCCTGGCAAGAGAAACAGCCGAGATGGTAAATCCTGAAAAGAGCTCCGCGCGATGACTAGCCAGGCGGGGGACTATGGCGATTCCTAGGACGATCATTACAACGAGAGCTCCTGCGGAGGTGATCCTGATTCGCATTCTCGTTGGTTGGGTGAGGTTGAACACCTCTTCCTGTTGATGATTCATTCCTCACATGATCCTTTCTTAACTGAAAACTGTGTGGAATTGCGGTTACTTTTTCAGCGCCCAGTTTGATGTCGATTCTCGCAAGGTTTCTTCCCATTTTAGACTGCGACGGTGACAGCGTTTTGGGAGGCAAGTCTACCTCCGGTCGACATCTCTTTTGAGCGCGAAGGGAAAACGTAGATTTGGAGGGGCCCAGAACAGGTCGAACCGCGCGGTGCCGCAACAGAACAGCACACCACACCCCGTTCAGTAAGTGGTCTCGATCTGCCAGTTTGCGCCGAATGCCGCGCCCGGCCTTCACATCTCTGGAAATTAACACGAAAGACGTATGGACTTCCACAATCCTGAACGTGTTCACTAGTCCTGCCGATGAAGATTGTCGGACGCTCCGAGAAGGACTACGGAAGTTAGGAGGATAAACCAGAAACACAAGATCTCTCTGGATGCGGTTACTTAAGCCCTCAAGAACCCATTGAAAGCTGTGCCAAATTGAGTATTATGGGCAATTGGGGAGCGAAGTGTAGTCAAATCCGCTCTGAGATTTCTGCGCATCCGGCAATACTTTCTTAGCGGACCTGTCAACTTCGTATTGCCTTGGCAATAACCCTTTATTTACATCGTTTCTTTTTTCTGCTCTTATTACCTTTTTCTTCTCTTCGAGCAGGGGACCGGCTTTGGCCGATGGGGCTGGGAAGGAACACTGCGTGCTTGAAGGAAATTCCGGCGCAAATCCACTTCATGTAAGTCGTTGATTTTACTGGGCAACAATGATTGCTTCTTAGGGGAAGTAGAACTTTACAAGCTTGACTCGATGATGACCTCCAAAATTGAGGCAATCCGGCAAAGCAAGCTGGAGTCGGCTGGTGGAGAGGACTGTCATGGCTATAAACTCACCGCTAAATGTCGATATGAAGTATTCCGAGTATCCGAACTTTCTTAATGTCCGGAATCTTTCTATTGCACTGATCGGCCCGGACGAATCGCTCCGCAGGTCAATGGCGACTGCGCTTGCTGACTGCCATGCCGGCGGAGAAGTCCGCCAGTTCTCCTCGTACCCTTCCACGCTCGACGATGTTCCCCGGTTGCTTGAGCAGCGTTACGACGTTATCATCATCGACCTGGAGAGTGACCGGGAGTACGCCCTCGAGATCGTTGAGAGTATCTGCGCCAACGGCATCGCAACGGTGATGGTCTATTTAGAGAAAGAAGATCGCGAACTGATCATCCGGTGCATGCGATCGGGCGTTCGCGATATCCTGACCCTTCCCTTCACTCAGAGCACCGTGGCCGAAGCGCTGATTCGCACTGCCGCCCGCCTCCCCGCAACTCCAGAACCGAAAAAGGTGGGTGGCCGGCTTCTGGCCTTCGCAGGCGCAAAGGGTGGCGCCGGCGTCACCACGATCGCATGCAATTTCGCGGTTGCCCTAGCCCAGGATACCTCTCAGAGCACCCTTTTGATCGACCTCGATCTCCCGCTTGGAGACACCGCCCTCAACTTGGGACTTGAAGCCGAGTACTCAACAATCAACGCCCTTCAGGAGTCGAGTCGGCTCGATTGGAGTTTTCTATCCCGGCTCCTTGTCGAGCATAGTTCGGGGCTGAAACTGCTCGCCGCACCCGGAAAACTCCCCCCCTACAAGGCCTCCAACGAATCTGTCGATAAGCTGTTGTCAGTCGCATGTCAGAACTTCGATAACGTAGTAGTCGATATTGGGTCATCGATTGATTTTTTCAGTACATCTCTTTTCAAAGAAGCGAAAGCGTTCTACCTTGTCACCCAGGCTTCCATTCCCGAGCTGCGGAACTCAAATCGAATGATTGTCCAGTTCTTCAACGGGAACGGTCCCAATCTCGAGATGGTAATCAACCGGTATGAGGCTCCCACTCTCGGAGTCGGGGACGAGTATATCGCCAAGGCCCTCACCAGGCCGGTCAAGTGGAAAATTCCCAACGATTATTCTGCTGTGCGGCAGATGCAGAACACAGCTACCCCTCTTGTGCTCCAGGATTCTCCAATTGCGCAGCGGATCCGCGAAATGGCAAGTTCCATTTCTGGATTGCCTGTGCCGTCGGCAAAAAAGAAGGGCTTCAGCTTGAGAAGCCGCAGCAAGGGGGATTCATCAAAAAGTGGCGCCTCAGAAGAACTTTCTGGCCTTTCTCGGCTAACACCCCTTAGAATCGGCACAGAAACCTTCTCCGGCTCCACGCGCCCCGAAGCAAAGACTGGCGAAAGCGAATCGTTCATCTGCGACCCGCCCGCGCGGACATTAATTCCGGCTGATCTCGCAACGTTCTCTGGAGCGAGGACGCAAACCGGAGGATTGGACGATGCAGACAGCATGAACAAGACGAGAGATGATTTCCCCAGTGCTGATTCCACTGTTACCCGGCAGGGTGAACCTGAAACGCGAGTTCACAAAGGCGTCACCTATGTGAAGGGCGTATTCGGCCAATGGAACCTGAAGAAGAACGAATCGGACGTTGCGCCTAACCGCCGGGTTGCCGATCCAACTGAAGGAGAAGAGACAGAAATGCTTAAGAAAGAGATCGACGAACAACTGGAGTTTGAAGACGATCAAGCGACACAGGATACTCCCGAAATCGAATGGCAGAACCCTGCGCCAATTTCCTACGGCACGCCGCTTGACGCTGCCCAGCTCAACGCCACCTCTGCGATTCCGGGGAAATTCGTGTATGTTCCCGCCAAGGGCTTCCGGCTCCCTACAGGGACGCATACCATTTGGGTCACGTTTACTCCAGCAGACACGGTACGCTACGCCACGGCGCAGTGCGCTGTGGCGTTGTCGGTGACTCTGGCAACGCCAATTATAAAGTGGCCGACTCCCGCCGCCATTTCCTACGGAACCCCACTCAGCGCCGCGGAACTGAATGCAACAACAGCGGTCTCTGGAACCTTTAACTACTCTCCCCCCGCGGGTCATGTGCTTGCGCCCGGAATCCAGACGCTGACCGTGAACTTTACCCCGGCGGACTTGTCGAAATACACGACGAAACAGGCTACGATCTCGCTCAATGTGACGAAGGCTGCGCCTCTGATCACATGGCCCTCGCCGGAACCCATCGTCTACGGCACTGTGCTGGGCGACAACGAACTGAAGGCAACAGCATCGGTTCCCGGTAGTTTCGTCTACGCCCCCGGTAAAGGCGCCGTGCTTTCGGCCGGGACCCACATGCCTTTGGTCGTCTTCACTCCGTTTGACAGCATCAACTACACAACGGCACAGACTCCTGTGTTATTGACCGTGACCAAAGCCACGCCGGTCATCTCATGGCCAACGCCCGCTTCGATTGAGTACGGCACCGCGCTTAGCGAAACCGAACTCAATGCAACAGCATCGGTCCCAGGAACATTCGTCTATTCGCCTGCCATGGGCGACGTACCAAGAGCAGGCGACCAAGCACTTTCTGTGACATTTATCCCGTCCGATTCCGTTGACTACACAGCGGCAACAACTTCGGTGACCCTCACTGTTACCAAGGCATCTCCTACCGTGATCAACTGGCCTGCGCCGCGTGAGATCTCGTTCGGCGAACCGCTCAGCAACGCCCAGCTGAATGCAACAACCTCAGAGCCTGGTATCTTCACCTACTCACCTTCCGCCGGAGAAAAACTCCCGCCCGGAACTCACACCATTTCGGTAATTTTCAATCCGGCAGACGAAAATTTGTCCTCGTCCGAAGCAGTCGTTTCCCTCGTCGTAAGCAGGGCAACGCCGACCATTAAATGGCCCGCGCCGCCTTCGATGCCTTACGGCACCCCGCTCAGCGAAACTCAACTCAATGCCACGGCATCTGTGTCGGGAATCCTGGTCTACTCGCCTGCCGCAGGCGAGGTGCCCCAAGCTGGAAAGCGGACACTCGCGGTTGATTTCGTTCCAGACGGGACCAATGAATACACAGATGCGCGGGCCGAAGTGTCGATCGTGGTAACCAAGGCGAACCCCATCATTACGTGGCCAAGCCCGGCTCCCATATCGTATGGCACGCCACTCACCGAGTCTGAATTCAATGCCTCGGCATCGATTCCCGGCACTTTTGTCTTCACTCCAGCCAGGGGTACCGTACTAACTCCAGGAACCAAGACGCTTGAGGCAATTTTTACTCCGCAGGATAGGTCGAACTATGCCCCGGCGCAAGCCTCTGTTTCGCTTCTGGTAACATCCTTGCCCTACATGGATTCACTCTCGAAGCTGATAGTCGATCCGCCGCTCGCAAATGCACCGATCTATGCATCGCAAACGCGCGCTGCGTTCGAAATGCCGCCCACGCGCGAAGCGTTCGATCCGAATCCTCAAAGCGTTTCTGGGATATTCAAAGCCAACGGCGCGGCCGCCGTGGGCCGCAAATTCAAGAACGAAAGCAACCCCCTTGCCGAGGAAACGGCAATTGCAAATGAAAAGGAAAAGCGATTCAGAGCGTCCGAAATATCGAACCGTGCTGATCGTAGCGCCTCGAGTCCAACCGCAGTTCGAGGCAACAAAACAATCGAACCTGTGAAAAAACAGGAAGAGCGCGTTTATCAAGGCGCTACCTATGTGAAAGGAGAGGATGGCAAATGGCACCTCAAACAATAGAGAAAGCACCCAATACGCTCCCTGAGAATTTCGACGAATGGGATGGCGGAGGACCGCCGGCAGCGCTGCCTGCAACGCTGCCGGACGACTTCTTCGACAAGATCGATACGCCTCCCGCCGCGCCAGCGAAGGTTGCAAAGGCGCAAACCGTCGCGATGCCCGCACCGGCCAAGGTGCCCGACAAGACCGCCGCGCGCAAGGCAAAAACGGCCCCTGTCGCAGCGGTTGCCATTCCTGCGCCATCGCGGCCCCGTCCATCGAGTGTCGAACCTGAAAAGGAGAGCAAGGACAAAGAGAAGAGCCCCGCGAAAGGGATTGCCATTGGGTCGACTCTGCTTGTTCTCGTTTTGGCGGGCGTCCTCGTTCCTCGCATGATCACAAAGTCCGCAGCCAAGACGGTGGCGGTGAACCAACCGTTGATAACGCAGCCGACCGCGACTTCCACTGCGCCGGCACCATCGTCGGCACAGACAACGCTGACTCCCTCATCGCCCCTGCAGCAACAAGCGGCGGCCGCTCAAACCGCACAGCAGCCGCATTCCGTAGACCCCGGCAAAATGGTCGACCAGTTGGTTGCGCCATCCAGAATCGCGAACAATATCAACGGCCAAGACAAGGAATTGGGATCCTCGCAGAACTTTTCCGCATCCGGTTTGGAAGGTCTGGGAGGCTCGTCGGGGGCCGCAATTGGCAGCGTCATGGGTGGGACAGCACATCCAAAGGTGAATTTTGCCGCTCCAAAGAGTGTGAGCATCTCGTCCGGCGTAGCTTCGGGATTGTTGCTTCAGAGAAGAGATCCCATTTATCCGGCTCTAGCCAAGCAATCCAATGTCTCTGGCACGGTGGTGCTGGAAGCTACCATTTCGAAGTCCGGAACCATCCAGGGCGTGCACGTTCTGAGCGGCCCCGTAATGCTACGGCAGGCTGCAATGGATGCCGTGGGATCATGGCGCTACAGGCCCTATATGCTTGACAGTCAGCCTGTGGATGTTCAGACCACAATCAACTTAACGTTCTCTTTGGGTAGATAATCGGCATTCCGGAAACGACGACGCTCTCGAAGCACGGGTGGTGGTTCAGTTTGAATTTCCACAGGACTAGCGATGGCAAGTCGTCCGGCTTGGGCTTTTTGCAAGAGTTGCGTTCTTGAACGGCTGGTTTACGCTCGCCGACGTTGATGGGCTCACTGTCGAACACGTCTTGTTCGCTCGGCGGGAGGATGGGAAGCCCGTCGAGTTGAAGGATACGAATCCGAAGTTCCGCTTCTCGCAAAGGATAGTGATATACATGCTCCACAATTGTGGAGCATTTGCGTCGAGTGACTTCGTGCGAGGCGGTGCTGTGAGGGGGCAACTCGCCAAGAATTCCAGACAGATGGTCGCTGGTGAGACGCTTCAAGCCGGCATTTCAATGCTGTGAAATAATTTCACTTACAGTTCGCGCTTGCATTATCGACAAAAACATTGTATTAAGTTAGTGAAGGATTGAAGCCTATGCGCGTCAACTTAGTCAACTCCGATCGACTCTCATCGTTCAGCTATCAGCTGGAATGGGGAGGCTTCGTGCGCTGACGCCATTAGATTGGTCAGATTCGAAGCCCTCCGAGAAATCGGGGGGCTTTTAGTTTGTGCGGGATTGGCGAAACGGAAGCCGCGCTCGACTTAAGATCGAGTGTCTTTGAACGTGCAGGTTCAAGTCCTGCATCCCGCACCACGAGCTTGTAACTCAAAGCTCGAAGCGGCGACTTACAAAGTCGTCTCGGGAGAGTTATGCCCTCAAGAGTTACACCCGGATGGTGGAATGGGAGACACGCAGCGTCGAGGTCGCTGTGCTCAATCGAGCATGAGGGTTCGAATCCCTCTTCGGGTACCACGCGGATGTGGTGGAACGGAAGACACGCATGGCTCAGAACCATGTGCCGAAAATGGCGTAAGGGTTCAAATCCCTTCATCCGCACCAAGATCGTAGGAGCGTGGCGAAACTGGAAGCCGCACTTGACTTAGAATCAAGCGCCTTCGGGCTTGGGGGTTCGACTCCTCCCGCTCCTACCAAAGATGTGCCGGCCTGGCGGAATGGGAAGACGCGCTGCTTTCAAAACGCAGTGTCCTCGGACGTGGGGGTTCGATGCCCCCGGCCGGCACCAAGGTAATTGACTACGGAGAGTTGGCCGAGTGGTCTAAGGCGCCGCACTGCTAACGCGGAACACCTCATGGGTGTCATTCGTTCGAATCGAATACTCTCCGCCAAGACGTGCATGTGAGGCAGATACGGTTAGCTGCGGCAGTCTGTAAAACTGTTACCCTCTCGGGTTCTGGAGGTTCAAATCCTTTCACATGCACCAGAGTTTTTGTGTTTCAAACATTTGGGGTGGAGAAGCAGCCCATCTCGCTGCCCTCATGAGGCAGAGTTCGCACGTTCGAATCGTGCCCCCAGAACGGCTACGGCGTCTAATGACAGGACGCCTGCTTGTCGAGCAGTACGGCGCGAGTTTGAATCTCGTCGTAGCCGCCATTCTTCATTTTTGCCCCTTTCAACAACTAGGTCGAATGGCTTTCTATATTGAAATGAAAGAGTTACGCCATCTGAGGAACAGTTCGAAAGTACTATTTTCGCGATTTTGGCTCGTTCGGTGTTGAGAAGTGTATCCCATTTAGAATGAGCGAATTGAACGAGTTCGAAAGTTTTGCGCACTGATTCGATTTCCGAGGCTAGAGGCTTACTTGAGTAGGTCTCCACGGTCGCTCGAAGCCGAAGTTCTTCCACGCTCCATCCATCTCGCAGTGAGGACCAGAGGGCTTCGTCGATCACGCCACGTTTGAAGTCCCCATAGGCCTCAAGCTTTGACAGTTCGATCTCCTTTAGGCGCTTGCTCGCGGAATCGAACTCCTCCTGCCGCTGGCTCACTAGCTTCGACTGGTCAGCTTCAAGCGCGGCTAAGATGCCGGTTGCCACTTGCGTTGGGATACGAATCTGCGTGACAGCATTGCCGAGCATCTCGGACAGCTTTGTCTCCGGCAACCAGGGAACCTTGTGTCGCCCCTTGCCGAAGCTGCAATGGTAGTAGGGGTATTTACCCTTCGCCAGTTCGGCCGTGAGCAAACACCCATCTTTCGAGCAGTGAACCAGCTGGGTAAATGCGAAAGAGTGCTTGCGCGATTTGGATCTGCTGCCATTGCGCCCTGAGATCAATTCCTGTGCGCGAGCGAATGTCTTATGGTCGACTAAGTGCGGGTGTTTGCCTTTGTATTCCACGCGGCGCCAGACAAACTGACCGATGTAAAACCGGCTTTGAAGCATTTTGTGAAGATGGCCTTTACTGATCTTAGCGCCCGTCCGGGTGAAGATCGCCTCCCGCAATGATTCAACGCTGTATTCGCCGGTGACATAGAGCTGGAACATCAGCCGGACGACCTTGCCTTTCGTGGGGTGTTCCACGTGGGTGCGAGTCTCCCGATCATGCATATAACCGAACATGGCCCTGCCCGGGGAGTATCCTCTCTCGGCCTTCACGATTTGCCCCTTGATAATCTCTTCCTGCATATTCTGGATGTAATTGCGGGCAAGAAGTGCGAAGATTCCTGCAACCAGGCGATCCTGTGACCTGGCAGTCTTTCTGAGGACTTGTCCTTCCTTAACGAGATGGATTTCGATATCCAGCTCTTCGACTAGTTCTTCGACCTTGACGTAGTCCTGCAAGTTTCTGCTCAGCCGATCCGTCTTCTCGAACAGGGCGATCTTGACGTCGCGGTGGTCGCGCAGGTACTTAAGCACTTCTTCGAAGTGTTTGCGACCTTCCTTTTTCGCGCTCTCCGCGAAGGAGAACTTCTTGACGATAGTGGCATCGATTTGAGCCGCATACGCTGTGAGGAAATTATCTTGCGCAGGTAAGGAGAAGCCATTTTCTTCCTGAGGCTTGCTGGACACTCGCGCTACGAGAATCGCCTTTCGGGGGCCCGATTGCGCTTTGGGGATAGGTTGTGGTCCAGGCATTTGAGTCTCCACTACACGCTTCAAAGCTTCCACGGCGTTATGAGCCTAGGAATTGTGTAATTGCGGGCCTGCGGCAATCCAGCATACGACGCGCCCAACGAGTATCGCTTCAGACTCAGGTGTGACAATTCTTCGTTCTGGTCTGGATTCAACTACCATGGCGACCGGCACGGTGAACTCGTGTCCAACGGTGACCGGTTGTTCTGTGGAGACCTTTTCTGAATTAAGGTTCAACTGTCGCATATTCGATTCAGGCAAGCGAGGATCCATCTTCAGCCAGCCCATGTACATCCCACTCTCAAGAAATGGGTACCTGCCATGTGCATGTGGAGCGACCGGGCGGCCACGACTTTGCATCGATGCCAAGTCCTGAGTTTCCGCACTCGGGGTGTAATTGGCAACTACCAGCTGCCCTTCAAGGTCAATGAGATTTGTACTTGATGCGTCAACTAGGACAATATCGCCCTTGGAAAAGATCGGGCGCACAAATTGATCCGAGATGCGAATTGCGATCAATTTCCAGTCGGCTTGGATCAGGTGCGTTGGTAAGGAAAGATAATCCTCTATCTGCTCCGAAGAAGGCGGGAATCGCAATTGCCCTGGTAACGGGGTCCGAACTATCGGAACAAGCACGGCGTCGCTAGTTGACGATTTCAGCTTCTGCTCGATCCGCAGTTCTGAGTCCTCCACCATCCGCTTGAATTCCGGAAACAAGTACTGGAAATCGTCGTGCTCGAACCCGGCCTTTGCCCAGAACCACATAGCAGTTGACGGAGCAACTTTCGCCGCCAACTTCGCCATTTGCTTCCAGGCACGCGGAGCAGGGCTGCTCTTTCCGATCTCCCAGGCTGTGGCAGATATCCGCGTGACACCACAGGCATGTGCAAATTTCTCCTGAGTGAAGTCAAGATCAAGTCGCAGTTTCCGGATTTTCGTGGATTCCTCACTTCGATTTGGTGCTTCGGATGATTTGTGCGCGGCTATTCGAGCTTTCCCGCGTGATCTCCATCTGGGGTTAGTTACCCTCGTCTCGGCGGCTGACATAGAATCCTCCCTCTTAGTCGCATGACCTGAGAATTTACCGCTCCCTTGCCAAGGGCAATGACTACCGCAACTACTATGGTCAGAGTATACACTGACTAAGACTGGCCATGCTCATTTAACGCAGGCTACGGGAACACCTCCTCCCCGCAGTTCCAATGATGGCTGAGGCGCCGCCTGCACCGAATATGCCCACTTTCAACTTGGCATAAGATATCTTATAGTTTACCCTATTGCTTATATGGTAATTTATGCTTTACTTTAAATGAAAGGGAGATTCCAACCATGCTGACGCTGCCGATCCCGGTTTCACGCGCTCTGCGCAAGCTTGGCCACGACATTAAGGATGCGCGGCGGCGGCGGCGCATCCCCATGGCGATCGCAGCGGAGCGGGCGTCCATAAGCAAGCCGACATTCATCAAAGTGGAGCGCGGCGATCCGACCGTTTCCATCGCCAGCTACGCCACTGTCCTTTATGTACTGGGCATGGCCGACCGGCTGGGCGACCTCGCGGCCCCAAAAAACGACCCGGTGGGCCTGCAGTTGGAAGAGGAAAACCTACCACAGCGCATTCGCAGTGCGCGCAAACCGAAACGAGCGAAAGACGAGTGATGGACAAAGAAACCTTTGTGTACGTAGACCTGGACGGCGTTCCCCACCTGATGGGGCGGCTGTGGGCGCGCGTGCGCAAAAACAAGGAAAGCGCCACATTCGAATACGACGAGGGCTGGCTCAAACATCCCGCGCGTTTCTCGCTGGAGCCGGCGCTGCACCTCGGCCCCGGACCGTTCCACACGCCGGCCGACACGCCGATGTTCGGCGCCATCGGCGACTCGGCGCCGGACCGGTGGGGGCGGGCGCTGATGCGCCGCATGGAACGGCGCCGCGCGGAACGCGAAGGCACGGCGCCGCGCACGCTTCAGGAGATCGACTTCCTGCTGCTGGTAGATGACGAGGCGCGACAAGGCGCGCTGCGCTTTGCTGAACATGAGGGCGGACCGTTCCTGCGCGAGGAGGGTGTCAAGCGCATCCCGCCGCTGGTCGAGCTGCCGAAACTTCTTTCCGCAGCGGAACACGTCATGGAGGAAAAGGACACCGAGGAAGATCTGCGCCTGCTGTTCGCGCCGGGTTCATCGCTCGGCGGCGCCCGTCCGAAGGCATCCGTCTTTGAAAAGGACGGCCATCTTGCTATCGCGAAATTCCCGCGCAAGGACGATGACATCAACACGGTGGTGTGGGAAGCGGTCGCTCTTGCACTAGCAGCAAAAGCTGGCATCGCCGTGCCGGAAAGCCGCATCGAGACCATTTCCGGGAAACCCGTGCTTCTGGTGCGGCGCTTCGACCGCGAAGGCAAGCAGCGAATTCCGTTTCTCTCCGCAATGAGCATGCTGGGGTCAAAAGACAACGAAGGCCGAAGCTATCTGGAAATTGTCGACGCGCTGCGCCAGCACGGGGCCGCGCCGAAAGCCGACATGGAGGCGCTGTGGCGACGGCTGGTGTTCAATATTCTGATTTCCAACACGGACGACCACCTGCGTAATCACGGTTTTCTCTACGCGGGGCAGGAGGGCTGGCGGCTCTCTCCGGCCTATGACCTCAACCCCGTGCCGACAGACATTAAGCCGCGCATCCTCAGCACGGCGATCAACGAGGATGACAACACGGCGTCCCTCGCACTGGCCCTGGAAGTTGCGGGGTATTTCGAACTGGACGACGCCGCGGCCCGCGAGATAGCAAAGCAGGTCGGCACGGCTGTCTCGAAATGGCGCGATGAAGCCGCCCGGCACGGCCTGAGCAAAACCGAAATCAACCGTATGGCGTCATCCTTTGAGCACGAGGATCTGAGTCTGGCAAGCGGGAGGAAATGATGTCCACGTTTGCCTGGCTGGATTATTCGGAGCGCGAGCGCCGGAAGATGCTCGATGTCGTCGATCTCTTCGGAGAACACGATACTCGGGATGAACTCGGCATCGGCTCGGTGCGTGACGCATTCGCCGACATGCTCTTCCCCGGCACGAGCACGATCATGACCCGTGCGCGATATTTTCTTCTCGTCCCCTGGACATATCAGAGACTCGAGCGGTCGCGCGTCGAATCAGCAAAAATGGCGGCGAGCGCTCGGCAGGCGGAGCTGAACCTTGTTGAGCCCATAGAGCGCTCCGATGACAACGACGGCAATATTGGCAAGGTGGCGAAAACAGCCCTGAAACGTCTTCCCAGCAGCGTTTACTGGCAGGGGCTGAATGTATGGGGAATTCGTTCCTTCAACGGCGCGCAAGTTCAATACCACCGTAGCCTCGATCAATATTATGTTCAACTTGCGCAGCAAGGCGGACGGAAATCGGAGCGCGAAGTTGAGCATGACGATCTCATTTCCCCGAACTGGCATGCCGGGCTGGTCGCACCGCCGAAGGATTTCCCCAAGGAATGTTCCCTGAGCCTGACGCGCTGCGAAGCCGAATATCTCGCTGAACGCATCCGCTTGAGCCCGGGCTGTTCCGGCTCATTGCTGGCCCAGCTTGTCACGCAGCGGCAACGCTACGATGATGTTCCGTTCGCGTGGCATCATCCACACTGCGCAAAGCTGGCGCCGCGACTGCGTGAAATGCTCGATCACGCGCAGAATTTCTCCGAAGTCATGCACGGAGCGCCTTTGCTATACAACCTGATGCTGGCCGAGCAGGCCCGTAGAAAAGAGAGCATAGCGAAATATCGCCGGAGCTTCGGAGAGTGGGCGAAATCGATCTCCACGCGCGCCCGCGTTTTGGCGCAGTGAGACAGAAAACGTTTCTGGGAGATCGCCCGGTCCGTCAATCCGAGAATCACGGCACCCACTCACGAATTCATCAATAGTTGGTGGGATATGGCCCTGGCAGGAAATGCAGAGAGGCTGTGCGACAGTCCCGCCGCGCGTCTGCTCATTCACGACCGTGAGCACAAACTGAAAAGAATCTTGCGCGGCTGGACAATCCGGGCGCACAGGAACTGTGGACCGGCGATTCTGGGACATCGCAGCTGGAGTTCCGATGGTTCATATCGCAACGGCTGCTTGGCGATATTTTCGATGGTCTGGAGGCGGCCGATGCTTAGACCGGACGAGCGACAGCATCTGCTGGAGCTGCTCCGGCCGCCGGCGGGAAGCAAGCTCGATATTGCCGTCGGCACGACTTTTTCACTCGATCTCCTCAGTGCGCTCATGCTCCCACTTTCGTTCGCGTTCTTTGACTGGGAGCATGAGGACGGTGAGCTGGTTGCCGATCCGCTGGCCTTGCTCGAAGCGCTGAGACGCTACGGCGACCGCTTCACGATCTTTTGCCAGAGCGGACAAATCCGGCTGCCGCGCAAGTATCAGCCTCTGGTCACGTTCCTCGAACCATGCATCTACGACGTAAAGGCGCCAGACGCCGACGGCGTATTTCACCCGAAGGTGTGGGCGCTGCGCTTCATTGCGGAGGACGGCGCGATTCGGTATCGCGTGCTCTGCCTGAGCCGGAATCTGACTTTTGACCGCTGCTGGGACACTGTCGTCGCACTCGATGGCGAGCTCACGGACCGGTCGAACGCCATCGCGGCCAATCATCCTCTCGCTGATCTCATAGCGGCGCTGCCCAGTCTTGCCCGCCTGCGGCTTCCTGGCCCACGCCGCCAAGGAATCGATAAGATCGCCGATGAACTGCGTCGCGTGCGCTTCACCTGGCCCGAGGGCTTCGACGAAAAAGAATGCCGCTTCTGGGTCGCGGGACTAAACGGGAGGATTGCCGCCCCCTTCGGCGCGCGGCACGACAAGGCTTTGAACGTTTCGCCATTCATCTCGAATACGGTCGTGCGCGACTTCCTGGATCACACCGGCAAAACCCATTTGGTATCTCGTCCTGAGTGTCTGCAGGAGCTGCCCCAAGAGACATTGCGGGATTGCGACAGCGTCAGCTTCCTGGCGCCGGAGCTTACCGACGAATCCGATGAGGACGCACCACCCGCAAAAAGCGAGGTGCTGGAGGGTCTGCACGCGAAGCTTTTCGTGATCGACCGCGGCTGGAATGCCAGTGTATTCAGCGGCTCATTCAACGCGACCGCGCAGCCACGCCGTACCCGCCGTATGCTTCGCCGATACCTTTCAACTTGGGTCGATTGGAAGAGCAGTAAGCTTGGCGAGGGGCTCAAGGACTTCTGCGCACGGGCGCTGAAGTTTCCGGAAGAAGCAGCTGAGGGGATCACCGGCTCATCCCTTCCCTGGACACTCCACAAGAATCCAGATCATGGATGCATTAGAGAGGTCAAATCGAACAGCGGCACCGTACAGAAAGATTGGGCGGTCGTAAAGTCCAATACGCTCCCGGACCAGTTTTGCATCGCAGTCGTGGGTCACCAAGGATGGAGTAGGGACCCGGATTCGACCGCCAGATATGCACTTGCAGTGTCGTTCGAAGTCGTCGGGCAAGAAGTCGCCATCTATGAGCCCCTGAAGGTCGCGATCGAAGCGCTGGAAGCTGAGAGTGGGATCGGAATTGAAAACGAAGTTGAAATCGAAATCGACGAAGAGCCATAGAACTCCACGGCGTCGCAATTTGTGCAATTGAATTCACGGTTGCTGTATTGGTAACCAGCAGTCGCCCAGTGTCCTGGAAATGAAGGTCGGGCAAGTGGTACGAGGCAAATGAGGTCCCTGTGGACCTCATTTGCAAAAGTTCCATTCGGTGGGTTCGAAGCCTCCAGGCATGTCAATATAGTTCCATTATGGAATGATATTGACATCGATTCAGAAAGAAGAAAGTACAAGTTTCCCATTTAAATTCCACGTCGGACTACGGAACGTGTTGTAGTTTTGCCCGTGTCGGCCAACACCTGGATACCCTGAATCCGGTCCGGGGAACTGAGTACATCCTCGACCACACTGTTTTGAGCGCGGCTGAGATGAGAATGGTGGTCGGCAACAGCGATGGCCTGCTGGCGAGGCAAAGCAGGCTCAACCTGGTGTTGTCCCTCGCGCACTCGGCGGACGATCTCGCGCTCTGCTTCGATGGTTCTGGCAGTAGTGAGCTGCCAGGCCGGAAGATTGTGAGAATGCTCGACGATCTGGAATTCACCGGAAGACAAGCGAGCATCAAGGTTTCCGCGCACCTGCGCGAAAGTCACTTCGCCCATGCCACGGCTGAGGCCGTCACGAATCAATGTCCGTTCATCGACGACAGCCTCGCGCCCGAAGTTCTTGTCGCGGAAAAAAGTAAGCGACTCGCACACGCGGTCAATGGAGTTGACCGGCTTCTCCTGATGCTGAAGACGCTCGCGTGCCGCGTAGACGACGGCTTCCAACGCCAAACCTTTTTAGGGCCTTATGGATTCGGATCACAAGATCAGTGTCTCGCGCGATCCTGTCGATTGAATTGCAAAGCAGGACGTCGAACGGTTTCGGATTGACAGCGGCGATACGCATCAGATCCTTCAGCCCGGAGTTGACCCTTAATCCGGACTGTCCAGAATCAGTGAAGATGTAGTCATCGCTAACGATCCAATCTTTTTCTTTGGCGAAGCATTTGCACCGCTCAACCTGCTCAGTGATGGAGTTGACTTCATCGGATTTCTTCACGGTGGCGGTGCGCGCGTAGATCGCACAGCGTAACGGCTGACTGCCTGGTTTCTTCTTCATGTCGTTCTCAACGCATATTCTTCCGAATGGAATCGTCTATCGCGCTTGCCCAGAGGGGTGGAAGCAAAGTTCATCTGCCCCTCGGGTTCTGAGCT
>Ga0302155_10000568_pt1 | contig 28929 bp, 27 predicted proteins | sample I_Bog_N3_1_FD_193508 | JGI IMG/M metagenome (GOLD analysis project Ga0302155, IMG submission 193508) | Peat permafrost microbial communities from Stordalen Mire near Abisko, Sweden - I_Bog_N3_1 | ecosystem: Environmental > Terrestrial > Soil > Wetlands > Peat | place: Sweden: Abisko, Stordalen...
CATGCTCGCGTTCCACCACCTCTACGATGCACCCCGCAATGTCATTCGCAAGTTCGACACTGGAGCCTGCCTTTACTCCTCTGGCCGTGAGAACTGCTCGTGCCTTCGCCAGATGGTTCTCTGAACGTGTCTTCTCTTCCTGTTGAAACTGCACCTGGGGAACGGCATATTCAGGCGTGAAGGTCGAGAAGATCGGAAGGACGTTTACAAGGAAGAGCTCAGCATGGAAGTGCGATGCGAGGTCGGCTGCCGTTTCTAAGGCCGCTTGGGACGACGGGCTGAAGTCGATAGGCAACAGGATCTTTGTTGGGGTGGACTCAAAAGCGTGACGAACAGACATGACGTGCTCCTCGCCGGACCATAGTCACGGCAAGTAGCCATTGTTCTCTCTAATAAGGGCAAAGAATGTGCTCTTTTGCACGGTTTCGATAGAGGGTTATGGGATGCCGCATTCTGGCCGGCATCTTGAATCCTCGCACAATCTTCGGTCTCAGATAACAGACCTCTCTCGTGAGCAATTGTGACCTGTATGCCTGAGCCGACCTGCTCGATACTTGGGACGCTATGCGAGAGCATTTGCCTTGGTCTGCAAGGGCGCACGTCGACAATCGATCCCGCAAAACATACTGCAAGTGTTGTCTGCCAGCGCATCGTCGCGCGGCCAATTGCGGATGAAGGAAGAGTGGTAATGAGAATCCTAATGGCAGTTGACGATTCGGGGTCTGCTGAGGAACTGCTTCGTGGTGTTGTTAGCGGGATTCGGCATGAGAATACTGAGGTCATGGTCTTGCACGTGCTACAGCCAGTAGACACCGTGCCTCCGCCTGAGATGGCCCCGGGGTATGCTCCAGAGTTGGAAGATGACAAGCAGCCGGCTTATGCCTTCGTTGAGCGGATTGCTGCCGATCTGCGCAGAACTGGATTTGCGGCACAGACGAGTGTGCGGGTTGGAGACGTAACAGACACCATTCTCGACAGAGCAGTCGAATGGCGTGCCGATCTGATAGCTGTCGGTTCACACGGGCAAAGGAGCATCCACGACTTCTTACTGGGCAGTGTGGCGGAGTCGGTCGCTCGTCGAGCCGGATGCTCCGTGGCTATCGTTCGCGAAGCGGTCAGCAAATAGGGAACGCTCTGGCGCAGGCACTCAAGATGCATGAGCAATACGGGGCAGATATGGATTTGTGCGGATGAAATGCTGGTTTCTCAGATGACGTGAAGTCTCCAAGACCACGTGAATGTAATGAGCTGATGGTGACGGCTAATGCGATTCTTCATTCTCCGGAAGTTGGTAAGTATGTACGATTGCGGATTAGCCGCCAAGCTGGCCAGAACAGATTCGACTCGGGGCCTCAGTATAACGATCGATCGATAGTGGACTGAACATGGTAGAAGCGATTGCATCACTCATTGAAAGCCGGGCATGGAAGGCCCTTGAGGTCCATGCCGCGGTGAACCGCAATCTGCATCTGAGAGATATCTTCGCTCAGGATCCAAAACGAGGGGTTCGCCTAAAGGTTGAGGCGGTGGGCATTTACCTCGACTATTCAAAAAACCGAATCATCGACGAGACCGTCGCACTGCTGTTGCAACTTGCCGTTGAGTCTAGCTTGCATTCTCGCATCGACGCCATGTTTCGTGGAGAAAAGATCAACGTCACGGAGAAGCGGGCAGTTCTGCATGTTCCCTTGCGCTCTCCTGAAGAGGAGGAGATCTTCGCCGAGGGAGTGAACGTTGTCCCGCAGGATTCAGAAGGGGCGCTCGCTTGAGGAGATCGAAACTCTTTGGCATAAGAAGCCAGGAAGAAGCCATCTCAGTTCGGCCAATGCTTCGGGCCGCGGCCTGGTCGGCATTGGTGTCATTCACGCAATTCAGCAGTTGGATCGATCGGAACCTGTGGGAATCGCAATGAGAACGCTGCCGCTGTTGGTGTTTGTTGCATTTGGCCTTGCTGCTGCCGCCCAGAACAATGACTCCGGTTCTGGCTCCGCCCAGCAAAGCACGCAGGCCGGGGAGCCTGCAAAGGACGCAAGCCTGGCGGACGAGCCTGACGGTCTTCGCCAGGAACTCGACCGGGATGCCGTCGCACTATCGAAGATACCAGCGGACCCGATTCTTAAAACTGATCCCTTCGCGGTGTTCATTGGGCCATTTGAGAGGCTGACTGATCGGATCAACGAGTCCGCCAAGCTGAAAATCGGCGCAACTTACACCTTCTTGAGCCAATATGCGACAGCCACACCGGGCGGTGTACGGCACGATCAAACCAGCGGCCGCGCCGATTTCACGGCTGCCTGGAAGGTATACGACCGTGAAAGCACATCGGGGATGATCAGTTTGCTGGTACGTTCGAAGACTAACATCGGCATCAGCCAACACTTCAATCTGAGCGATAGCCTGGGGTCGGGACTGTACCTCAATTGTCTACAGGCAGGGGGTCCGCAAGAACCGATCACGGTGGATGTTCTCTATTGGCGTCAGGATCTCTTCAACAAGAGGCTTTCACTCTATGCCGGAAAAATACATCCCAACGAATACATCAGCCTGAGCATGTTCAATAATGACGAGACTGCGCAGTTTCTAAACGGGAGCGATGACGCCAATCTGACATTTACCTCCGATGGGGGGTATGCGGGTGGAGCGGCGGTTGAACTGGAAATAACCAAGCATACTTACATGCACGCTCTGGCCGTGGATACGGAAGGGTCGCCGCAATCAAACCTCAAAACACTCGCCGACCGCAAGTATATGGAGTCGATCGAACTTGGCTGGCTGAGCGGTTCGCCCGGCAGGAAGTTCCGGAACTATCGGATGGATTTCTGGCGAGACGATACTGCGACTCTCGGCAGTGGAGTGGGTGGGGGAATCGGCTTCGAACATGAATTGGCAAGTGGCTGGACCCCCTTCGGAAGGTTTGGGTTCGCATCGAACACTGGCACTTCAATCAAGCAAGTGGAAGAGCTTGGGCTGGACGAGGTTAAGCCATTCGGAAGACGGGGAGACTTGTTTGGCATTGCCATAACTCACTCTGAGCCGACTCGGGGCGCCAAACATCACGAGAGCGTAATAGAGACCTTTTACCGGCTTCGCTTGACGAAAAGTGTTGACCTTGGCCCGGACCTGGAGATTTCAAACCACCCCACGTATGCAAGCAAAGCCTATACCACCGCGCTGTTGGGAATGAGAATGCGGATCATTTTCTGAACAACAGAGTTGCAGGGTTGCAAAGGCATGCTCGGGCAAGAGAAGCGTTCATGACCGTCCCACAACAAAACTGAGGGGTACAAAATGAGTTTGAAGCGTTTGGAAGTGTGGTTTATCACCGGAAGTCAGCATCTCTATGGCAAAGAGGCTCTGGACAAAGTGGCAGAGCATTCAAAGCAGATCGCTGGTTCGCTCGATGGAGCGAGTGTAATCCCGCTCAGCGTAGTCTGGAAGCCTGTCCTCACGACGGCAGATGCCATCCGCCGGCTTTGCCTCGAAGCAAGTAGCGCGGACGCGTGCGTGGGCCTGGTGTTCTGGATGCACACCTTTTCACCGGCCAAAATGTGGATTGCAGGGCTCAACTTATTGAGCAAGCCATTTTTGCACCTGCACACGCAGTTCAATCGCGATCTGCCATGGTCGACCATAGACATGGACTTCATGAATCTGAATCAGTCTGCTCATGGCGATCGCGAGTTCGGGTTTATCACCGCTCGCTTGCGCCTGGCACGCAAGGTGGTTGTAGGTTTCTGGCAAGATCCGGATGTACTCGGTGAAATCTCCACGTGGATGCGCGCCGCCGCCGGTTGGAACGAGTCCCAGCACCTCAAAGTCGCCCGCTTCGGGGACAATATGCGAGATGTTGCCGTGACCGAGGCGGACAAGGTGGAGGCGCAGAGAGTCTTTGGCTTCAGCGTTTCCGCATATGGTATCGGAGATCTTACCGACCGGATCAATCAGTTCACTGACGCAGAGGCCAATACATTGGTTAAGGAGTATCGCGATACTTACACCATCGAATCGAAATACGATCGTCCAGACTCGCTTATGGAAGCGGCGAGGATAGAGCTTGGTCTCCGCGCATTTCTTGTGGAAGGCGGCTTCGGCGCTTTTTCAGATAATTTCGAGGATCTGCATGGAATCACGCAACTACCGGGTATTGCCGCCCAGCGACTCATGGCGGATGGCTATGGCTTTGGCGCGGAGGGCGACTGGAAGAGTGCGGCATTGCTCCGCATTTTGAAGGTGATGGCCGAGGGGCTGCCGGGAGGCACCTCGTTCATGGAAGATTATACCTACGATTTTTCCGGAACTCCGAGGGAACTCGCAGCACATATGCTCGAGGTCTGTCCGTCGATTGCCTCCGGCAAACCAACACTTGAGGTGCATCCCCTCGGCATCGGCGGTAAAGCCGATCCTGTCCGCCTGGTGTTCACTGCATCGGCCGGTCCGGCAGTAGTTGCTTGCATTGTGGACATGGGCACTCGTTTCCGAATGATTGCAAATGCGATTGATGTTGTCGCCCCGAGTGAGCCTCTGCCGAAGCTTCCCGTCGCACGTGCAGTCTGGATTGCAAGGCCTAGCCTGAAGGTGGCTGCAGCCGCGTGGATTTTTGCGGGTGGCGCGCATCACACGGCTTTCAGCTACCCAATCACGATGGAGCACCTGGAGGACTTTGCGGAAATAGCACAGATCGAACTCGTGCGCATCGATGAGGACACAAAGCTGCACGAGCTTCGCCATGAACTCGCGTGGAGCGACGGAATTCCTCCGCTGCGAGGCCGGTGAAGGCTCTGGTGGAATGAGCGAATCCGGCTCTGACCGCGCCACAACACCAGAATCCTGCAATATTCACCCGCCAATCGTGGTCAGAATTGCACATACTGGTGCACTTCGATCCATTAACGTGATCACGCGGGCATTCATCGGAGGTGGTTCCGCCTCTGCGGCGCCATATCCATTCGGCTAATTGTCATGCTTCATATGTGATTCCAGGAAGATTCATCCCTGAAGAAAGCGGATCGACAAAATGCTAGACGCATTGCGGACTGAGGTTCTTGAGGCAAATCTTGAGCTTCAAAGGCGTGGACTGGTTCTCTTTACATTCGGGAACGCGAGCGGGATCGATCGAGAACGTGGGCTCGTGGTCATCAAACCTAGCGGCGTACCTTACGAGAAGCTCAAGGCAGAAGACCTGGTCATCGTCGGCCTGGACGGAACCCGAGTTGAAGGTGACCTGAATCCGTCTTCCGATCTGCCAACACACATTCTTCTTTATCAGGCGTTTACATCTATCGGTGGCGTGGTTCACACGCATTCCGAATTTGCGACTTCATGGGCGCAGTCCGGCCAATCGATTCCTTGTTATGGCACCACCCAGGCAGACTACTTTCGCGGGGAGGTTCCTGTAACGGACCCGCTAACTGACAAGGAAATCGATTCCGCCTATGAACGGAACACGGGAGAAGTAATCCTGAGACGCTTTCAGGATCTGGACCCCATGGCTCAGCCCGGCGTATTGGTGGCAAATCATGGCCCGTTTGTCTGGGGCAAAACGGCCACCGAAGCGGCATTCAATGCAACGATCGTCGAGTACATCGCGCGCCTGGCGTACCGCACGGAATTGATCAATCCAAAGAGCCATCAGGTGTCCGCTGCTCTCTTGCGCAAGCACTACGAGCGCAAGCACGGGCCAAAAGCATATTACGGCCAAAAACACGATTGAAGAAGTTGTCTGTATCAGCGGAGTTGCAAGCAAATTGAAAATCGAGGGCCTGAATCATGGCACGGCTTTTTATTGGTAATCACATCGCCCAATCTGTTTTGGCTGTCCTCCTCCCGTCGAGCGTGTTAGCCCATCTCTCGATTATCGACATTGTTATCATCGCCAGTTACTTTGTAATGGTTGTATGGATTGGCATCTACCTCAAGGGCCAGTCCAATACCAGTGTGGACTTCTTCATGGCCGGACGGCAGATGACGGCCTGGATTGCAGGACTCAGCTTTCTTTCAGCGAATCTCGGATCTTTAGAGCTAATGGGCTGGGCCGGATCGGCGTATCAGTACGGTATCCTGGCAGCTCACTGGTATTGGATCGGCGCCATCCCAGCCATGCTTTTCATGGGCCTGGTGATGATGCCGTTTTATTACATATGCAAGACGAATTCAGTCCCAGGCTACCTGAATCTGCGTTTCGGGGAATCCAGCCGAGTGTTGTCGGGTGTCTGTTTTGCCTTCATGACGATCCTGATGAGCGGCGTCAATATGTTCGCCATGGCGCTGGTGATGAAGGTCGTTCTCGGATGGAACATCTCCTTCAGTATTCTGATGTCCTCGGTCGTCGTCGCTCTCTATGTGGGGTTGGGAGGCTTGCGTTCGGCAATCTTCAACGAGGTGTTGCAGTTCGCGCTCATCTGGTGCGGCGCGCTGCTGGTTCCGATTCTCGGATTGATAGAAGCCGGCGGCTGGCACAACCTGCAAGCCAAGATCCTGATGAACTATCACACTTCGGAATACACGCATCTTTGGAAGGGATTGGGGCACTTCTCCACCAACGCTATGGGAGTGCAATGGACCGGAATTGTTTTTGGCCTCGGCTTTGTGATCTCCTTTGGATATTGGACGACCGACTTCCTGGTTGTGCAGCGCGCCATGGCCGCAAAGAACCTGCGCGCAGCTCAAATGGCGCCCATCATAGCGGCGGCATTCAAGATGGCAATTCCATTCTTTGTGATTCTTCCCGGCCTGCTCGGCCTGGTCGTGCTGCACAACAACGATGGAACGCTCATGCACCTGGTGGGCCAGGATTCTGTCAGTGCTGCAAACCCTAATAGTTACAATGAGGTTCTCCCTCTGATGATGGAGCGATATCTTTGCCCTGGCCTTCTCGGTCTTGGAATCACGGCCCTGATCGCTGGGTTCATGTCCGGCATGGCGGGCAACGTGAGCGCATTCTCCACGGTATGGACCTACGACATTTACAAGCCACTGATCAAAAAAAATGGCTCCGACTCGCACTATGTATCGGTGGGCCGCTGGGCCACGGTCCTCGGCATCGTGGTCAGTATCGGGACAGCGTACCTAGTGATGCAGGCTGCCGCCATCATGGATTATGTCCAGGCGCTATTCAGCTTTTTTATCGCGCCGCTGCTGGGTACGGTGCTCGCGGGAATGTTTTGGAAGCGGGCGACCAAGGCGGGCGGCTTCTGGGGATTGCTTGCGGGCACTGTGACTTCTGTCGCTCTTTACGCGTGGGTCAGGGTGGATCCAAGCGCGATTCGCTACGTGGCGTTCTCTTCCGAGGCAAAGGCAATGGCAGCGGATCTCTATCGTGCGCTTTGGGCCTTTTCGTCATGTGCTGTTGTCACCATCCTTGTCAGCTACTGCACCAAGCCCAAGCCTCTCTCTGAGTTGGCCGGGCTGGTGTATGGCGCTTCGGAACTTCCACATGCGGAACCCGTCCCACTGATCAAGAACCACTGGTTCTGGGCTGCAATCGTGATCACCGTGTTCTTCATCCTCAACATCGTCTTTTATTAGCGCGCGGACAGGAGCAGACAAATGCAAATCTCAGCCAAGATTTCAATCTGGTTTTTTATAGGCGTTCTGCTGGCGTTTTACGGGGCGTTGATCTTCGGATACGGAATCTTTGAACTGATCAGCGGGGTTCTGGCTCCAGTAGTCCTCGCCAAACTGCATGCTCCTGTCTGGTGGGGCGGAATGATGCTTGCGCTTGGCTCGTTTTACTGTATTCGCTTTGTGCCGGGCAAGAAGCAAACGAACTGAGAAAGCGTAGGAGAGGTGGCGGAATGGCTTCAAGTAAAGCAATCACCATGGGTATCATCGTTGGCAATCGGGGCTTCTTTCCCGGCCATCTTGCCAAGAGTGGCCGCGAAGAGATAATCGCCGCGTTTAAACTAGCAGGCATTACACCGATCGTGCTCAGTCCGGACGAGAGCCGGTATGGTGCGGTCGAGACGTATGACGAAGCGCAGCGTTGCGCTGAACTCTTCAAATGCCATGCCGGCGAGATCGTCGGCATCGTAGTGACATTGCCAAACTTCGGCGAGGAACGCGGCATCGTCGACGCGATTCGGCTCGCAGAGTTACACGTCCCGATCCTGGTGCAGGCAACCCCGGACAAGACCTCGAAGATGGAGATCGCCGACCGGAGGGACAGCTTCTGCGGCAAGATGTCGCTCTGCAATAACCTGATGCAGTACAAAGCTGCCTACTCTTTGACAAAGATGCACACACAAGACCCGGCCTCGGAGCAATTTCAAAAGGATCTGGCATGGTTTTCCGCTGTCTGCCGTATTGTTCGTGGGCTGAAGAATGTACGCGTCGGTGCAATCGGCGCTCGCCCGGCCGCATTCAATACGGTCCGCTACAGCGAACGTATCTTGGAATCCAACGGAATTACCGTCGCCCCAGTAGACCTGTCCGAAATCTTCGGGCGAATCGCCAGACTCAGTGACAACGATGACGCAGCTCAAGCAAAGCTGACAGCCATCAAGGAATACGTTCCGACAGCCGGCATACCGGATGCAGCCCTGTTGAAGATGGCGAAGCTCGGCACGGTCATCGATACATGGATGAATCAGGAACACATCGATTTCAGCGCCATACAGTGTTGGACCTCTCTGGAAGAGAACTTCGGCGTGGTGCCATGCACCATCATGAGCATGATGAGTGAGAACTTGGTTTCCAGTGCCTGTGAACTGGATGTGTCTGGCGCACTCAGTATGTATATGCTGGCACTAGCCTCCGGAACCCCTTCGGCGATCATGGACTGGAATAACAACTACGGCGACAATCCTGACCGGGCGGTCTGTTTCCATTGCTCCAACCTGCCCAAGCACTTTTTCAACCCGGTTGACTTGAAGATGGACTTTCAGCAAATCATTGCCGGGACAGTTGGCAAGGAAAACACCTTTGGAACCTGCGTGGGACATGTGAAGGCAGGAGCCATGAGTTATGCGCGCTATTCCACCGACGACCGTCGCGGCGTCATCCGCGGATATACCGGTCACGGGCGGTTCATCGATGACCGCCTCGAAACCTTCGGGGCTACTGGGGTAGTGGAGATTCCGAAACTGCAGAAGTTGTTGAAATTCATCTGCCGTGAAGGATTTGAGCACCATGTGGCGGCCAGCTTCTCAGAGACAGCGCCGGCGATTCACGAGGCTGCCATTCGCTACCTCGGATTCGAAAGTCATTACCATCCCGAGCTCGATGACTAGGTCGGCTACTCCGACGATTCGTGCGCTCGCCGATGTGCGTCCGATGCACCCGGCTCTGGACCCCCTTTTGAGATTGCACCCACAATCGGGTGCTTTGCTACAACGGCCCAGTGAGCAGGAGAAACGAGAAGGTGGATGACGATTATTGCAGGTGTCGATTTCGGTACCTTGAGCGTGCGCGTTTCGATCCTAAATAGCGACGGCAAGCGGCTTGGTGCGGCAACGTCCGGATACCCGCTGCATCGAAAGCGAGATGATCCGGACTTTGCGACCCAGTCCCACGCCGACCAAATGAGCGCTCTTGCGCTGGCCTTTCGGGGAGCATGCAAGGACGCGGAGATTGAGGGCTCAACTTTGGATGCGATTGCCCTTGATACAACAGGATCGAGCGTGATTCCAGTAGATGGCCACCTTCAGCCACTGAATGAATACTATTTGTGGTGCGATCATCGCGCCAAGCATGAGGCGCAGGAGATTACCGAGGCAGCACATCGGGACAAACTGGAAGCGATCGATTGGTGCGGCGGCGTGTATTCGAGCGAGTGGGGGTTCGCGAAACTGCTCCACTGGCTGCGCCATAACCCCGACAAGCGCGACCGGCTTGGCACCGCGCTCGAAAACTGCGATATGGTGGCTGCAACACTTTGTGGCATCGCCGCACCCCGTGAAGTGAAGCGCAGTATTTGCGCGATGGGGCATAAGTGGCTGTGGAACCCGCGCTGGGGCGGCTTTCCGCCACAGGCATTCTTTTCAAAGCTCGATCCCCTGCTTGACGGTATCGTGGAGAAGCTGGCAGGCGACTACCATACCTCCGACGCTCTTGCCGGCCATCTGTGCGAACACTGGGCAGCGGAACTGGGACTGCGCGCCGGCATTCCGATCCCCGTGGGCGCCTTCGATGCGCATTGGGATGCGATCGGCGCAGGCTGCCGTGAAGGGGACGTGGTCAACGTCATCGGCACATCCACCTGCATCATCGCCATGGCCAAGCATCCTGAACTGGTGCCAGGCGTTTGCGGCGAGGTCCCCGGCAGCGTGAATCCGCATTATACCGGCATTGAAGCGGGCCTGTCTGGAACCGGCAATATCTTTGAGGCAATTGCGGAGCGCGCCGGAACGAAGGTCGCTGGCCTGTCAAAGGGTCTGGAAGACTATCGTGCTGGCCAGACCGGGCTATTACGCATTCCCTGGGACAATGGCGATCGCACTGTGCTGGTGAATGCCGAACTCGGCGGCGTGACCTTTGGCTGGAACCTGGTCTCGACCGCACAGGATGAATTGTTTGCATCCATTGAAGGCACTGCCCTCCACACCCGCATCATCCTGGAACGCATGGCACAGCACAACGTTCCTGTGGACCGGGTCATTAATGCCGGGGGCGTTCCGCAGAATAATCATGTTCTCAACCAGATTTACGCAAACGTATTGAACAAGCCCGTGCTGGTGCCGGGCGGGGTCCCGACAAGTCTCGGTTCTGGCATTTTCGCGCTTCTGGCCGCCGGCGCCTTCTCTTCGCTGGAAGACGCTCAAAAGAAGATGTGCCTCGCGAATAGAACCTATGTTCCCAACCCTGAGGCCGTAGCGATCTATGAAAGGCTATATCCGCTGTTTCGGTTGCTCTATTTCGCACTTGGCGAGCCAAATGCGGAGCCGTCGCGGGTAGGCGAGGTTCTCCCGGAACTGCGGAAGGTTGCCGCGGAAGTCTCGTGCGCCCGAGGTCGGCGGGGATGACCGGCACTTCCTTCGGTGTGAAAGTGGAAAGTTGCTCTTCCCACGCGCTCACGCAGTTCGAGATTCACAATCGAAGGTGAAGATCGTAGTGGAATGCATCGTCTCTCCCGGCTTCAACGATGTGGTCGGAAATCGCGGGTGATTCGGTGAGTCCGGAAAGTGCTGTGTTTCCAGGCACAACCCCTTGTGCCTTGTATAGCCGGAACCGTGCCGTCCCGTATAGGTTCCGTCGAGAAAGTTGCCTGAATAAAACTGGATGCCCGGTTCCGTCGTGGCTACCGTCAACACGCGTCCGCTTGCAGGATCGTAAAGTCTCGCGGCCAGCTTGAGTTCGCCATTGTTTCCATCGACAACGAAATTATGGTCGTAACCGCCTGCGAATATCAGTTGTTCGTGCGCATCGTTAATGCGAAGGCCAACTGGCATCGCTTCGCGAAAGTCCAGCGGTGTCCCCGCAACCGCAGCCAATTCTCCAGTCGGGATCAACTCTGCATTGGTCGGCGTGTATCGATCTGCGTTCAGCGTGAGCTGATGGTCGATAATGTCCCCAGCGTCGTCCCCATTCAAGTTGAAGTAGCTATGGTTCGTGAGGTTTACTACAGTCGCACGATCGGTTGTCGCGGAATAGTCGAGCCGCAGAGCACAGTCTTCCAAGGTATAGACCACCTTCGCGGCCAGACTGCCAGGGAAGCCCATGTCCCCATCTTTGCTCAAGAGTGTGAACTCGATGGAATCTTGCGCGATTTGCCCCCGCCAGAAGAGCTTGTCGAAGCCCACCGGCCCTCCATGGAGTGTGTTCCCATGATCGTTCACCGGGAGTTGATATTGCTGCTCACCAATCCACAGTGTTCCATGAGCGATACGATTTCCATAGCGTCCCACAACGCCACCCAGGAAGGTCTTCTTGTCGCGCAGGTAATCGTTGAGCGAGTCGTAGCCCAGGACCACATCGGCGAACTTGCCGCCGCGATCGGCCGTCTTGACGCTCACCAGTCTCGCGCCATACTCGGTGAGACGCACCTCGGTCCACCTGCTTTTAAGCGTGTAGATACTTATGATTTCGCCTTTGGGACCAGTTGCCCAGTCCGCTTGGGTGATTTCTGAAGTCGCCAATTGGTTCGCCACTAACTACCTCCCCATGTCTCCCCTGCATAATTCGTCACTCCAAAGGCGGACATAGCGACTCCCGCCTGAAGACGTCGTGCGCTTGTTGTGCTCGACCGTCGTATGGGGCGGTTCGAATCCATTGGGATTTACTCCAATCGCGCACTCGCATAGTTGAAATCATCCTTCCATCGTGGACGGCAGAACATCTGGTCAATTGGGTACATTCGACTCCATGGCTCAAGCAACAGAATTGCATTGTGCGCGAATCAAGTTGTGAATTGCATAGCCTCCAAACGAGCGAAGGCATGTCTGGGTACAAGGAGACTTTATGACCGCAACACAAAAATGCGAACATCCAGGCTGTAACTGTCAGGCTACCGTTGGCAAGAAGCATTGCAGCACTACGTGTGCAGGGGCAAAACATAGTCCAAAGACAGCGTGCGAGTGCAAGCACCCGGAATGCAGCCATACGGGACTCAAAATGTAGCTTGGCTTCAACCGGACTCTGTTGTGATTCGAGAGTTCACGTGCGGTATTCAGCGCATTTCAACCCTGAGAGGCAAAACGCGCCATGGTAACTTCTGCAACATTCGCAACAACAATCGCTCCGCCCGCACTGGATGAGTTGTGCATCAACACGCTTCGCTTCCTGGCAGTGGACATGGTGCAGAAGGCCAACTCGGGCCATCCTGGGCTGCCCATGGGGTCGGCGGCCATGGCATATACCTTATGGGACAGATCGCTCAAGTACAACCCGCGCGATCCGCACTGGCCAGACCGCGACCGGTTTATTTTGTCGGCTGGCCACGGGTGCGCTTTGCTCTATGCACTTCTCCACGTTACCGGGTTCGATCTGCCCCTTGATGAACTGAAGAGGTTTCGGCAATGGGGTAGTCATACTCCGGGTCATCCGGAGTTTGGAAAGACTCCAGGCGTGGAAGCGACCACTGGACCTTTGGGCCAGGGCCTTGCGAACGGCGTGGGGATGGCCATTGCCGAAGTGGCGTTGGCAGCGCATTTCAATCGCCCCGGTCATAAAATCGTGGACCACTACACATACGTGCTTGTTAGCGATGGCGATCTGGAGGAAGGAATCTCGTCGGAGGCTGGATCGGTGGCAGGGCACCAGCATCTCGGAAAGCTGATCGTTTTATATGCAGACAACCACATCACGATCGAGGGAAGCACAGAGCTGACGTTCACCGAGGATCGTATGGCCCGGTTCGCCGCGTTCGGCTGGCACGTGCAGAGAGTGGAGCAAAGCAATGATGTCGATGCCGTTGCGCTCGCACTGGCAAATGCCCGCGAAGAGACGGACCGGCCATCGCTGATTGCCGTACGCACGCACATTGGCTTTGGCAGCCCGCACAAGCAGGACACCGCCGCGGCTCACGGAGAAGCTCTCGGTGTGGAGGAGGTGCGGCTTACCAAGGAGGCAATGGACTGGCCTGCTTCGCCTCCCTTCCACGTCCCCGAAGAGGCGCTTGAGCATTTCCGAAGAGCTGTCGCTCGCGGAAGCGTTGCACAGGCGGAATGGGAGGCGCGATTCCAAACCTTCGCGTATGAAAATCCTGACCTTGCCGCTGAGTTCCTGAGAGTCATAGACAGACAGCTACCGAAAGGTTGGGACACCGATCTGCCGGCGTTTACTCCAGCGGATGGACCGATGGCCACCCGCGTCGCTTCGGGCAAAGTGATCGAGATCCTCGGCTCTCGTCTGCCGGAGATGATGGGAGGCTCGGCAGACCTTGGACCAAGCACCCATACCAATATTGACGGGGCCGGCAACTTCGAACCGGAAGACTGGGCTGGACGCAATATGCACTTCGGCATTCGCGAGAATGCCATGGGCGCCATCCTCAATGGAATGGCCCTGCACAGCGGCCTGATTCCATACGGTGGCACCTTCCTCGTCTTCTGTGATTACATGCGGCCGCCTATGCGCCTTGCAGCCATGAATGCCCTCCCGGTGATCTATATCTTCACGCACGACAGTATTGGCATGGGTGAAGACGGTCCGACTCACCAGCCTGTTGAACAACTCATCGGATTGCGATCGATTCCAGGCATGGTTGTTCTTCGCCCTGCAGATGCCAACGAGACGGTAGCCGCCTGGCGAGTTGCGATCGGCAGAAAGCAGGGGCCTGTCGCATTGGTGCTCACAAGACAGAGTCTTCCGGTGCTCGACTTGAATTCCTATCCCGCTATTCCGACGGGGGTTCCGTTAGGTGGCTATATCCTCGCTGATTCTCCGACAAGTGGGCGACCAGACATCGTCCTCATCGCTACAGGATCGGAAGTCCAACTGGCGCTGGACGGTCGCGAACGGCTCGCGGCGGGAGGCGTTCACGCGAGAGTGGTGAGCATGCCGAGCACAAGCCTGTTCGCAGCGCAATCGGACGATTACAGGGAGAGGACTCTGCCCACGGGTGTGCCAATCCTGGTCATTGAGGCAGGTTCCCCGGTAGGATGGCAGTCCTTTGTCGGCCCGCGGATCGCCGTCATTGGGATAGACACGTTCGGCTCGTCGGCGCCTGGACCGGTGGTAATGGAGCACTACGGTTTCACCGCTGAGAACGTCTGCAGGCAGGCTCATCGTGTACTTGACAACAACAAGGAGGGAGCACCATGCGTGTCGGAATCGCCTCAGACCATGGAGGGTTCGTTCTGAAAGAGCAGATCGCGAATTTGCTGCGCGATGCTGCCTATGAGGTCGTCGACTTTGGTGCGCCTCATCCGAGCCCAGGGGACGATTATCCGGATTACGTGATTCCGCTGGCCAGAGCTGTAGCCGCAGGCAAAGTGGATCGCGGAATAGCGCTCTGCGGCAGTGGAGTGGGGGCATCCATTTGCGCCAACAAAGTAGCTGGCGTGCGCGCCGGGCTCATCCACGATGTGTTCTCCGCTCACCAGGGCGTTGAAGACGACGACATGAATGTTTTCACGCTGGGCGGCCAGGTAATCGGTCCGGCACTGGCCTGGGAATTAATTCAGATGTTTCTGAAGGCTCGCTTCAGCGGTGCGATTCGCCACCAGCGCAGAGTCGATAAAGTGAGTGCACTTGAAATCCAACCAGTACCAGAGTGACGTGTTTTCCAAGAGGAATGAAATGAATCGAACGACCGAGAAACTGCATGGAATTGGTCAGAGCATCTGGCTCGATAACATCACACATCGCTTGCTCGCCAGCGGTACGCTGCTGAGCTATATTCGAGAACTTTCGGTTACTGGTCTCACTTCGAATCCAACCATCTTCGATCATGCCATCAAGAACAGCGACGATTATGACGACGTCATTCGCAGGAAGTTGGATGAAGGCAAGTCAGGCGAGGAACTGTTCTTCGAGTTGGCTCTAGAGGATCTAAGGCAGGCGGCCGATCTCTTCCGACCTGTCTACGACCGAACCGACGGCGTGGATGGCTGGGTCTCCCTGGAGGTATCGCCCTTGCTTGCGCATAACACAACCGGTACTCTCGCCGCAGCCTGCGCTCTCCACAACCGCGCGGCGCGGCCCAATCTCTTCATCAAGATTCCGGGCACCAGCGAGGGCCTTCCAGCCATTGAGGAAGCAATCTTCCGAGGTGTGCCTGTCAATGTGACTCTTCTATTCTCGGGCGCGCAATATGTCGCCGCCGCAGAAGCTTATATGCGCGGCGTCGAGCGGCGCATTGCCGCCGGGCTCAATCCCGATGTTGGTTCCGTGGCGTCACTCTTTGTCAGCCGCTGGGACGTGGCTGTGGCACAGAAGTTGCCAGAAATCCTGCGCAACCAGCTTGGCATCGCAATCGCCAGGGATGCTTATGAGATATATCGCACGCTGCTGGATTCGCCGCGGTGGCAACGCATCCAGAACGCTGGAGCTCGCCCTCAACGCCTTCTTTGGGCGAGCACAGGAACCAAGGATCCCAAAGCCTCGAACATCCTGTACGTCCAGGCCCTCGCCTTGCCCTCCACCATTAACACGATGCCTGAGGCAACCCTGAATGCACTTGCCGCTCAACCGGAAATCGGCGAGGCTCCACGCAAAACGAGCGACAAAACGCTCACTGAATTTGCAATCGCTGGTATTGACACGGAAGCTGTTGCTGCCCAGTTACTCGAAGAGGGCGTCAAATCGTTCGCCAAATCATGGAACGATCTTCTGGATTGCATCGCGTCGAAGAGCGCGGCACTCAAGGCAGTAGTTGCCTAAGTGCACGGGGAGCATTCTCACAAACCTAAATCAAATCAACCATGGAAAAGGGGATAGAAATGAACTCGAAGAACTCTGTAGCGGCAATCTATGACACTCACGAACAAGCAGAACACGCTATCAAGGAACTCCAGGAGGCAGGCGTCAATATGAAAAGCCTGTCGATTGTAGGACGGGATACGCACACGGAGGAACACGTCGTCGGCTACTACACTGCCGGCGATCGCATGAAGTATTGGGGCGGGGTAGGAGCGTTTTGGGGTGGGTTCTGGGGATTACTTTTCGGATCGGGTCTGTTCTTCATACCAGGACTCGGACCGATTCTTGCCGCCGGCCCAATCGTAGCGTGGATTGTAGCTGGCCTCGAAGGCGCAGTTGTTCTTGGGGGCGTAAGCGCGATTGGGGCGGGGCTGGTTAGCATCGGCATCCCTAAGGACAGCGTACTGAAGTACGATGTCGCCTTGAAGACCGACAAATACGTGCTTGTCGTCCACGGAACACCTGATGAGGTGGAAAAGGCCAAGGACATCATTGCTGGCACGGAACAGAGCCATTACGCGGTTTACGGCCAGGCCGTTCTCGTCTAAGAAGCAGCCTGACTGCGCTGCGACTGTGTCGGGCTCCAAACGTATCGTATGGGGCCTGCTCTTTTGCAGCGCGGCATGTGAAGACCAGAAGAGACAATTCATCCAAAGAGTACATACAAAAGGAGAGGCAATGTTAATCAAAGCGAAGGCTCTGAAGGGTTACTCACTCAAGAGTCTCGATGGAGACATAGGGTCGGCCAGCGAGTTCTTCTTCGACGACCAGTATTGGGCAATTCGTTACCTCGTCGCAAACACCGGAACCTGGCTTAGCGGCAGGAAGGTATTGATCTCACCTTATTCACTTGACGGTGTCAATACTGCTGAAGGGAAGGTGTTCGTTCTCTTAAACAGGAAGCAGATCGAGGAGAGTCCGTCCGTCGACATGGACGAGCCCGTTTCCCGCCAGTACGAGGGCTTATATAACGGATACTATGGATATCCCAACTACTGGGGTGGTCCATACATGTGGGGAGGCAATCCATATATTCTGCGGGATCGGAGCAGATGGGGATTGGCCGCCTCTCAAGCAATGGGATGGGACCGACATCTTCGCAGCACCGACGAAGTAACGGGCTACCATTTCGCGGCTCTTGACGGCGAGATTGGTCATGTCGATGACTTCATCATCGATGACGAGACCTGGGCAATTCGCTACCTTGTTGTGGCGACAAAGAACTGGTGGCCTGGGAAAAAGGTGCTGATTTCGCCAAAGTGGATCGAGAACGTGAGTTGGGAAGAGAGGGAGGTTGCAATCGGCCTGTCTCGCGAGACGATAAAGGCGGCGCCGGAATATACCGACGAGTCTCTGCTCACACGGGATTACGAAACAGGCTTGTATGGGCACTACAATCGTGAGGGATATTGGGTCGAGGAACTCGCAGCGGTCTGAATGCAATTCAACATGTTGCTTCAGCAGCTCCGTATTGAATGCGCCCAGTGAAAGAATAAGCCGCAGACTCCTGCTCCTGCATGGGTCTGTGGCTTACCCTGCGTTGCCCCTGCCATTTCCGAACCAAATGTGAGACGGATTTGAACAGGTGGGTTTCAGCTTCAAATTCCCCTAGATGCCGCCTTTACCAAGCAGTATGCCGATACCGTAGGTCACCACGCCTTCAGCTCCACCGACAAGGGTCATCTCAACACCGGAGGACCACCAGGAGCGCACTGTAATCAAGGATTTTGCGGCGCCGACTGCAAAGTGCGCGGCCAGCGAGATGATTGCCGCGGCGATGACCGCCTCGAGCCCATGCATGAAGAAGAAGGGGATGACCGGAATACTGGCCCCAATAGCGGTAGAGAGAGCACCGGAACTGGCCGAGACCAGCGGGTTGGAGAGTGCTTCTTCAGAGGAGCCAAGGCGCTCGCTGGCCAGAGCACGTAGCAACTGATCGGGATTGTCGGCAATGTGGTTGACCATGTGTTGGGCGTCATCCTCTGGCAGGCCCTTGACCTGGTAGTAGAGGGAGAGCAGTTCTCGAGCTTCAGGGCCGTTCATTTGGATGGCTTCGCGTTCGCGCGCAACCTCGGCGTGGTAGATCTCGCGCTCGCTTTTGGCGGCGAGATATGCGCCTGAGCCCATCGAGAGGGCGCTCGCGATCATGCCCGAGAGTCCCGCGAGGAGAACATATTTGCTGTCGCCGGCAGTTGCTCCTGAGACACCGGAGACGATGCCGAAGATAGCGCCGAGACCATCATTCACGCCATAGATGGCATCACCGATCCAGGCTCCAGGCCGCTTGCGACCTTGATCGCTCTTTGCCAGCAACTCTTTGAGAGCCGCTTTAATGTCGGGTTTGGGCGAACTGACGGACGCGGGATAGTGGCCACGTAGCAGAGATCCAAGTTCCTGGTAGTGATCTTTTTCGTCTTCAATAACGTGATTGAGGATGGCGATGGAGCCCGTATCGCCCAATTCCTTGAGCTGCTCGCCGTATTTCGCAATGTCGCGGCTTTCGTCGATCTCCAAACGACGCAGGGCCATTTGGATGCCGCCGGCGCGGTTGGCCAATGAGTCCGCATCCCCATGCTCACTGCCTTTGTACACCGGTTCTGGGCCATTCAACTCACGGATGCGCCCGGCCCACAGTGCCGCGTGCTCCCATTCGGCACCAGCCAAGTGGCGTAGTACTAGCGCCCGTACAGGGTCGCTGTCGCGCTCCGCCAATGTCTGATAGGTGCGGTTCCCCTCCATCTCGGCTTGCCAGTTGGCATCAAGTGCCGCGAGGACTTTCTCAAGCTTGCCGCCGGTCAACACTTCAATGGCCATGTGTCTCTTCCATTTAGCAGGTCGGCGAATAGGAGGCCCGGAGAGGTGTGAATTGAGTCGTGCGGACTTGCCGAACCGGCAGGTTTCCTTTCGTGGTCGGAGCGACACCAAACCAAGTGTCGCTCCGATTCCGCGAATTTAAGGGATCGCCAGGGCTCAATAAGAAACAGTGAGGAGATTTGAAACGCTACCAACGCCCGGTGCGGAGAAGGCGGCATGCTCGGCATCTTCGCGCTCGTTCCATGTATGCACATGTCCGCGCAGTGTCACCATGTTGCCAGAGGTCTCGACGGTAATATCCTTCGCCTCAATCTGGGCATCGCGCTTGAGTGCGTCTTCGATCTTGATCTTGACGCCAGTGGTACTCACGGTCGGCTTGAGTTCAATTTCATTCAACACCGCTTTTACACCGCGCAGAGACCGAACAGCTCTTGCAGCTTCTTCCTTCTGGTATTGCCACTCTGCGGTTCCCTGAAGCGTGACCCACCCCTTCGAGACCTTGAGCTTGATAGTGTCAGGCACCTGGGAATTCCAGTTCAAGTGATTGGCAGCCGCCGACGCAATGTCTTCGTCCGTGCGCTCACTCTCGAAGGGTAGATCGACGATGATCTCACTTGCGACCGAGGTGACGTCGACGACCCGGAGGGCTGCACGCTCGGCTGCCCACTTCTCATACAAACTACCAACATGCCCATCAAGCTCGACAACTCCTTCGTTGACCGAGACGCCAATCTTGGTTGCGCAAACGCTCGGTTCCCAACGCAATTCCTGCTCCACATTGTTCTTGATCGTTTCTGCTGTTTTCACTCGAACACCTTTTCTTCTGGTTAGACTATCAATTGAACTTTGTGATCCTACACGGGATCGTGGCTAAATCATTGCAGGGTCGAGGTCCTGGAACTGTGCCGAATTGCTCTGCGCTAAGGCTGACGATCCACCCTGCGCCCAAAGCTGTGACTCTCTGTATACCCATCCATGGACATCGAGCGGAGCATTTCTTGCGGAAAGTCCGAATGCGATGAGCAAACTAGAACAACATTTTTCCTTGACGGATGAAATGCTCAGAGGATGCATGATCATATTCGCAACGACCATGAAGACCTCCTTGAGAGTCTCGTTGGCGGCAAGTTGCCGCGCAATCTAAGTTGGAGTGCTGTAGTTGACCTCATTGGACAGATTGGCGAGGTCGAGCCGCACGGGAACGACGAATTTGCGTTCGTGGTAGGTTCCCAGAGGGGTTTCTTCAAGAAACCCAGCACCCATAATCTCGAAGTAGAAGAGATTTCGAGGCTGCGTCAGTTTCTAAAAGAAGCTGGCGTTCTTGGGAAAGCCGCAAAAGCACACCAAATCGGACGAATGGTCGTGGTCATTGACCATCACGTCGCCCATATTTACCACGATCTCGGCGGCAGCCGGCCTGAAGATGAACTCACTGTCAAGCCGTACGATCCTTTCGGTTTCCAACATCATTTGATCCATCGGAAGGAAGCCCATTACAAGGGCGACCATGTTCCCGAGGAGGATTCCTACTACGAAGAGATAGCCACTGACCTTGTCCACGCCGAAGCAATCATCCTGATTGGCCATGCAACGGGAAAGAGCAGCGCGATGGAGTTTCTGAGCGAATACCTGAAAAGCCATCATCCAGAGACATTCAAGCGAATCATCGCGACTGAGACGGCGGATCTTTCCGCGCTGACCGAGCCGGAGATCGAGGCGATTGCGAAGAAGCACCTCGGCGCCCCGTCAGTTGTCCCCTTGAGGACTGATTGGGGCGGCCTGCGCAAGGAGCACGTGTAGGAACATTGTGGGGAGGCCCAGATTCATATCGGCGCAGGTCTGGGCAAGAACATATCGGTTCACCCATGGCCGCAGATCCAAACGATGAGGACTTCATGCCAGGATACAAATCGATCGACAGGATTCGAACTGTCACTGCCAGCACATTTGACCGGCTGGTATTGAAAGGTGAAGGACCGATCGTAGTCGAGTTTATGTCTTACGGATGCGCGCATTGCGGTGTGATCGAGCCGGATCTTCAGCAAGTTGCAGAGATCGTGGAATCCACGGAGAAGATCTTCAGGGTAAACATTGCTCTCGACCGGGAACTTGCCGATCTATACGAGGTCCAAGGGACGCCCACGCTGATCATGTTTCTGAACGGAGCGATCGTCGGGCGCGATGAGGGGCCAAGTCCAGATGTATCGAACCTCCTGGCTGTGGTGAAGCAACCATACGAATCATGAAATGAGATTGGATCATGCAGAGCAAGTTGCAGTCCACGCCAATCCTGCTGTTCAACGACGAGTGTGGAGTCTGTCGAAGCATTGCGAGTTGGGTGAAGAAGCAGGCGCAGGCAGGATCGGGCGCGACTTCGATTGTCGTACGACCGATTGGCCAGGATCCCGATGAGTTGCTGTCACTCAATCAAGGCCTGAATATCTGGGATGCCTACGCGACAATTCATCTACTGATGCCGGATGGCTCAATGAAACTCGGCGGGGAAGCCGTTGCCGAGGTTCTGCGACATTTACCCAGTACCAGATGGTTCGCCTGGACCTTCGCAATCAGCGTCTTTGGGGTTCGGCCATTTCAGGCGATACTTAACCTGGCTTATGCCATCCTGGCAGACGTGAGGCCAGTGTTTGGCTGTGAGAGTTGCGGCACGCCAAGCCCTTGGGTCCGTCCGATCCGATGGATAGTCGAATGGGTGGAGTCACTCTTCGGTGGAATTCATCACCCGAGTCCAAGTCGCCATTTCACCTCCTTGCCGGCGAGAGGGCGTCCTCCGCAAACGCACCACATCTAACTTCCGATGTTCAATGCGAAGATCGACGGGTAGCTGTCCCGCCCATCAGGCTTCATGCCCTTAATCTCTCAGCAGGCACCGAGGCTTGGCGGGCGAGTTTAGGATCGACTTGGGTTTCTTGCCCGCGGCAAACTCGTCAATTACCTGACTGATGTAGTTCGCCGTTCCGGCCAGCATTAGGTCCGTTAACCCTGCAATGTGTGGAGTGACCAGGACCTGAGGAAGTTGAAGCAAAGGATCCCTGCGATCAGGTGGTTCATTCTTCAAAACGTCGAGCCCCGCAGCCGAAATCTGCCCATGTGTAACCGCATCGACAAGTGCTGTCTCGTCGATGAGCATGCCGCGAGCGATGTTGACAAGGATGGCCCCGCGCTTCATCGCGGCAAGTTGAGCCGCATTGATAAGGTTTTCGTTTTCCTTGCTGGCTCGAACGCAAATGACAACAAAATCCGCATTAGCGACTGCGGTGTTCAGTTGATCAGCGGGATAGGCAATAACATCGGCAGGGGCATTCTCCGGGTGCTCATCTGTGGCAACCATCTTCACACCAAAAGGACGCAAACGATCTACGAGCTGTTGTCCGATGGTCCCCAGGCCAACGATGCATACCGTTTTCCCGCTGAGTGCGAGGCTGAGCGTGGGCGGCCTGACAGAGTCTCCTCGAAGGGAAGTGAGAGCCTCTCCTAGATGTCGCGCCGCGCCGAGCAAAAGCAAGACCGCGAATTCCGCAACAGAAGTGGCATTCCCGGTGAGATCGGCTGGGGCATACGAAACCCAAATGCCGAGTTCGCTGGCAGCCTCGATGTCGACCTCCTCATACCCGTCGCTGGCCGTCTGGATGAACTTGAGTTTGGGCTGGCTTTGAAGCAACGCGCGACCGACATATCCCATGGCGAGAAGCACATCGAAATCGAATGCAGGTGCGTCCTTGCCACCAATCCACTCAACTACTTCATGGTGTGCCAGTGCTGTACGAAACCTTTTCAGAAGCTCCGATGTAAAGAAGTTCGGGGTATGGAGAAATGCAATCTTCATGTTCATCCCTTCAAGTTTGCTTACCAAATGGAGATAGATGGCTAAAATACCTTGGTCGTTCAGGAAATACCGAGGCGAGCAAGGACTGGAATCTTAACTACATTCAGGATTGCGCCGAAGACAACAGCAGCGGCAAACTCGCTGGCTATCACTGCCAGGGGCAATGGCGCCATTGCGATTCCAAAGGTTGCGAGAACTGAAATGATAAGGACATCAGCTATCGAAGAGAGTACGAGCCAAATGCTGGGCCGCAGGCCCCAGAGATGCTGGCGCCCGCGAATTACATATGTGGTGGCCTGGCTGCCAAACACAATGCTCACCACGGTCAGCGTTTGAAGCGCTTCGATGCCGAGATGCAGCTGAAACTTGCCCACTGCCAGAATCGCAGTAGAGAAAGCCAGGAAGCAGAGTCCGAGCATCACTCCTGCAGTTGTGATTCGGCCGATCTGCCAGGAGTTCGGCATTGCTGATGGCCGCACTCGGTCAGTGGTGAGCGACATGGCAAGGAAGTCGCCGGTGATCATCACAATGACCATCAGCATCGGAGTCAGCACTGCGTGTCCGGTCATGACCAGGCCAACCGCCAGCAAGAGCGCTTGAAATACTTTCTTCTGGACCGAGTTGAGCGTGTAGGTGAGAATGCGCTGAAAAGTTAGTCTGCCTTCTTTCACAGCATCCACAATGCCGCCGAGGCCTGCCTCGGTTAGAACAACGCCGGCGGCCGATTTGGCTACGTCGGTTGCGGTCGAGACGGCAATGCCAATCTGTGCCTGGCGGAGCGCGGGAGCGTCATTGGCGCCGTCGCCACACATCCCAACTGTATGTCCGCTCTTCTGGAAAGCCTTGACGAGGTCAAACTTGCCTTCCGGAAGAACACCTGCAAAGACCGAGAAGTCTTCCGGTTGAATGCCGGCTGGCAGCTTGCCGGGCGGACAGACTGCCCCCTTCAATCCAACCGCGTGGGCGACGATCTCGGCGGTGGCGGGAGCATCGCCTGTGACCATTACGGTGCGCACGCCGAGCCCATTCAACTCTGAGATGAGAGAGATCGAGTCCGTACGCGGCGGATCGCTGAGGGCAATCAATCCAATGATCTGGTTGGATGCCGCTGGTCCCGCTGCAACTGCCAAAACTCGAAAACCTTGCTTCTCAAGTTCGTCGGCGATAGCGGCCGCGGCGGGAGAGGGCGCAGTGAGGGCCACAACCGCAGTGAATGCGCCCTTGATGATTCGTTCGGAACTACCGGCTGGATCTGTCGCGGTTGCTTCCGAGGTTTTCTTGACCGGATCGAACGGAACAAAAACGGCAAGCTTTGGCAAGCCGGTGGCTGTCTTCTGCGACGCGGCAAGTCGAATGGCCGCATCAACTGGATCCTGGCCCCCTTCGGAACTCGCCAGCGCCGCCATTCCGAGAACGTGGGCTTCGTCGAATCCTGGTAATGGGCGTACGCTTGCGACAGTGAGTTCATTGCGGGTCAGAGTTCCGGTTTTGTCTGAACACAACACATCGATCGATGCGGCTTCGTCCACGGCTGAAAGCCGTGTTGGCAACACGCCCTGCTTGGCGAGAGCACGAGCGCCAATCGCGGCAGCGAGGGTAAATGTCGCCGGCAATGCGACTGGGATGATGGCGAGGACCGATGTCAGCAAAAGCGGAATCATCTCGGTTGAGGGCATCGCATGGTAATACGCATAAGCGCCCATTGCAACGATGATTAGGCAATTGAAGACCGCCAGGTTGCGAATGATCCTGAGGACGGCCGTCTGCTGTGTACTCACTACGTGTGCGGATTGAACGAGTTCCGCCGTGCGGCCAAACTTGGTGCGGGTCCCCGTAGCCGTTACGATAGCGGTGGCCTCGCCTCGCCGCACCAGAGCCCCTGCAAACGTGTCAGTGCCGGAACCTGCGTCAATGGGGAGGGATTCGCCCGTAAGCATCGACTGGTCGAGCTCAACCGACCCGCCGGTCAGGTGCACATCCGCGGCCACGACTCCGCCAAGCGACAGCTTCACTTGGTCGCCGCACACCAGTTCCGCCGCTGGTATTGTCTTCCATTTGCCGTCCCGCTCGACCGAGGCGTTGAGTGCCAGACGAGATTTGAGAGCAGTGAGAGTTGCCTGGGCGCGGCTTTCCTGGAAGTAAGCCAGAGCCGCGTTGAAAACGAGCAGCGCTGCTATGACACCAGCTTCGTAATACTTATGCAGGACGGTCTCAAGCACGATGGACGCTTCAAGCAGCCATGGCACGGGAGCCCAGAATTTGGCCAAAGCGTCGCGCAGTGGATGAGCAGACGTGTCCGGCATTGCATTGGGCCCGTCCTTTTCAAGACGAGCGCGCGCTTCTTCGCTTGTGAGGCCAGTTGGTGCGCTATCCTGAGCCGGTCGTGCGACCTGCCTGTCGGATGTCGGGGCGACAAAAGTCGTCGAGCTCACGATTGGCCAACTGTACCGTTGATCTCGCTACCACCATTCTATCGAGCGGTTAGAAGCGCTTTTCAGATGCGTTTCTGGATTGGCTGAGTGGAGAAGCAAAAGTGGACATTGCACAAGCTTCACGACCTTCTCGGCGATTGAGCCAAAGACGAGAGGATGCCAACCGGAGATGCCGTGAGTAGAAATCACAACCATGTCCACATGTTCACGTTCTGCAATATCAATGATTGCTCCGGCAACGTCATTGCCGAATTCGACGCTAAAACTCGAGTTGATACCTCTCGCCTTAAGAGCTAACTGACACTTGGCCAGGAGGCGCTCAGCGTGCGCCCCCATCTTCTGCCGGAGAGCATCGTCGGGAATGGCATACGTAAGAGCAAAAAATGAAAGGCAGGGGACGACGTTGACCATGACAAGGCTGGCCTGAAAATGTTCCGCGAGATCGCTCGCTGCGTCCAAAGCCGCCTGAGACGACGGGCTAAAGTCGATGGGCACAAGAATGCTTGTCGGGATAGAAGAGAAGGGATGATCGTCCGGCATGATTGCCCTCGGTGATTCATTAGAGTGACTTAGATTCAAGTCTCCTTTGTTGTGAGTGCAATGGCTGTGCTCTTTTGGCCATCTGAGGGCGGCACATCAGCATCAATCGACCGGACGCTTTGGTCGGGGCTGTTCGATAAGCGCGGGGTCTGATCGCGATTGCGCGCGAACTCCATTCGGCCGACATCGATTCGCACAGACGACTATAATAGAGTTGATTCCGAAAAGAGACCTACTCTGTTAAAGAAACCCTTGCTTATCAGTTTCGTAGCTGCGTTGGCATTCTCTCTCATTCCCGCTGCGAAGGCGGCAGGCGCAGCAACGGCAGCAGATTCTAAGCCCTACCGGCTTCGTCTCTACCACCTTCATACTGGAGAGCATCTGGATGTGGTCTACCGGATAGGCGATCAATATCTTCCGGAGGGCGTTGCGGCGCTGGATCATTTTCTTCGTGACCACCGTACCGGCGACGAGAAGGACTATGACGTCCGGGAGTTCGACCTGCTGCATGATCTGTTGGCCAAACTGGGACACCTCGACAGCGAGATCGACATCGTCTGCGGGTATCGCACCCCGTGGAGCAACAACTACCTCCGCGAGCATAGCAATGGCGTTGCGCTGCACAGCCAGCACATGGAGGCTAAAGCCATCGACATTCGCATTCCAGGGATACCTATCGCTCAACTTCGCGATGCTGCGCTGTCCCTAAGGCGCGGGGGTGTCGGTTACTACGCTCAATCCGATTTTGTGCATGTGGATGTAGGCCCGGTGCGCCGCTGGTAGCCGAAATTGCGATCATTCGTGATTCCGGTTCTTTGCGAGGGCATCGTTAAGAGCCCCGTCAAGTCCGTAGATGTCATCGTAGAAATAGACTTCGCTATTCTCCTCGACAATCGCCGTTAGATAAACGATCACGACCGGCACTGGCCTGGTTAGATTCACCTGCTGATTATCAGGACCTGATTGCATGGCAGCCCTTATCGTTTCCAGAGTCCACTTCGGCTGGTCCTGGAGCAGCCACGCCGCAAGTTCCGCCGGCTTCTCCACGCGAATACAGCCATGACTGAAGTCGCGCCGAGATTGACTGAACAACTGTGGAGCCGGCGTGCTGTGCAGGTATACATCGAATTCATTGGGAAACATGAATTTGACCAAGCCAAGCGCGTTCCGCGGCCCGGGCTTTTGCCGTATCAGAAGCCTGCCTGACTTTATCTCAGCCAGAATGGCTCGATTCACAGCTCCTGCGGCTACGATGTGCCCATTCTGGTCCGTGGCCTCGAAGCCCTTCCTCGCCAGGTAGCGCGGGTCCCTTTGAAGCTTGGGAACGATCTCCGCGCGAGTAATGTCGAGGGGAAGATTCCAATACGGCCGGAAGATGATGTACTTCATTTCCTTGGCAAAGACCGGCGTCTGATGATTGAGCGCCTTCCCCACCACAACATTCATTCGCAACGCAGTGGTGTGATCGTCTGAGAATACCCTCAGTCTGAATCCCGGGATATTGACCATCACAGGCAATTGCGGATAATCCGCCGGCAGCCATCTCCACCTCTCCAGAGAATCTTCCAGCTGAATGACGCGGGTGCTAAGCGGCACATTCAACTCGTGCAACGTCGATTTGTCCAGTTTGCCTTCGGACTTCAACCCGTGCCGGAGTTGAAAGTGCTTAACCGCTTCTACCAATGGCCCATCATAGGTGGTTGCGTTCGGATCGACTGCAGCACCCTGCGGAAAGTCGCCAAGCATGCGAAGACGTTCACCCAACGGCACCGCGCCAGCATAGGCGGTGCCATCTATCACGGTTTGTTGCGGATCAGGCAACGGAGTGCTATGGTCCTGGGCCGCCAAGGTCAGATAAGTGTGTAACGCGGCCTCGGTGCGTTGGTAGCCAAGGTATTGGGGCTCAACCTTGCTCAATATGTCCGGGAGATTGCTCGCAGTCAGAACCTCCTGTACCAAGAACTGCCGCAAGTCGTAGTGGTGATTATCGAGATCAATGCCAAACTCTGAGGGCTTTGGATTGACCCTTCCGATGCGGAGATTGGAGAGATACCTCATCGTGTTGACCGTCAAGGCGACGTCAAATTGTGCCACAGCACCCGCACTTCCAGACCCGGCTTTGAGAGCAATCAGTCGCGCAGGCCAGAGCGATGCTTGGTAGTCCTCTGGATTGAGCCCTTGTTGTTGGCTGTTTTGGAGCGCCGAAATGACGGCGAGTGCCTGTGGGGTTGCTTGTCCTTCGCGAACCCACGCGGGAGCGTATTGGATCGCCTCATACACTTTCTGAGCATTCTGGCGATCATCGATGAAGTTCGCCGAATGGCTCTCGGAGGGCGTTCCTGCAGACGTTAACGTGCGCAGTCTCTCGGCTACGGCTCCCGCATCTGCTGCTTTGCCTCCAATGCGCGGCAGGGTCCCCGGCTGCACATGGCAACCGACCGCAAGCAGACACAAGACGAGCGACAGCGCCACTCCCATGGGGGCAATCGCGAAGTCATTGAAAGAAATTCCTATGGGCTTGGGCTTCTGCCGGTAGCTATCGCGGGTGTATTGGTGCAACTGTGACGCTTTGGGCGATGATTGATGTGCAGAGCGCCCCTGAGCAGAAATGGTAATCAATGGGCTTGCCGGGCGCGAGGCTGGTGTGCCGAACTGACTAGACGGTGCGCACGCATGAGGTCCGACGCTTCTGTGACCATTGCCATGTTCTGTGCAATGGTCTTCTGCCACCAGATGTTAAACCCGTCGGCGGCAAGACTTGGATTCGGAAAAGTGTGTTGGTCGTTTGGCTTTTTGCGCACTGCGAAGGTCTGAGTGCTTTGCGCTTTGAATTCTGAAAACATGTTGATTTCGTCCTATTCCGATCCGGAATCGCTTATAGAGGATCAGTTGGCAGAATTGCGTGCATAAAATCGATCGGTTCTCTAAATTGGCCGAACGGGTTCTGATCCAGCGTGGCCGCCGAAACCGCTGTGCAAGACAATGTCAACTGGTCAGCATCGG
>Ga0302155_10000572_pt1 | contig 28809 bp, 28 predicted proteins | sample I_Bog_N3_1_FD_193508 | JGI IMG/M metagenome (GOLD analysis project Ga0302155, IMG submission 193508) | Peat permafrost microbial communities from Stordalen Mire near Abisko, Sweden - I_Bog_N3_1 | ecosystem: Environmental > Terrestrial > Soil > Wetlands > Peat | place: Sweden: Abisko, Stordalen...
CAGCCCTGACCGTAAACTGCGGAATGATTCAGCCGTGGCGCTTTCAGGAGCTATCAGAAAAGAGCTCGACTCCGCAGCCAGTGAGCCTTCTCGCGGTCTGGTTTCCATGCGGTGAAATGGAATCATGCCGAGTACCGGCAGATTCGATACCGTTTCCACCTGGAAGCTATCCGCGAGTGTGTCATCTTGGCTTTCCAGTAAGTAAGCCAGGCCGGTGCCCAGTAACAGCCCGCCGAACAGACCAACCATGATGAACAAATCACGACGCGGCATGTAGTAGCCGCCCGGAGGACGAGCGGGATCGGCAACGGTCACATTTGTAGCACTGTTGCCCGCATCGATGTTAGCTTCCTGCAGCCGTGCATAGAGAATGTCATAAAGTGCGCGGCTGGAGCGCGCCTGCGCGAGCAGAACTCCCAACTGCACAACATCGTCATTCATCTTGCTGGTCACGAGCTTTTGCGCCTCAAAGGCGGAACGCAGAGCCTTCTCATTCTGCTGCGCGAGAACAAGATCGTTTTTGGCTCGCTGCTTGATCTTGGCTATCTCGTTTTGCGTCTGCTCGTGGATAGACTTCAACTGATTGGCGAGGTCAGTCAGATGAGGATTCTTTGGGCCATATTTGGTTTCCGCGCTGGCATACGCTACCCTCGCCGTTGCCTCCTGCCCGCGCAATGAATTGAGAACATCCAGGCCGCTGCCCTGGGACATGACAGTCGAGTTGGAAAGGCCGGGAAGAGAGCTGGAACCGAGCGATGAGACCAGATCCGGGTTCTCCGTCTCCGTTAGTCGGTAGATTGCTTCGTGCCCCAGCCGCGCTGCTTCGGCCTGTGTCACTTCTTCGTTCAGCGCCGTGAGACGCTCCAGTTCCGGTATGCTTACGGAGCCACCGCCACCGCCACCGCCGCCGCCACCACCAGATGCGGAGGCGGAGCCGCCACCCAGCGTAGAAAGGCCCAGCATTGCAGAGGAAAGATTATGGGTGTGCTCGAAGTCCGCTACGGCCTGCTGCGATTTGGCGACCTGGTCGGAAAGATCACCCAACTGCGCGGAAAGCCACTGCGACACCTCCTTCGATGAACTGAAGTTTGAGTTGAGGAGATAAGACTTGTACTCAACAACCACCTGGTTGGCAATCTTCGCTGCCTGGACCGGGTCTCTGTCTGCGTAAGTAATAGTAATGAGCCGGGAATTTTCCACCTCTTTGACTTCCAAATGTCCCCTGAAGTTGCCAACCAGGCTTTCCCTCTGATCTGCGGGCAAAGCCTCCGGGTTAACCAGCCGCCCTGGCGCCTTGCTGAACCGGTCAGGGTTCTCAAGGCGGAGCATTCCCAAGTGATTCATGACGGCCAGAGCGATCGAATCGTCCTTTATAACCGCAATTTCCGTGCCCATCTTGGTTCTCAACTCGTCCGAGTCGCCGCCCGCCAGCGAAGCGAGACTCGAGAGCGCATCGCCGCCGCCGCTTTTTTCCTCATTCAGCTCGATAGTCGCAGTGGCTTTGTATCGCGGATGCATGAAGATGCAAACGAGAATTGCCATCGCCACGCAAAAAGCCGTGCAGGCTGCCACAACGCCCCTTCGCTTCCAGGGAACAAGCGCGAGATCCCGGAGAGACACCTGGTCTTCGGGATCGAAGAAGCGGCTGCTTTCGGAAAACCGCTCTCCGGCCCGGCCTGTTTGGGTTTCATTTTCTTCAAACAATTGGGTTCCTTTTCTCAGGCCTCCGACTGCCGTTTCATACGGTCGGACTTACTTCCTCTTGCGCAGCAACAATAAAGGCAACACTACGGCGGGGAACCTTGAATGAGTCGCCATCGTCCGGTCTTTTAGATAAAGCTCCGCTATCCTCACCTGGGTGGGGTAATTGTTCCACACACCATCCCTGCCGAGTGGCGACGGTGGCTTCGCAGCCGGATCGCCCACGGGATGAAAGAAATGGCATTGGCGCAGCACATGGCTGCGTGCCTCGCAATTTGGCACACGTAGTTACCTATAGGCTAGCGTCGAGAAGTGAGTCCGTCAACTTGCGCGGTGGGTTACTTCTGTCCTGACGTCTGCCGCCGCTCGCGGCTCCGGGCGCATGGCGGCGTTTTCCTCGCGCCTAAAGCAGAATCCGCTGAATTTGCGGCTAGAATGGAGCTTGCCCGTCGCTGAGAAAAACTGTCACTTCAGGCCACTACCACGCATCCAAATCACCATGAGCCAGGAAAAAGCAACTTTCGGAGCAGGCTGTTTTTGGGGAGTGGAAGCGGCGTTTGCGGCAATCCCCGGTGTTGCGGCGACGGCCGCGGGCTATGAGGGTGGTTCGCTGGAGCGGCCCAGCTACAAGGACGTCTGCACCGACCAGACCGGCCACGCCGAAGTGGTCGAAGTGGACTTCGATCCCGAGATGGTCAGCTTCGAGCAGCTTCTCGACGCCTTCTTTGCCCTGCACGACCCCACGACATTAAACCGCCAGGGCCCGGACTGGGGCACGCAGTACCGCTCGGCTATCTTCTTCCACTCGCAGGAGCAAGAGGCGCAGGCGCACGCCAAAATCGAACAGCTCACCACCGAAGGCCGCTTCAAGCCGAAGCAAATCGTCACGAAAGTCGATCCGGCCCAAACCTTCTGGCGCGCCGAGGAGTACCACCAGCGCTACCTGGAAAAGCGCGGTCAGGCAAGCTGCCACATTTAGCGGCCAGTGAACAAACCATGGTCCATGTCGCAGGCTTGCCGCGCTGATTGCAAAAAGGATGGGAGCACTCGACCCGCGTAGCTGAACTGGATGGGGCCGGAGTTCATACAGCCTGAAAGCCACAGCCCTCAAGTCAATTCAGATTCGTTTCAAAGTTCTCTCGGGCTTTGCGATGCCCCAAGAAGGCTTCGCACTGTTCAATAACGATTTTCAGTTGTGTGTCCCCGATAGCTACGTGCAGCCTCATCTGGCCGACCTTCTCCGCTATGGCGCTTGCTTCCTCGGCGGTGAGCTTGTGAGAACTGCCGAGATGAAATTTGGCCAGCAGGCCGACAGCGGCCACCTGATCTTCTACCGGCTGCTTCTCGATCTCTCGCAGCACTTCCTGCGCCTTGTATATCTCTGAATACCGCTCGGCTTCTTCATAAGGCATATAGGCCAGCGCGCCGGTTGTCTGCGCGGTTCTCCAGGCCGTATCGGTCAGGTTAATGTCACCGGAGCTGAGGGTAAACTGGCGCCGCTGGTCTCGCGTGATGTTGAGATGGTCTTGGATGCGGTTCAAAATGGCCATATCGTCGTCGATCTTCTGCCGATAGACCTTCACTTGGGGCTGTGCCTCTTTCAAATCCTTCAGATTCTTTTCAATCTCTGTGCGTAGCGACCCGCGCGCCTCTTCGGCCAGATGAAGATGATGGCGCCGCTCCACGAAGCTCTCGATCTGCACTGCGATTAACAGGCCCACGGTAATCGTGAAGAGGTGGAACAGGAACTCCCCAACCCCGTGCAGCTTGTGCGGTAAATGAACGTCGAGCATCAGCAACAAACCTTTCGTGCGGCGTTCCGTCTACACAGCCAATCCAGACTGGCGCGGACAAACACTTTATATCACGAAGCAGCCACTGAGCCTACTTGGCAGCCTGCGGCGGCTCTGCCTGGATCGTCGATTCGGCCGTCTCCATCCTGGCCGCTCCCGGCTCGTCGAGCCAAAGCCACACAATCCACCACAGCAGCGCCGCTATGTAGACCACCTTGTTGGCGTTAGACAGCTTGGTAATCAAATCCAGAATGCTTTGAACATCCGCCCGGCTCTGAGGATGCGCCGTTTTTATGATGTATTGCACCGCTCCCTGTATTGCCAGCAGGGCGACGGCCACCGTCGAGAGCCCAATCACAATCATCTGCGTGTGGCTCCGCCAGGCGGCTTTGTAGTGGCGGCCAAAGATCACCACCAGCAGCCCCAATTCCACCGTCAGCACTGCTATCAGCATATTGCCCTTCTGCTGGACAACTTGCATCAAGTGCAGCTTGCCGATCATCGAGTCCAAGGCAAGGTCCTTGCCCGCCGGCCACGGTCCCCAGAATGCCAGCACCAAGCCAGCCACCAGCAGCAGCCCGGCGGTATTCACAATCCACAGTGAGCGCTGAGCCCCTGCAAAAGCCCGCCGCGCCACCTCCACCACCACCAGCAAGCCTACGATCACCGAAAGGTCAGCCAGCGTAAAAAGCACCTCCTGCAAAGGAAGCACGGCCAGGCGTCCCACGAGCAGAACCTCGGCCATGAGCTGCAGCGTGGTGAGCACGATGCCTGCGGTAAACCACGGGTAGCGCCGTGCGCGGTCGCGGCCCAGAATTACCACCAGCAAGACCAGTTGTGCGGCAAATGTAAGCGTCCAAATAATCTGGCGTGCGGAAAAATCAAAATGAAAATGCATTTGTGCCTTGTCCGGGCCGCGTATGAGGTGCTTCGTCGGCCACTCTTCAGTTTAATCGCTCGGGGTCTACGCCAGCGCGCGGTTAGTCCATTCGGACAAGTAAATCGCCTTATTCGGGTTGGCGGCGACAATCGATTGGTAGTAAGCCACACGCTTCGCCTGGAACGCGCTGACCAGAGCCGCAGGGTCGGCCGCATTGGCAGCGTTCAGCGTCATCGGACCCCAGCCGCCATCCTCTTTGAGTTGCGTTGCGCCAGCGGCAAGCAGGCTATTTACCGCCTCCTGCAAGCAACGCACCGACGAGCCGCTGCCGCCGTTGACCGCGAAATCGAAGACCCGCATACAAAGGTCGTCGGAATTCAGTTGCGCGTACCAGTTGTTCCAGAAGTGGTTTTGATAAAACTGCTGAACGAGCGGTTCCCGCTGTGCCTGAGGCAGCGCCGCAATGACCGCAAACTCCGCCGGCCAAGCGCCCGAGTTGACGCCGCTGATGGCAAAGCATGGACCGGAAACGCCGCCGGGGCAGGCATCCGAAACCTGCGCGCAGGCTCGTGCCGCATCCTCTTTGTTCATCATCCAGTTGTAGGCTGTATTCCAGTTTGCCATAGTTCCTCCATTCGCTGAGATTCAAAAAGATGAAAGCGGATCAAGCGAAATGGCAGAACTATAAGTATGGTGCGCCCGGAGAGATTCGAACTCCCGACCTAACGCTCCGGAGGCGTTCGCTCTATCCAGCTGAGCTACGGGCGCGCATATTCAGCATACCGCATTTTGGGTCTTTCAGGCGCATTCAGCCCGGCGCGCGTTACTATTCGTCGTTCGGTTCATCTGTCAGATTGTCCAGGGCGGCCAGGGCTTCGTCGGGCACATCCCACTGGCGAAGAATCTTGTAGATCACGCCGGTCGAAAAACCGGCCGCAACCAGCCGCCGCATCACCCGTGCAGTCTCTTTTTCGTTCTCCGGCTTGCGAATGCGCTTGCGCTCCAGGTGTTCGCGAGCCAGAGCTTCTTCGTTGGTTTGGCCGTAGCGGGCTTCGAGCGTCTCGGCAATCAACTGGACCGCGACACCCTTTTGCTGCAAGTCCTGGCGCACGCGTCGCACACCCAGCTTTTCGTTCTGCTGGCGCAATCGGGCGTAAGTCTCGGCAAAGACGGCGTCGTCCAGGTAGCCATGCTCGCGCAGCCGGGCCAGAACAGCGGAAACGGCAGCCTCGCCCTGTTCGCCCGGCTCCACGCGCCTCTGCATCAGCCGCCGCAGATCGGCCTCCGTACGCATCTGCCGGCTGAGCGAATAAACGCCGTAGTTATAAAGCCCCGCCTCATTCAAGAAAGCGCGCGGCTTCGCGGATTTGCGGCCAAAGGGCATTGCGTCCTATTCCCTATTCCTTGCTTTTCGTCCACTGGTCAACCCAGTCGTTCACCGTCTTGTACCACAGCCGCGCGTTCTGCGGCTTCAGGACCCAGTGGCCTTCGTCGGGGAAGTAAAGCATCTTGCTCGGCACCTTAAGCAGTTGCAGGGTATCGAAGATCTGGAATCCCTCGCTCACGTCGAGCCGGTAGTCGAGTTGGCCATGGACAACGAGCATGGGCGTGTGGAAGTTCTTCGCGGCGAGCGAGGGCGACCACTTGCGGAAGGGATTCTCCGCGTCGGGCTTGCCGTAGTAATCCCACGGATGGCCCCCTTGGGTGTTTGGAAACTTGAACTCCCAGATGTTGAACCAGTCCTCTTCCGTGGTGCCGAAGGCTGACTCGGCGTTGAACATGCCGTCGTGCGAAACGATGCACTTGAAGCGGTTGGTGTGGCCCTCCACCCAGTTGGCCATGTAGCCGCCATAGCTCGCGCCCAACGCGCACTCGCGGTTTTTGTCGATGAAGGGATAATGCTGCTCGGCGTAATCGAGGCCTTCCATCAGGTCGGTGAAGGGCTTGCCGCCCCAATCGCCGTTGACGCCATCGACGATGGTCTGCCCGTAGCCGGTCGAGCCGCGCATGTTGATCATGATGACCACGTAGCCGTTGGCGGCAAAAAGTTCAGGGTTCCAGCGATAGCTCCAGTCATCGCCCCATGCGCCCTGCGGCCCGCCGTGGATGAGGAATTTGACGGGATACTTCTTGGCCGGATCGAACGCAGGAGGCCGGATAAGGAAGCCCTGCAACTTGGTCTTGTCGGCTGCGGTGAACCAGAAATCTTCGAGCTTGGGCAGGTCAAGTTGTGCGAGAAGGGCGTCGTTGAGATGGGTGATCTGTTGGGGGACGTAGGTCTTCGGCGTGATGTCTTCTGAAGGCTTGTGCATCTCTTCGGAATAGACATGTATTACGTGCGTAGCCTCATCCAATTGCAGGAGATCTCCACGCACAAACTCGGCTGGTCGGTCAACACGCGTAAGCGTGCCCACGACTTCCTCTAACCCATTTTTGTCAATGGGATGGATTCCACTCCATTCACCGGCTGCCTTGTCCATGTTATGCAGCTCACTGCCGACAACACCAACTCGAAAGATCGAAGCTTCGCCTTTGTCTTCAGCAACAAAGAAGATGTGTCGAGAACTTTCATCCCAAACAAATTCATCTACCCAGAGATCGAAATTCGCAGGAGCCGTCGTCGGAGCCTTCGCAGTCTTCAAGACATCCTTGACCGTTTTCGCCTTCCGGTCATAGAGCATCAGCCGAAACTTGTCGCTTTCGTAACCAGCGCGTTCCTGGGAGCGCCACGCTAAATACTTGCCGTCTGGCGAGTAGGCGGGGTTGAAGTCGCCGCCCAGCGCGGTGCTCACCTTCACTGGCTTGGCCGCCGAATTGGTCAGGTCCAAAGTGAAGATGTCGGTGTTGGTGCTGATGGCCGGCTCCGGGTCGAGGTTCTCGGTGAAGGCCAGTTCCTTTGAGTCCGGCGCAAAGGCGCAACCGCAGCCGCCGCCCTCAAGCGAAAACGGAGGAACGTCATGCGGATCGTTCGGCGTCAGGTCGCGCAGTGCGCCCGTCGCGACTGTTGCCAGGAAGAGGTGCGTGCGTTTGGCCCCGGTGAAGTGGTCCCAATGGCGATAGAGCAGGTGAGTGAAAATCTGCGCCTTCACCTTGCTCGTGGCCAGAGCTTCGTCATGATCGGAGTTGCACTCGTCGCCGACACCGTTGTCGGTTGCCGTAATCGCCGGGCAATCCGGAAAAACCGCCGAAGTAAAGAGAACGGATTTTCCGTCGGGCGACCAGATGGCGTCGCCAGCGTCAGTCGCAATGTTCGTCAGCTTCTTCGCATTGCTCGTTGTGCCTGTCGCGCCGTCGAAATCCGCCAGCCAGATCTGCTCAGAGCCGACGCGGCCGCTGAGGAAGAGGATGCGCTTGCCATCAGGTGCGAACTGAACGCCTGAATCTCCCGGCAGCGCCACGGCCAGCTTTTGCGGTTCCCCACCGGCAATCGCCTGCAACCACAACTCCGCTGTTTTTGTGTTTTTGTCCAGATTGACCGTCGTAACGGAGTAGGCTAGCCACTTGCCGTCCGCAGAGACGGCGGTCTCGCCGAGCCGCTTCATCTGCATCATGTCTTCGAAGGTCATGGGGCGCTTGGCGGCAGCGGGCTGCGCGGTTTGAGCGGAGCAAAACGGCGCGAGGACAAAAGCGAGTGCGAGGACAAGCGAGGATTTGCGCATGGTGTTTTTCCTGTTCGCGCAGCTAAAACCGCAGCTAGAGCGCGAAGAAGAAGTTTACACCGCTGACGGGTATGTCGAGCAGGGGGCGCTATCCCACCCTTGCCACAACAACAAAGACGTGGCAAGGGTGGGGCACCCAGACCCTACTCTAACCAAGGAAACGCTCCGTGCTTACTCGCCCATTACCCGCAGCCGCGCCGGCATATGGTCCGTGGACAGCTCATGACCACAGCGCGTGCAAAACTGGTCGGTCGTGCGCACCGTGCGAAAGCAATGTCCGCAACTGGCGGCAAGCTGATAGTTGCACTGCGGACAGAAGTGGAAATCGCTCTGCACATGCGTGGAGCAAGCCGGGCACCGCGAAACCTCCGGCTGGCGCAGCAGGAAGTAAAGCACCGCGCCAATGCCGCCCGGCATCACGAAGCAGAGAGCGATCCAGAAGCGCGCGCTCATGGCCCGCCGCGGGGCGTCCTTGCTGACGTAACCCACCATCAAAAAGTAGAGCGCGGCCAGCAACCCCCAGGAAATATTGAAGTAGATGCGGAAACCGATTGGAGGATGATGATTCTGCTGGGTCGGCAAGACCATCCAGAAGTAGTACTCCACCAGCACAAAGGCTGCCACGGCAACAACAATCGACCACACCGGAATGAGGCGCGTATCTTCGTTGGCGGTGATGGATTCTGGATTGCGCATAAACGAACTCTTCTCCCGAGGGCCTTTCAGGATATCAAATGCAGCTTTGCTCCTGTATAGGTGGACGGAAAATTGATTCGGTAAGTTGCGCACATTTTGAGGGATTCGTCAATTCAGGGCTTGCGCCGCGCCCAGCCGGCTAGCACCGCCGCAGCCAGGACTGCTGCACAAAGGAAGAAGATCAACACGCTGAGTTGGCCTGTGAGCCCGGTCAGGCGCTCCTCCTCGATCAGGGTCTCTCCGGCCCACCAGACCAGCGGGCCTAGCACAAGAAGGATTACCAGCGTTGCTGCCAGCGCCACGGCGCGAATGCGCTTGCGCCCTGCTTTCTGTTCCTGCATCAGGCCCTGCGAGGCGCATACCACGCGGCGAGTGCGCCAAGCCACGGCGCGCTCGCGATCAGCATCGGTCCCGGCAAGAGCCGAAACCAACTCGCGGTCAGCGTTGGTGCCTTCGCCTGGTTTCATGCCGTCCTCGGCGCCTCATTGGTCACAGTTGGCCGTACCGCTGGCGTCGTCAGCCTTGGTTTAATTGCAGACAGTCCGCGATAAAGTCTTGATTTTACGGTAGAAAGAGGCGCCCGCGTCACCTTGGCTATCTCTTCCAAAGACAGCTCCTCATGGAAGCGGAGCACCAGCACCTCGCGATAAATCATGTCCAGCTTCAGCAGTCCCGCCGCAATCCGCTCCCGGTCCTCGAGGTTGGCACAGCGGTCAAACGGTGTCGGTTCGCCGTCGGTAATCTCAAAGCTCATCGGCCGGTCGTCTTCGCTGCCGCCCTCAAACAGCTCGTCCAGGCTGGCCATGGCCTTCTTGCGTTTCTGATCGATTACCAGGTTGCGCGCAATGGCAAAGAGCCAGGTGTCGAACCGCGCCTTGCCGTTGAATTGCGCGCCCCGCACCAGGACACGCATCCAGACTTCTTGAAAGATGTCCTCGGCCAACTCGCGATGGCCGGTCAAATAGAGCAGATAGCGCATCAGCCGGTGCTGATAGCGGACGATCAGCTCATCCAGCAGTCCGGCGTCCTGCCGCTTCAGCCCGGCGGATATGGCGAGGCTCTCCTGCCGCACCTGATCATCTGCAATCGTGGAGGAACTTTGACCGAAGAAAGGGCGAATGGAGGCAGCTATACTCATCTCACTCTATTAGACGCGATATTTTCCGGCAAGTTCCGGTGGAACGCGAATTCCGTTCCAAAATCAGTCTTCCAGCGGCAATTCAGCGGCAAAAATATCCTAAATAAATGGTTCACTTAGCGACGCGAGGGCTTCTTTTGGCCACGCGCAGAGCTTCCTCGACTGCCTTCGCCGCGCGCTTCTCTCTCGATTCAACAGTTTGATAATGAAAGATTCCCAGCAGATGGCCGCGTCGCTGCACGGGCGTCATCGCTTCCCATCCCGCACGCGCCAGCGGCTGACGCAAAAAGGCCGCCAGCAGCACCGGCGGAGGTTCAATTTCGCCTTCCAGGGTCAATAGCAGCCACTCGGCCATCCGCTCGGCGCGTTTTTGCCGGGCCTCGGCGCTCTTGGCCTCGTTAACCCACTTGCCAACTTCTCTTCGCATCGAGTCGCTCAGCCCGTCGAACCATTTGGGCAGCCGCCGGTCGCCTTTCAGTGCCCGCGTCAGCTCCGGCGGCGTCACCACCGCGCGCTCTTCCATATCGGGCTCCAGCCGAATTCGCACCTTGGAACCCACCGCTGCCTTCGCCCCGGCCTGCATCTTCTTGTTGACCAGAAGGAAGTGGCCCTCGCCGCTGGAAAAGGGAAAGAGCGAAGTGCGGAAGGCGAAGCCCTCAATCTCGCCGCGCACCCGCAAGCGCCGCCGCACCGGCCACGCCTTGGCCACATCGAAGGGAATCCGCGCAATCACCCAGCGCAGCTCAGAACGGAGGGGTTCGAGCACAGCGGTAAATGATTTGGAGGTAGATGAACTCATGAGCCTCCACTGGTTGTTAGTTTTGCTGTGCCGGAGAATCGTTCGGGTCTTCCGCCGACTCTGTCCACTGCTTCCCGCATCTTTCGCAGCGCCACGAATTCACAGGATCGGCGCCTTCGAGAATCGGATCATCTGCGCCGCAACTGGGGCATACGGGCGGTTCGTAATCTGGAACTTGCATTTTGGATTGCTCGACGATTGCCTGCGGAATCGGCTGAGAAGCAATCTGTAGCGCTTGTTCAAACTGGTCGGCGGCAACCAGTATTCGGGGATTGCCCATGCCGTCCCAAACCCGCGACCCTTGACCTTCAATCCAGCTCTCGATTCCCGCTTGCCGCAACACTTCCCGAATCTGCCACGCCTCGTCCCGTTCCTCACATTCGCAAAGCAGCGTCTTCCAGGTGTATTCGTGCGCTGGTTCGCCGTCTTCCGTGTCGTCTTCTTCCGCCAGCGAATAGGCGTCGGGACCATCCTGGAGAGGCGCAAAGCGTTCTGGAAGCTCTAATGCTCCACGGGTAACACTCGGCTCATTCAGTCCGCGCTTCTTCATCTCGTCGCGGAGAACCTGTTGCGCCACTTCGGTCAGGTCGCCGATGCTGGCGTTCAGCTCCTCCAGTTCCACATCGCCCATCTCTCTGTAGAGTTGGGTGAGCCTCTGCCAATCCGCGATCGTGTCTTCGTGCATGGGAAACAGTATAGCGGCTTAGTGCCTCGAAGATCGCAGATGTAATTGGCCTTAACGCAGGATGACGTAAATGTTTGGGCGGGACGCGGGTTCGTCAATCTTCTACACTAGCCATTATGGAAGTTCTTTACGGATTACACCCGGTCGAAGAAGCGCTCAAGGCCGGCCGGCGGCGTTTTGACCACGTTATGGTGGCGCGCGAGCGCGACGACACGAAGCTGGAGCGGCTCGTCGCCCTCTGTCGCGAGAGCGGCGTGCGTGTTCGCCAGGAAACGCGCGAGCAGTTGACGCAACTCGCCCAGACTTCCGCTCATCAAGGCGTTGTGGCCCTGGTTCACGGGCAGGAATTCCTGACCATCGAGGATCTCTTCGCGCCCACAACCGCTGGCGCGGCCCGTCTGTTGCTGGCGTTGGATGGCGTTGAAGACCCCCAGAATCTTGGCGCTCTGCTGCGCGTGGCCGACGGAGCCGGGGTGGACGGAGTGCTGCTCACCGAGCGGCGTTCAGCTCCCTTGAGTCCAGTAGCAGTCAAGGCCAGCGCCGGAGCCGCAGAACATTTGCGCATTGCACGCGTGGTCAATCTCGTTCGCGCGCTCGAAGAACTCAAGCGCCAGAATCTATGGATTATCGGCCTCGACGAGCGGGGTACGTGCGATTACGACCAATTCGACCTGACCGGCAACTGCGTCCTGGTAATGGGCCGCGAGGGCGACGGGTTGCACGAGCTGGTTCGCCGCACCTGCGACCATCTGCTGCGCATTCCCATGGCTGGCGGCGTCAGCTCCCTCAACGTCTCCGCTGCCGGAGCGGTGGTCCTCTATGAAGCCTCCCGCCAGCGCCGTCTGGCCGCCCGCCGCGAGGCTGGCCCTAATGCTTCAGGAGCCGCGTCTAAACCAAAGAAGCAGAAAGGCCTGGGCTCATGAAGCTCTCTTTTCCCCGGATTGCGGGAATCGCCGCAGCCATTTGTTTGGCAACCCTCCTCTGCGCAGCGCAAACCACCCCTTCAACGCCGCCAGCGTTGGAAACTCAGCCTTCCAAAGGCCAGGTCGTCTTCTCCCGCTCCACTGACGAGAACGGCGAGACCACCACTCAAACTGGCCCCACTGCCACGCCTGTTGCCGCCGCAGGCGAGTTGGCCCCACCGCAGGATGTTGAACGCCAAGCCGTCACCTTCACAGCTTTCGATCTCGATGTCCACCTCAGTCCGGCAGCCCAGCAGATTGCAGTTCGCGCATTGCTCACCGTTCGCAACGACGGCAAAACTCCGCTCGCCCGCATTCCACTGCAAATCTCCTCCTCGCTCAATTGGGAGAACATTCGCGTCGACGCAAAAGACGTTCCTTTTCAGGTAGCCACCATCAATTCTGACGCCGACCACACCGGCCAGTTGCATGAGTCAGTCGTTCCGCTCGCTCAGCCGCTCGCGCCCGGCCAGACTATCCGGCTCGACGCGACATACTCCGGCGCAATCGCACTTTCCGCTCAGCGGCTTTTGTCTATAGGCGCTCCAGAGAACGTAGCATTGCACTCGGACTGGGATCAGATCAGCCTTCCCTTTACCGGCCTGCGCGGCTTTGGCAATGTTGTCTGGTACCCGGTCTCCAGCGTCCCTGTCATGCTGGGCGACGGAGCGCGGCTCTTCGGCGAGATGGGAGAACACAAGCTCCGGCTCGCAGGCGCGCATTTCCGCTTGCGCCTCACTGTCGAGTTTCCCCATGGCCAGGCACCCACGGTCGCCCTCATCAACGGGCATTCGGTCCCGCTCGCCGTTACCGAATCCGCTTCAACTCTAGACCAAACTCAGGAAGTCGCCAGCGTGGCCACTGCCGACTCAGCCAGCACAATCCTCAGCTTTGAAGCTCCCAGCCTATTTGTCGCCATGCGCGCGCCCCATCCCGGCCCTAACCTCACCGCATGGGCTCTCCCCGAGGATAATGTCGCCGCTCAATTCTGGACCACGGCCGCCGAGGCAGTGACTCCGTTTTTGCAAAGCTGGCTTGGCGAGAAGCCCGGCACCCAACTCACTCTGCTTGATCTGCCCGACCCCGAAGACGCGCCGTTTGAGACCGGCGCGCTCCTGGCAGCGCCTCTCCGCGAGCCAGGCCCGAAGGCGATTCCGGGCGCATTGAACGGCGTCCTGGTTCACGCCCTCGCTCACGCGTGGATTCTGTCGCCAGATTCCGCGCAGCCGCTTCCGGCCTGGCTCAATGAGGGCTTGGCTCACTTCATGGGCACGCTGTGGGTAGAAAAGAAACAGGGGCGCGATGTCGCCTTGCAGATGCTGGAAGCGGACCGCGCCGCTCTGGCGATGGCCGAGCCCGCAAGTCCCGGCGAAAGCGGAGGACAGCCGCTCGCCGAAGCCACTTCGCCCGTTTACTATCGCACCAAGGCAGCTTATGTTTTCTGGATGCTCCGCGACCTGGCCGGCGACCCAGCACTCTCGACCACATTCCAAACCTATAATCCAACGGCCAGCAAGGATTCCGCCAAGTCCGCCGCACACGGCGCTTTTGAAAAGCTCCTTGAAGAGTCCGAAGCCCATCCCAACCTTGCGTGGTTTTTCGCTGACTGGGTTGATGCCGACAAGGGACTGCCTGATCTAAGCATCGAGAGCATCTTCCCCACAGCTACCTCGTCTGGTAACTGGCTGGTGGCCGTCAAAGTTGCCAACAACGGCTATGTGCAGGCCGAAGTCCCGGTTACCGTCCGCTCCGCTTCCACCTCGGTTACCCATCGTGTGCGCATCCCAGCCCACGACAAGGTGACCGAACGCATCCTCATCCAAGGCAAGCCCACTGAAGTTCGGGTCAACGACGGTACCGTTCCCGAAATCCAAGCCAGCGTCCATGTCACCAAACTTGACGACCCGACGGGAAGTTCGCCCTACCCGAGCCAATCCAGCCCGCCGCAGCCTTAAAATATAGTTTCTCAGGGTGCAAAAAGGAGTAATTGTTATGGACGAAACCGTCTATACAGCCCTCGTCTCTGGAGCGGTTGCCCTTGGCGTGGTAGTACTCTCCCACTATTTCGGCCGGAAACGCGATCACGAAGCCGACTGGCGGAAGATGAAGCTTGAGCACTACAAGGAATACTTGCTCGCCCTATCCAGGGTTGTCGGTCGCGACTCTGATGCAACCGCGCAGCGAAGATATGCTGATGCCGCAAACAGCCTAACTCTCGTCGCACCATCAAATCTTCTGATTGCGCTTCACGCTTTTCAGGATGAAATAGGTGAAGCCAATAAACACCATGATCCACTTAGGGCCGAATCTCTATTGAATGTGCTCATGCGAAACATGCGGGAAGATTGTCATCCACAGGCGCCGAAAGACAGCCAGGAATTTTTATTTCGGATACTCGATATTCCACCTGACAAAGCAACGAACAGCAAAGATCAATCGCTCCCCCCGGAGAAATGAACCATGCAATTCTTTCAGATCAAGATAACGCTCAAGGACATCAAGCCGCCCATCTGGCGCAGAGTCCTTTTCGCGCCGGAGATCAAGCTGGATAGACTTCACGACGTTTTACAGATTGTGATGGGCTGGACAAACTCGCATCTGCATCAGTTCGAGACTTCTCTCGGGTACATTGCCGATCCCGAGTTTGAATTAGAAGAGGCGGAAAGCTCGAAGAAGACAACTCTTCAGTCCGTGCTGCATGAGCCGAAATCGCACATTCGCTACGAGTACGACTTTGGGGATGGCTGGGACCACCAAATCCTGCTCGAAAAAGTGGTTGAACTGGACGAACCCGTCCTTGCTTTCTGTCTGGGTGGAGCGCGCGCCTGCCCGCCGGAGGATTGCGGCGGCCCGTGGGGCTACGCCAACCTGCTCGCAGTCCTGAAAGATGCCAATCATCCTGAATACAAATCAATGAACGAGTGGCTTGGTTCCAGATTTGATCCGGATGCCTTCGACGTCGAGGCGATCAACAAGCAGCTTGCTCGCCTTGCGCTGCGGCCCAGGAAGGCATCTGCGAAGAAAGCAGCAGGCCGAAGCGTCAGGACAGGGCGGCTTCCAGACGTATAGAAATTGCCCGGCGTACAAGTGAAATCTACTCGTCCTTCTTCTCGTTGCGCGCCCTCACCTTGAACCAAATAGGCGTGCCTTTGAAGCCGAAGGCCTCGCGGATTTGATTTTCCAAAAAGCGCTCGAAGCTGAAGTGCAGCTTGATGTCGCGGTCGGTGAAGAGCACAAAGGTGGGCGGCGCCACGGCGGCCTGCGTCATATAGAAGATGCGAAGGCGTTTGGCCAGCGGCACCGGAGCGCGCTGAAAGTCGATCTTGTCGAGGAAGCGGTTCATCTGCCCGGTGGAGACACGCTTGCGCCGCTCGGCGGCCACGGCCACCACTTCGTGCAGCACACGCAGCATCTTCTTGGCGTCAGGGCCAGTGCCTTCGAGCGCGGAAAGAAAAATCACCGGCGCGTAACTCAAGTACTTGAGCACTGTGCGCAACTGAGTCTCGAAGATCTCGCGATCAGCCGGCGGCTTGCCATCGGTGCGGCCCGTGGTCACTGCGTCCCACTTGTTCACCACAATGATGACGCTGCGCCCGCTCTCGTGGGCATAGCCGCCGATGGTGGCGTCTGCCCCTGTCACTCCGTCGGTCGCGTCGAGCACCAGCAGGGCCACATCCGCGGCCTCCAGATGTCGCCGCGCCATCACCACGCTCATCTTTTCAGCCATCAGATGCGTCTTGCCCTTGCGCCGGATGCCGGCCGTATCCACAAACCGCAGTTGGCTGCCCTCGAACTCGACCACCTCGTCCACCGCATCGCGAGTTGTGCCAGCGATGGGCGAAACAATGGCGCGCGAGGTTCCTGTCAGCGCATTCAGCAGCGTAGACTTGCCGACGTTCGGTCGTCCGATGATGGCCACTGAAGTTTCGTGCTGTTCAAACTCGCCATGCGTGCGATGCAGCGGACGAAGCAACTCGTCTTCGGACTCTGACGAAACTGGACCGCCCTCAGAGATTTCATCCTCTTCGGCTTCGGTGTCTTCCGCCACTTCAGCGGTAAGCGACTCGGCCTCGGTCAACGCAACTTCCGGCGGCGCGGGAATCGCCTCGGAAATCGCTTCCACCAGGTCGCCGATTCCCAACCCATGCTCGGAGCTGATAGGAAACATATTGCGAATGCCCAACTGGCGAAAGTTTTCCGCGACCATCGCCATGGCCTCGCCCTCGACCTTGTTCACAGCCAGAAACAGCGGCTTGCCGCCGCGAATCAGCATCCGCACTAGGTCGTAATCCGGGCTGGCCAACTCGGTGCGCGCATCCACCACCAGCACCAGCGCGTCCGCCTCTTCCAGAGCCACCTGCGCCTGGGCATAAATTTCGGTGGGAATCAATTCGGTGTCGTCCGGCACCATGCCGCCCGTGTCCACCAGCCGGAACTCGCGCCCCGCCCACTCGTATTCGCCGTAGATGCGGTCACGCGTGATGCCCGGCTCGTCGCCCACAATCGAGCGGCGGCTTTGGGTGAGCCGGTTGAAGAGCGTGGATTTGCCCACGTTGGGGCGGCCCACAATGGCCACCAGCGGCAGCGCGACCGCGCGCGTCTTTACCGGCACTATCGACTTATGATATTTCGACAAAACTTGTCTCCAATCGCTACCAGTCCTATATTTTACGGGCTGGGAAGCGTCTTTAGTTTCTCTGTCGGCTTGCAGCAGGATTCCGCATCAATCCCAGATTCGCTGGACTCCGTAGCGATCAAAAATCTTGTCCCGGCTCACAATTGGAATCCCCAGGTCCAGCGCCTGCGCGACCAGTAACCTATCGAAAGGGTCGCGGTGAAGCAGAGGCAGAAGCCCAGCTCGAATCACATGAGAGATCTCGGCCGGGAGAATTTTGAGGTCCAGTCTCATTTGCCCGGACTCTAAATCACGCAGTATTTGGCGTGCATCCAGCTTCCCAGAATTCGTCTTGATTGCCAGTTCCCATGGAACCGCAACAGAAAGCAGCAGTTCATTGCTAGTGTTGTCGAGGAGATCGCAAAGGGACTGCGGCAGAGCCTCAGGTGTTGTTACCCACCAAAGCAGAGTGTGTGTATCGAGCAGGTATCTCATTCGACGGGCGAGGAAGCCCGATTTCCTTCCAACAGGCTATCAAAGCCCAACTCCGCCAGTTCCTTGTTAGTCAACGGATCAAGCGCCTTGTCGTCGAACGTGACGCGCCCTCGGTAGAGTCCGGCAAGCGACCGCTTGGTAGCAGGCGCCATTTCAATCGGCACGACCTTGGCTACGGGCTTTTTGCCGCGCAAGACGATGACTTCCTGGCCCGCTTCAGCTTCTTTCAGCAGCCGCGAGAGGTGGGTTTTCGCCTGATGGACGGTATAAGCCATGGACTAAGAATACTTAGTCCACTTTGCCAAGTCAATCTGACCGGGTTGCCATCGGGCGGCCATTGAATGAGCCTTTTCTTATCTTTCTGGCAGATTTCCGGCACGCCAACTGCTCTCCCGGTTCGAGGGAGGGAACGATGCATATTCACGGGAACTCCATGAGCACCAACGCGGCCAGCTTTTACAGCGCCGCCCAGAACGAGAAGACCGCCGCAGCGCAGCGAGCTGCCGATGTCCGCAAAAAACTGCACAAAGGAGCATCGGAGATCGAGGGCGCGTCAACCCCCGAGGAATCTCTGCTGATCGGTCAATGGCTGGACTCGCGCCACAGCCAGGTGCAAAGCCAGGACGAATACCACACCGCCGCCGCGGGCAAAGACTCGGACTTCGGATGAGAAGCGAGGTTAAGACTCTGCGCCGCTCAACAAAAAGCCCTCACGCGTTTTGAGGCGCGTGAGGGCATGGAGGCGGCAATTACATCTTGCCGCTGACGAACACCGCTGTCGTCAGAGCCGGAACGGTTGCCGTGCCCGACTGCGGGTTAAAGGTGGATTGACGCACCGTTGGATCGTTCGATTGCCGCTGCACGGGATGAAGCTGCAACTGCATCCCCTGGAGCGCAGCGCTGGTGAAGGCGACCTGCGCATTGGTTGCGTTATAAAAGACGACGATGTGGTGATACGGACCGTAATTGGCTCCGTTGCCGTCCAGCTTGACTACGATCAAGCCCGGAATCTGGCTGGGGCCGGTATTCAGAAAGCTCAGGTTCGCCTGGACTTCGCTGAAAGTCCTCATGCGGAAAAGCCCCGAACTGTAGCGAATTGCCATGAACTCCTGGAAGGCCTTGGTTGTGTCGGAGATATTCCGCGGAGTGGGATCGAGCGCGGGGTTGGCGAGCAGCGGTTGCATGATGGGCCATTCGGATTGATTCTGGCTGGCCACGGGTAGCCCGATGCCCCAGTTGGAGGTCTGGTAGCTGAAGTCGATCTTGTTGAACCAGTCGCCGGAGATGTAGCTGTTGTTGTCCATGTCCTTGGAGCGCAGCAGATCGTCGCCGCCCTGGAAGAACGGAACTCCCTCGCCGAGCGCAATCAAGCTCATGGCCAGTACCTGACGGCGGGCGCGGGTGGTGATTGAGTCAGATGCTGAAGACTTTAGCTGCACAGCATCGAAGAGCGTCTGATTGTCGTGAACCGAGCAGAAGTTGATGTCTTCGATGGGGGTTGCCGTGTAGCCGGCGGGCTGTCCGCCGTAGATCACCTCAGCTCCGGTGACGGTTTGCCCCTCAGCATCGACGAAGGAGTAGTTTTTGAGGTTTCCGGTCAGTGCGATGCGAATCCAATCGGCTTCCTGCAGCAGAGTGGAGACCTGGCTGGATTGCGGCGTGCTCGCCGCGGTAAACGCACTTGGGTCCGTGGCCAGGCCGGTAGCGAAGCCCTGAGTACGCGTATCGGTGAAGGGACTGCCGCCGCGTATGCCGTCGCGTATGCGGTCGTTGAAGGTGCCAATCCCGTAACCATACAGGTTGAGCTGGCTGGCATTGGGGCCGAGCGCGTTGTTAGCGGTCTCGCCGATCTGGTAGCCTTCGCCGTAGAGATAAATCTTGCTGCCGTCCACGCCGTCCTTTTCCAGGGTGAGCGCATTCAGCGCGTTCTTGAGGTTCTGCATGTTGTAGGTGAAGTGCATGCTCATTTCGTCGAAGCGGAAGCCGTCGATCCTATATTGCTTCGCATTGAGCAAGACGGCGTCGATCATTAGCTTTTCCATCATCTGATGCTCGCTGGCGGTGTCGGCGCAGCAGGACCCTGTGAGCAGCGCGCCGTTAGCGTCCAGGCGGTGATAGTAGTTAGGAACTATCTCGTCCAGATTAGCCTCGAAGGTTTCGCCGCTGGCGCTGGTGTGATTGAAGACCACATCCTGAATCACGCGCAGCCCGGCCGAGTGCAAGCCCGCGACCATGGTCCGGTACTCAAAGACTCGGTTATCCGGGTTGATGGCATAGGAGCCTTGAGGGGCCATGTAATGCACCGGGTTATAACCCCAGTTATAGCCATTGGTATTCTGAACGGCCGTAATGGCTGCCTGCTGTTGCTCGCCGTCGGGCGGATACTGTGCCAGGTTTCCGGGCGACTGCCAGGTTGACTTATCTTCGTTGACGCCGTCGAAACGGAAACTCGGCAGAATGTGGACGGCCTTCAGGCCCGCCCGCGCCAGGTCGCGCAGATGCCTCATGCCATTGCTGTTGAGGTCGGCAAAGGCTCCATAAGTGCCCTTGATTGAATTGGGCACGCTAGGGTCATCCACGCTGAAGTCGCGAATGTGCAGCTCGTAGATGCTCATATCGCTGAGGCTGGCCAGGGGCGGCGAAGAAAGAAAGTCCCAGCCGCGCGGTTTGAGCGCATCGTCGTCGAGATCGGTGATGCGGCTCATGGTTCCGTTCAGCGCAACATCGATCGAGTACGGATCAGTGGTGGTGTTATTGACGATAGTCTGAGCAGCGGCCACATAGACATTGACGCTGAAGAGATAATACTTGCCCTTCCAGTCATAGTCGCCGCGGGCAACCCACACGCCGTTGTGCTCGTGCATGGCGACTGTCCGCTCAGGAGCCGTGTCGGTTGGTTTGTTATAGAGAAGCAAGGAAACGCTCTGTGCCGTGGGCGCCCAGAGCTTGATCTTCACAGGCACCGAGTCATCATCGTCAAAGTCAAACCAGCCGCGGTCGCTGTCGTGATGGAAGACCACGCCAAGGCGTCCAGAGTACGCATAGAGGGCGTCGAGCGCGCCGAAAATCTGTATTCCGGTTGCGTATTTCAGTGAGCCGTCGCTTCCCAGGGTAGAGACTGCAAGCTGGCTCTGTAGCGCCCGCGCCACCACTCCCGGCTGAAGGCTTGCCGGCAGCTTGAACAGCGCATAACCCGCTAACTGCGGATAGCGAGTTAGTTCCTCGGCGGTAAGTGTCCCGGAGTATGGTGTAAGTGGAATGGAGCTGCCCCCGGTAACTCCGGTCAGCGAAAGTTGCAGGCTTGCCGTGGGGCTGTAGTTGATGGCGTAGGTCCAGCCGGACTGGTAATACTGCGGCTGAATGGCCACGGTGGTCGCATCGATCCAATAAGCCTGGAGTTGATCGAAGACGCCGCTCAGTATTTGTGCCGCGGTGGGCTGCTGGGTGAAGACAGTGGGGTTGCCGGAGACCACCCACGCGGAGAGAGACTGCGGCACATTCAGATATTGATTCGGTCCGGGATCTTTAACGCCGGTGGAGCAGTTATGGAGGATGAATCCGAGCTGCCCGCTGGTGATGCCTACATCGTAGTAAGCGCCATAAGCGTCGTACCCTGAAACATAATCCTCCGTGACGCACCAGTTTCCGGTTGGGTCGCTGGTAGCTCCAAAGGGATAGAGGCTCCAGCCGGCATAGTCTCCATCAGGCCGGTAATAGTGGATGCGGGCGTAGCCGGTAGGAATCGCCGGATCAGTGGAATACTCGGTGACAGGCTGGGCAGTAAAGACGCTGAGGGCTCCGGAGAGAACCCACGCCTGGCTGTACTGCGTGACTTGCAGATACTGATTCGGACCCGGATCTTTGATCCCGGTCTGGCAGTTGTGAATGATGAAGCCGAGCTGCCCGCCATTCCATGCCGGGTTTACGCCCACGTCATAGTAAGCGCCGTAGGCGTCGTAGCCGGAAACGTAGTCTTCGGTAGAACACCAATTGTCGCCATCGTCGCCTGCTCCCCAGGCGTAGACGCTCCATGCGCCGTAGTCCTTATCAGGCCGGAAGTAATGGATACGGACCTTACCGGAAGGAATAGGCGGGTCCGTCGCCTGGATGGTTGGCGGCTGCGTGGTTTGCAGCACGCCGCTGCCTGAGAGTTGCCAGTACTCGTTGCCCTGCGTGGCCGGGTCAACGTATTCGTTGGGGCCAGGGTCTTTGGTGTTTCCTTTGTGGAGAATGATGCCGACATTGGCGGCGCCGGAGATAACACTCACGTCGAAGTAGGCGCCGAAACTGTCGGTTCCTGTTACCGTAACCGGGCCAGTTCCGTAGTTATTTGGCTCAGTAGTATCGCCAAAGGCATAAACGGTCCAGCCAAGGTAATTTCCGTCGGGGCGGAAATAGTGAATGCGAATGCTGCCGGTGGGGATCGGCGGGTCAGACTGTGCCGCTGCGAACTGGCCAGCCACAGCAAGGAAGATCAGCGCCGGAAGGATGGCTGATAGGCATCCCAGCGTTAGCCGCTGGGGAAAAGTTGCGGGCATGTGGGTTCCTCATTTCGTCCCGAAGACGGGAGATTTTTACGGCGCAACTCTACCCGAGCCAGGTGACTGGCCGCAATTCCTCATCAACTCAATTGAAGGTCAATTTTCTGTCAACAGATAACTAGCTATTTTGCAATCAACCAGGAGGGTATATTAACTTGCGAGCGGGATGAGCCTGTGTGTCTTCTACCCATAAACTATGGAATCGTGACACGTGTCCTTAACCCTTGCGCCGGTAGAGCACCTGAAACTCATAACCCTGATTGGCGGGAAAGAGGCCGGCAACGTGGCGCAGTCTCTCGGCGAGAGCCGGAGCGGCAAGCAGTGGGTAATCGCGCTCGCGCAGATCGTGGTAGTCAAAGTCCACGGCCAGCGACAGCATATAAATGGCCAGCGCATCAGAGAAGGCCGACTCAAAGTAGGCGCTGCGAGAGCGCTCGTCGATAGTTGCTTTGCCGGCGCGGTTTTCTTGCGCGTGACGGCGGGTTTCCCAGGCGTCCTGGCTGGTTTCGCCGCGTACCTGGGCCTCAGCTTGCTGCCAGGCCAGCGTCGAAAAGCTCTCCGGAACCCCGGCGGCCTCGACAAAGTTATGGGCCACGTTGATGAAAAACTCGAAAGCCAGGCCAAAGCGGTCCTCGACCAGCCGCGTGGAAAGAAAAACCGCCTCGGTCGAGCCGAAAACAGCGTTGCGATGGCAAATGGCGCGGTCGCCCAGATCGACGCTGTAGCCGGGCGCGACCATGGTTTCGTCAGTGTCGGCAATGGCCAGCGGAACAAAGTAATATGAGCGGCGTTCCAGCGCGGCGGAGAGCGCGGCCGGCACGGCGCCCACAAGGCGCTCCAGGTCTGCGTCCGAGACGCGCGTTTCGCCCCACATTGCATAGTGAATTCCGTTGGGGGCCTGTGTCACGGCCACCTGTGTGGCCACCTTCTCCGCCTGCCAAAGCTCGACTTGTGCGCTACTCGCCATGAACTTGTATTCTATTCCACGGAGGCACCCAAGCTGACGCAATCGGCACAACGCGACCGCCCCGCCGGCGGAAAAGTCTTCGGATTTCCGCTGAAAGGATTCGGCTTCCTCACCAGCCTGCTGCTGGCTTTCGCGGCGGCGTTTTTCACGTTTTTTGCTTCCACCACCGTCGCCATCTTCGCCCTGCTGGGGTGGAATCTGCTCGGCCACCACGCGGTGAATTACGCCGACGCATATCGCTATGTAGGCTTTCCCGCATTCCTGCTAGTGCTGGTCGTTGCCCTGTCGACCTTTGCGGTGCTTTGGATCAGGGCCAAGCTGGATAGCTAGCATTGCTCTTCAGTCTGATGCCGGTTTGGGGTTGAGCTTGACCACCTGAATCTTGCGCGCCAGACCCAGTTTTGAAAGCAGCCAGATGCCCCAGTAGTTTGGGTCGATCTCGTACCATGCGAGGCCATGGCGAGCTGAGACCGGGTTCGCATGGTGGTTGTTGTGCCAGCCTTCGCCACCGCTCACAAGCGCTACCCAAAAGTTGTTGCGCGAGTCGTCGCGCGTTTCAAAGCGGCGGGAGCCCCAGAGGTGGGTGGCGGAGTTGACCAGCCAGGTGGCGTGGAGTCCGAGGGTCACGCGGAGGAAGGCTCCCCAGAGGAGCATACCGACGGCGTTTTTCCAGCCGCCCCAGATCCAGCCGAGGCCGAAGAGGAGCACGCCGCTCGCGACCAGCGGAATCCAATGGTACTTGCTTAGCCAAACGTGGAAGCGGTCACGCACCAGGTCGGGTACATAGCGCGCGAGAACCTGGGTCTGCGCGTGCAGTGAGTTGCCAAAGATCATCCATCCGGTATGCGCCCACCAGCCGCCTTCGCGCGGAGTGTGGGGGTCGCCCGCTTGGTCGCTGAACTGATGATGGACGCGGTGAACCGATACCCAGAAGATGGGCCCGCCCTCGAGCGAGAGCGTGGCGCAGATCGACATGATGTACTCAATCCACTTGGGCGTCTGGTAGCCGCGATGAGTGAGCAAGCGGTGATAGCACATGCCGATGCCGACATTGATGGCCAGCACGTAGAGCGCCACAGAGACCGCCAGCCGCTGCCATGTGAAGAAAAACAGCGCAGCCACCGCGCCGATGTGAAAGGCGATGATCACACCCAGGGTCAGCCAGTTGACGCCCTCGCCGACGCCGACGGCGCGGCCCATGCGAACCTGAAGCCGCGCAGGCTCCGCATACGGAGTTGCGGAGGCGGTGGCCAAGGGGGTTTGTGGAAGCGGATTGGTTGACACTACGGTGGAGATTTCAGGAGCCAGCACAGGAGCGGGCGTGGAAAGAACAGAGGCCATAGGGGGGAAGTCCCTTGAAAAGTGGCGACGCGCCCACTCATCTTCGGTCATTGTATCTGGAGGTTGGGCGGGAAACCATACTGGATGCACTTTATCCAAAATAAATCTTCACGATTCCCGAAATAGGTGAGCAATCCCGCTCACAATCCGGCGAGATGGCGCTTCGCGGGGCTGCTTTTATATGAGGATCGTGGTCTTCCGGGGTCGGTCCCCTCCCACCCTAGCCGCAAAAACAAAAGCGCGGCGAGGGTGGGGCACCCGGCGAGTGCTGTTTGATGTGCACTGTCTGGCGGGAAAGAGCAGATTCAAAGTGCAATAACCTTTGCGTAGAAATACACACGATTGGGCGAAAATTTGGTACATAAGCTGAATTGAAAGGGGTTCTTGTGCAGGAATTGCCGTTAAGTACTTTGAAGTCATTGAAGAACGTTCTTCTGAAGGAGGCAAAACGTGGCCCGGGCAGGGGAGCGGGGATGAAGAAGTGGACGGACAGGCACGTGGAGACGCGGAAGAAGCTGGACGAGACGATGCTGGCGTTTCGCCTGGCGCGGCGGGCAGCGGGCGAGACAAAGGGCTGCCTGCGGGCTGTGCGGCAGGCGGTGGGGATTCCGGTGGACGAGGTTGCGGGGCGGCTGGGAGTGTGCCGGTGGGAGGTTTTCCGGCTGGAGAAATCGGAGAGTGAATCGCGGATCATGCTGAGCACGCTGCGGCGTGCGGCGGCGGCGCTGGATTGCGAACTGGTGTACGGCTTGACGCCACGGGAAGGAACGCTGGAAGAATTGGCCGCGGCGCAGAAGGCCTCGCATGAGAAGGCGCGTGAGGACTCTCACGAGAAGAGACGCGCAGAGGCGAAGGCAACGGAGGAAAAAGTCCTGAAACAGATTGGATGGCGAAGGGCGTTTTTGAAGGATCTGCGGCGCGGGCTGCGGAAGGCGGGAATGAAAGTGCGTTAAGGCAGGGACTAGGGCACTGACAGCACAATTTCGTACCTCGGGTTCGTGCTTTCCCAGGTCCCAAAATCGGGACCTGGGGCACCCATCGTTGGTACAACTTCAAGCTGTCAGAGACCTAGGGAATAGGGCTGAAATACGCGCGGCGGAGTGAAAGATGGTTTAAGGCCTCCCACCCTTTCCGCGATGAGACTGCGGAAAGGATGGGGCACCCGGCTTTCATGGTGTTCTGTTTCAAAATTTGTAAGGCGACCAAAATATCGCTAAAACTGAGCAGACCAGCGAGGGAACTTCTGCAACTGTTTCAGAATATCGTTGGATTTCTTAATAGCGTCAAGCGATGCGCTCTTGTCGAACGGCTGTGAGTCGCTATTTCCTAAGGTTTCTTGCCCGGCGAGATTCACTAACTGCCTGTAATTCGATTCCGCATCTCGCAACGCAGGGAGCGCCGACGGGTCAACGACCTCGCTGAGCTCAAAAATCAACGATCTAAACTTTCTCTGCTTGTATTCGGGATAGACGGAGAAATCATATGTTTCCGTGTTGTATGTCACGCGATTATCCAAATAAGTAACGCCATACATGTATACAGTGAGCGCTGGGATTACTGAGCCGTTCTCGATTCTCTTTTGATCGAGGCGCAACTCATCCAAGCCATCAAATATTCTGCTGCTTATCTCTATGTTTAGACGTCTTTCTACGTCGGCTTTCCGTAACCGCTCATTATTCCATCTCTGATACCAAGTGACGGCTCCAGTTAGGCCTGAAAGAACAACGGACGAGAGGAACCACAAAGCGAAGGACGAATTGAGCAGAGTCCAGAGCCGCTTCCTTCTGGAATGCCTGGGTGCTTCTGCTTCGATTTTCTGACGGACTTCGTGCCGGAATATCTCTTCGGCTCGGATTCGTTCTTTTTCTTCTTCAAGAAGCATACTGCGCCACCTCATTTTGAAGTGACAACGGACCTATCATACTCCGAGGGCCGAAGGCGGCCGTTGTGTGGGGAGTTTTTCTGACAAAACAGCAAGTTGGCTCCCGCTTCGCGGGTGGCCCATATCTCAATCTACGACAAACATCGGGTGGCCCAGGTCTCGAATTTGAGACCTGGGATCGAGTTGCCCATCCCGCCGCGCGCCGGTCCAGAACGATTCGATTTCCACGGTTCCTTCAATTCCAGTTGCATAATGACGGAAGCTGGACCAAGACCAGTCTTCCGGTTTCTCGACAAGCCCGCGCACAACCGGATTGCGGTGCATATACCGCAGCTTTTCGACACGCTTCTCTTCGTTATTTACGTTGAAATCGTAGTAGCGTGCCTGCCAGAAGGGCCTCTGCTTGCTTTGAACGGAGACTGATAACTTCAAAGCTTGAATCGCTTTCGACAGGAGCGCCTTGTTCGGTTCGCTGACCAGCAGATGAACATGATCTGGCATGACGACATAGCCGCAGACTACAAAGTCGTATCGGATGCGCATCGCCTCCAGGGATCGCTCGAATAACTCGCGCGTCGGCCCTGTGCCAAGGTGCTGAAGCCTGTGATAGCAAGTGAAGCTTATGAAATGAAAACATCCGCATTGCTGGTAACGTACAAGCCCTTTTGGCATGGCAACATCTTACATCCCACATCTCAAAATCGAGATGTGGGCCACCCGGATTTTGGGGTTCATCGTCTCCCAGGTCTCAAAAGCGAGACCTGGGCCACCCGATGTTTTGTTGGTCTCCCATGTGTCAAAAGCGAGATGTGGGCCACCCGATGTTTGTTGGTGACTGGACATGGGATACCCGGATTGGGAAATAATCGAAGCGGATGGGCGCGGACGGCCCTCCAATAAGATACGAGGTGATTCCCCATGGAACTCAATAAGAAAGTTGCTGACTTTACACTGCAAACTGATGAGGACAAGACTACGAGTTTGTCTGATTATGCCGGGAAGCCGGTGATTCTGTTTTTCTATCCCAAGGCGGACACGCCGGGCTGCACGATTGAGGCCTGCGGATTCCGCGACACATTCAAGAAGATCCAGGCGGCGGGCGCTGTGGTGCTGGGCATCAGCCGCGATACGCCGAAGGCGCAGGCAAAGTTTCGCGCCAAGTACGAGCTGCCTTACACGCTGCTTGCCGATGTGGACGAGAAGGTGTGCAATCAGTTTGGCGTGCTGAAGGAAAAGAATATGTACGGGAAGAAGGTGTTTGGCATTGAGCGGACCACGTTTGTGATTGGCCCGGACCAGACGCTGCTGCATGTGTTTCCCAAGGTAACCCCCGCGGGCCATGCGGAAGAGGTGCTGGCGCTGCTGAATGAATGGAAGAAAGCGCACAAATTAGCGTGATTCCCAGGTCTCAAAAACGAGACCTGGGGCACCCGCTGAAGCGGGGGTTCTTTGAGGCGTCGCCGGAGCTGGTGGCGCCGATGCTGCTGGGCAAGGTGCTGGCGCACGTTACGGCGCGGGGTATTCTGGCGGGACGGATTGTGGAGGTTGAGGCTTACCTTGGCCCGCACAGCCAGCCGCCCGACCCGGCAGCACATTCCTATCGCGGACCCACGCCGCGCAACCGGGTGCTGTTTGGCCCCGCCGGACACGCGTATGTCTACGCGATCTATGGCCGGTATTTCTGCATGAACATTAGTTGCGAAGTTGATGGGCGGGCTGGTTGCGTGCTGCTGCGCGCGCTGGAGCCTTTGGCGGGTGCGGACGGGATGGCGCGGAATCGCGGGCTTGAGAAGGGCGCGGCGGGGCGGCTGCTGACTTCAGGGCCGAGCCGGCTTTGCATGGCGCTGGGACTGACGCGGGCGGCGCATAACGGGCTGGATCTGCTCGATGCTCATTCGCCGTTGCAGGTGCGCGACGACGGCTATGCGACCGGCGAGATATTGGTGTCGCCGCGCATCGGCATACACGTGGCCGTGGACTGGCCGATGCGCTTTGCTTTGGCGGGGAATGGATGCGTGTCAGGGAGCAAGAGCTTGAGGGGTGTTTCATAAATGGGCGCCCTGTCTCGGGTGCAAGCCCTCAGGGGTTAAAACCCCGTGTATTTACGGCTCTTCTCGGCACGACTGAAGTCGTGCCCTGACACAAAGCGGGTTTGAAAAATGCATGAGCGAATATATGGGTTTCATTCCCTCCGGGGCTAAAGCCCGCGATGATTCTGCCGACTTTATGCGGGGGTTGAAACCCCCGCCTCCCTCCGGATCGAGTTTTTTCGCAACCTGTGTGTGAAGTCGTGCCCTGACATAACGCGGATTCTTGAAAATACGCTCTTGACGAAGCGGACTATGCGTGGGTTTTATTCTCGGTGAAAATCGCCGCTTTTGCCGCCGGATTTTTCTTCGAGCTGAATGTTGCGGATGACGATGGATTTGTCGAGGGCCTTGGTCATGTCGTAGACGGTGAGGGCGGCGACGGCTACGGCGGTGAGGGCTTCCATCTCAACTCCGGTGGGCGCGGTGGTGGCGACGGTGGCACAGATGCGCACGCCTCCGGGAACGATCTCCGCCTGGAGATCGATGTGCGAGAGCGGCAGGGGATGGCACATGGGGATCAAGTCTGCGGCACGCTTGGCTGCCTGGATTCCGGCGATGCGGGCTA
>Ga0302155_10000581_pt1 | contig 28638 bp, 27 predicted proteins | sample I_Bog_N3_1_FD_193508 | JGI IMG/M metagenome (GOLD analysis project Ga0302155, IMG submission 193508) | Peat permafrost microbial communities from Stordalen Mire near Abisko, Sweden - I_Bog_N3_1 | ecosystem: Environmental > Terrestrial > Soil > Wetlands > Peat | place: Sweden: Abisko, Stordalen...
AGGGGCATTCATGCCCCTGAGGAGAGCGGCTGACGGATAGGCCTTCAGGCCCGGAATCCTCTGGCTGGCATTGAAAGGCGCCGGGGCTGAAGCCCTATCGCTTTGGGCATGGTTTCAGGGGCATAAATGCCCCTGCTCCCTCCAGAAGAACAAACAACGACAAGGACGGTCGCCTTATCTGGCGGGAGTTTATTGAAGAATAAAGATGCGGTGGGCCTGGAAGATGTTTTGGCGGAAGGGGAATCCGGCGGCAGTGAAGCTGTTCAACATTATTACTTGCTTGCAGGATTATGAAAGGGTGCGGTTGCAGGTGGCGATGGGGCCACTGCCTGTCAGACTATTCTCTTACTTTTGCAGCGGTATTTCTTGGCTTTGGTAGCCTCCAAGCGGAACCGTCTGCGAAGTTGACTTCATCCACTATTAGATTGTCCTTTCGAATCCCCTCGCAGAGATATGAATATCGCGTCGAGTCCATCTTCTCGTCTCGCGAATCACCGGGTTCGATTGTGTACCCGGCGCCGTAGATGACGTCTCCACCTTTGGCGTAGAGGCGAAGGGTGTATCCGGTCACCCGTTTGGCCGAAACATTCTTAAGCTTGAATGCCAGATTTCGGATGGAAGGGTAGGTCTTGTCGAGGCGGGCTTGTAAATCGTCAATCTCAAGCGGACATCTTGGGGTTCTGTGAATCACGATTTCATCCGTGTAATTTGCTGAACGATCCGCATCCGTGAGGTGTGCCTTCTCCCAGTGGTCATCGAAATTGGGAGGTGTGAAATACCACTGTCCATTCTCCCGATATGCAATGAAGGAGGTTTGCGTCTTTTGCTCAGCGCCGTTGACCTCGAAGACCGCTTCGCCCGCGATAAACCACCAACGCCTGGATGGCGGAGTGCTCAGAATCTCCGTGCTAAACATTTCGTTTCCGAGTTCGAAGGAGACCATGGGAAAGGGCTTCATCTGCTCGATGAGGCAAGCCCTGTGGGCGGGAGTATAGGGAACCGCAGAGTGGCCTGCACCTCGATGCGGACCTAGCAGCGAGGCCACGGTGTCCCACCGGCCCTCTGCCTGAGCTTGCGTGTAGTGTGCAAGCCGTGCCAAAAGTGAGGGTTTGAGTGCTTCCGGAAGTTTACCGCCGGACATCTGGCCTGCGGCATGTGAAGCCACGCAGACTAGAAGGGCAACAAGAGCCGCGCTCAATCGTTTCATTGGGTCCTACTTATTCAGCGGCTTCCGGGCGAAGTAATACAGCGAGAATGCCAGCGCCGCAAACGCGGCTACCGAGACATAGTTGTTATCCAGGAAGGTATGCGGGAGGTTGAGGAGGTCGCGGTTGTCGAAGTAAGTGGCTTCGATGGCTTTGAGGGCTACGCCGAGCAGGCCAACGATGCCGCCGGCGGCGATCAATCCCGATGCAAACAACGAGCCGGGAGAGATTTCGCTTTCTGAGCCGGCTGCGTCTTCGCCGGCTTTTTTGGCCGCCTGATCGATGAACCAGCGCACCGCGCCGCCGATGAAGATAGGCAGGGTGGTGCCGATGGGCAGGTACGCGCCAACTGCGAAGGTCAGCGAGCGGATTCCCAGCAGTTCAACCGCGATGACCAGAAAGACGCCCAGCAGCACCAGACCCCAGGGCAGCTTGCGGCTCAGGATGCCGTTGATGACGGTGGCCATGAGCTTGGCCTGCGGAGCCGGGGCGTTGACGCTGCCGATTCCCTGAATCCAATGAACCTCGATGCGGCCTGTTGCCGGCGAGTAGAGATACTTGCCGTCTTGCAATTCGGTCGAACCGATGGCGTTAAGGACGGTGTACTCGGTCCTGGGGTGAAGCGTCGACGTATTGTCCGCGGCGACCACGCGAATCTGCGCGGGCAGGTGCTGGTTGTCGGATTGAATGGCGACGCCGGGATGCGAGGCGTTGATGTCCCAGGTTTGCGAGGCCGTGTGGAACTCTTGTAGGCCGGTATTCATCAAGTTGAGCGTGAAGCCGATGACGACGGTGGAGACCACGACGCCGATCATGAGGGCGAGCTGCTGGTAGCGGGGCGTTGCGCCAATGATGTAGCCGGTCTTGAGGTCCTGCGAGGTATCGCCGGAGTTGGAGGCGGCGATGCAGACGACTCCGCCGATGGTGATGGCGAGGGCTCCGTAAGCGGGGAGGCTCCAGCCCATGACCAGAAAGACGGCGCAGGTGGCCATGAGCGTGGCGATGGTCATGCCGGAGACGGGGCTGGCCGACGATCCAACAAGTCCCACGATGCGCGAGCTGACGGTGACGAAAAGGAATCCGAAAACCACGACCAGCAGCGATGCGGCGAGGTTGGCGGCCCATCCAACGAATGCGCCGGGCACCGGCTTGAACTCAAGAAAGACAAACATGAGGGCAACGATAAGCAGCGAGCCGATGAGCACGACCCCCATGGACAGGTCATCTTCCGTTCGGATAGGTTTAGCTTTTGCAGCCGCCGCGCCGGGGCGCATGGTTTTGAGGCCGGCGGTGAGAGCGCCGACGATAGTGGGCAGCGTCTTGAGCAGGGTGATCAAACCGGCGGCGGCCACCGCGCCCGCGCCCATGGGCTTGATGTAGGTGGCCCACAAGTCGCTGGGACTCATCTGGGCGATGGGGACCTGGCCGGGGTAAACGGGGTGGCCGAGTTCCTTGCCGAAGAAGTAAATCAGCGGCATGACCACCAGCCACGAAAAAACGCCTCCGGCAAAGATGACTCCGGCGACTTTGGGGCCGATGATGTAGCCCACGCCCAGATATTCCGACGTGGCGTCGGCATTGATCTCTGCGCCCTTGAGCGCGTGCTGCGGGCCGAAGTCGGGCTGAAACTCGGGCGAGCCGGGCCAGGCTTTGAAGAGGTTCTTGTTTTGGAAGAGGGTGTAAAGGCCGCCCAGGCCGAGACCGAGAAAGACGCGGCTGGCAAAGGAGCCTCCGCGCTCGCCCGCGATCAGTACGTCGGCGCAGGCGGTGCCCTCGGGGTAAGGCAGGGCATCGTGCTCTTGGACGATGAGCTGGCGGCGGAGGGGAATCATGAAGAGCACGCCGAGCCATCCGCCGATAAGGGCGAGCATGAAGATGCGCGAGTACTCGAGATCGAAGCCGAGAAATACCAGCGCGGGCAGGGTGAAGATGACGCCCGAGGCGATGGACTGTCCGGCGTTGCCGGTGGTCTGGACGATGTTGTTCTCGAGGATGGACGCCCGGCCGAAGGCGCGCAGAATGCTGATGGAAAGCACCGCGATGGGGATGGAAGCGGCGACCGTGAGGCCGGCGCGCAGGCCGACGTACACCGTGACCGCACCGAAGATAACGCCGAAGACGGAGCCGAGGAAGAGGGCGCGGAAGGTGAACTCCGGGCGGTTTTCGCCGGGCGGGACGAATGGCTGAAAGACGGGGGGCTGAGAGTCTGGCACGAATGGCCTCCGAACGGTGCTGGAATTCCCCTGAAGGGGGAGTGTAGCAGCGCAGGGGGCGATGAGGACAGAGAGGCTGTGCCGGACTCGGGGCAGACGCGTCCGGATTTCCGCATCGTGCCATCCCACCCTTGCCGCAAAAACAAAGACGCGGCGAGGGTGGGGCACCCATGACATTACACTGTCCATGAACATGCTCTGACGGACACGAAGGCGCGTTCGGGATCGAACCATCCGACAGGCCTGTGTCTGCGTCTAATGCTTCAGGCGCACGTTCGGTTTTCGCGGCGGGTTATGCTGTGGGCTGCGGAATGAGTGAGAAGAGCGGCGGAGGAAGAGGATCGATGGGGAGTTTCTGGGGCAGGTGGATGCTGGCGGGAGCGTTGGCCGCGGGGTGCGCGCTGGCAGCCGCGGGGCAGGGCAAAGACAGCTTTACGCCCATGGCGCTGGATGCGGGCTTCGGGCCGATGGACATCTCCGACCCGGCCATCAAGCCGGAGGAGATCATTCGCCAGTTTGCCGCCAAGGAGAGCGAATTCCAGCAGGCGCTGAACCACTACACTTATCGCCGCGTAGCTCGCGTGCAGACCATCGACGACGACAACAAGGTGGATGGCGAGTACTACGAAGTGGACGACGTGATCTTCGACCTCACAGGCAGCCGGACGGAGAAGGTGGTTTACGCGCCGGAGAATACGTTGCAGCGGGTAATGATGTCGCCCTCCGATCTTCAAGACATTCAGCACGGCTACCCATTTGTGCTGACTGCCGAGGTGATCGGCCAGTACGACGTGAAATACGTGGGCCGGCAAAAGGTGGACGAATTGGATTGCTACGTCTTCGACGTCAGCCCCAAGGTCATCGAAAAGAAGAAGCGTTACCTGCTCGGCCGCATCTGGGTTGACGCCACCGACCTGCAGATTGTGGTGACCAACGGCAGAATGGTGCCCGACGACACGCGCAAAGGCAGCGAAGACCTGCATCCGCCCTTCATGACCTGGCGGCAGCAGGTGGACGGGCACTATTGGTTCCCGGTCTATACCAAGGGCGAGGGGATATTGCACTTCAGCGCCAGCAACGGCTCCCTGGGCGAGGACGTGCACATGCGCGACACCATCAAGTACACCGACTACAAGCAGTTCGGCTCAACCACCAAGATTATCTATGATGGGCAGGAGATTGCCGCGCCGGAAAAGAAGCCGGAGAAGTAGGGGATCGGGAGCGGATATCGCCCGGCAGAGCCATGGCTGCCGTCGGCCTTAGCAGGCTGTTGCTCGGCGCCCTGCATCTGGCAGCTCGATGCCGGTAGCTAATGGCTTTAAGCTTTCGAGGAGCGCGGAAACAAGGGCGATCGGCAAGCCGACCACATTGAAATAGTCGCCCTCAATGCGCGGAATCCAGCGCGCGGCGCGACCCTGGATGGCATAGGCTCCGGCTTTGTCCATGGGTTCGCCGGTGGCGACGTAGTCAGCTATCTCCATGTCACTGAGAGTTAGAAAGCGGACCGCTGTAACTTCCGCAGCAACCTCCGTGGATTCCGCCGTAACTACGGCGACGCCGGTGATAACTCGATGAGTGCGTCCGCTGAGCAGCCGCAACATGCGGGCAGCGTCGGCGGCGTCCTCCGGCTTGCCCAGGATATGGTTGTCGAGCGTAACTGTCGTGTCCGCTCCCAGGACAATGAGCGACTCGACTGTGGGGCTTTCGCAAACATCGGCGGCGGTTCCTGGCTGCCGCGCTTCCGGCGCTGAAAGCTGATCGAAGACGGCCTGCGCCTTTTCGCGGGCAAGGCGAATGACATAAGCGATGGGATCTTCGTCGGGGTAAGGATCTTCCGGGATATGCGCTGCATGAACCCGAAACGAGAACCCTGCCTGGGTGAGAAGTTCACGGCGCCGCGGCGAGGCTGAGGCAAGAACCAGCATATTGAGATTATGGCAGTTGGAGAGGCCGGAGGTTGCGTAGGCTCGAGTTGATTGAATCTCGCCTCAGCGTTTTCGACCTTGCGTACATGCCTGAGGGATTAAGAGTTTCGCGAGCAGCTAGCGGATCAGGGATGAAAGCGTTCGAAAGAACTCGACCGGAGTGGCAATCCGCAAGCCGGCCATTTGAGCAACCGACGGCGTAAAGTGCTCGGTATTGTTCGTCAGAACCCAATCCGGCTTGGCCGCCATGGCGGAGAGCAACACCGGAAGGTCCGGCTCGTGGCGAATCAGGTGACGGTTGGCGCGGACTGCTTCCAGATCGGGGAAGGGCACCAGTTCCGGATCGCTCAAGAGGATAAACCGGCGGTAGGCTTCGATCGGGCGGTCCACATCCTTGAGTTCCAGCCGCTGTGCATGGAGCGCCAAATTTCGCTCGACTTCAACGCGCACAGCTTCCGCGAGGACCAGCCTGCAAATTCTGGCGGAACATAGCGAAAGGACGGCCTTGTCGAGTCCCCAGCGGGCTACGAACCCTCCCATGAGAACATTTGAATCCAGGAACAAGCGCGGCCGACCCGACTTCGTCATTTTGCGCGGCGCTTTGGTGTAGCACTCTTGGAAGGTGACTGTTCCTGCGCCGTCCCGTAGCGCTCCTCGTACAGGCTCTTGCGCACCTCCGGCAACGATTCGAGCAGAGACTCAGCCGATGCGCCCGCCGCGAAGAACGCGCCGCCGATCTCGGCGCACAAGCGCTCAAGACGCTCCTGCTCAGGGATGAGAAGCAACCCATTGCCCATCCGCAATACTGCAAACGGCGCACCTGTCCCCAACCCAAGATCCTCACGGAATTGCTTGGGAACGGTGAGTTGCCCCTTTTCACCGATCCTCGCGGTGGTCATGTATTCAAGGACTGGTTGATGAGTGGCCATTGGAACGCCTCGGTAGGAATATCCTACCAGAATATCATCAATGGAGGCTATGGAATCCACTGATCCGTAGTTCATTCTCCCGCCAAGGTCTCCAGCAGCGCGTCGAAGTCTTCGAGACGGGAGTAGTCGATGATGACTTTGCCATGGCCGTTGTGATCTTCGATGTGGACCTTGAGGCCGAGAGCGCGCTGGAGGCGCTGCTGGACATCGCGAACGTTGGGATCGATGGGCTGCTCGGGCTTTTGCTCCTTTTTGGCGGCGCGCTCAGGGTGCATCAGGCCTTGCACGTAAGTCTCAGTTTGGCGAACAGAAAGCGAAAGATCGACTACCCGCTTGGCAGCCTTCTCAATCTCCTCGGCGTGTTCGAAGGCGAGCAGCGTGCGAGCGTGGCCGAAGCTGAGCTCGCCACCCTCGACCCGGGCTTGCACAGAGGCCGGCAGGCGCAGCAGGCGCAGGAAGTTGGCTACCGAGGCGCGGTCTTTGCCGGTACGCACAGCCATCTGTTCCTGGGTCATATGGAATTCGCGCGAGAGGCGGTCAAAGGCGCGGGCCTGCTCCATGGGATTCAGGTCGGCGCGCTGGAGGTTTTCGACGATGGTGATCTCCATCGCCTGCTCGTCGGAGACCTGGCGCAGGATAGCCGGAACAGTAGCCTTGCCGGCAAGCTGCGAGGCGCGCCAGCGGCGCTCGCCGGCGATGAGCTGGAAGCGGCCATTTGCCTGCGGCCGAACCAGGATCGGCTGAACAACGCCATTGGCCGTGATGGAGGCAGCCAGTTCGGTCAACTGGTCCTCGTTGACCTGTGTGCGGGTCTGGAAGGGGTTGCGGTCAATCTGGTCGAGAGGAATCTCTCGCGGCTTGCCGCCTTCGGATTCGGCTGCTGGGACTGCGGATGGAGCCGGGACGCGGGGAAGAAGCGAATCCAGGCCCTTGCCCAGGGCGCGGCGTTTAGAGTCTATGGCGGTGTGCGACGGGACGGCGGCGATAGTCATGTTTCAAAATCCTCTATCCCCAGCAACGTATGCCAGGGCCTTTCGAATCTTCAGTTGCTGGAATCTTGGCGATGAGCGCGGTGCGTGTGCGAGCGGACGTTTAGGTGTACGGCCAGAAGCGGACTTTCTTGGCGGCTGCTTCCGGTGCCCTGACGGACGCCGTCTCTTTGCGCTTGACGCTGCGTGGGCTCTCGATCTTGTTCCTCGCCAGGAACTCCCCGGTCAGCTCGAAATAGGCTTCGGTTCCCTTGGATCGGGGATCGTAGAGAGCCACAGGCTTGCCGTGGCTGGGCGCCTCCGCCAGCCGCACGTTTCGCGGAATTACGGTGCGATAGAGCAGATCGTGGAAGTACTCCCGGAGAGTCTCGCTCACCTGCTGGGCCAGGTTGGTACGGTCGTCGTACATAGTGAGCAGAACGCCTTCGATAAGGACGGAAGGGTTAAAGGCTGCGCGTACCCGCTCCAGGTTCGAGATCAACTCCGAGATGCCCTCGAGGGCGAAATACTCGGCTTGCATGGGAACGATGAGGGTATTGGCGGCCGCCAGGACGTTGAGGGTAAGCAGGTCGAGAGCCGGCGGGCAATCCAAAACGATCAGGTCGTAGTCTTCCTGAACGGGCTCAAGCGCTCGGCGCAGGCGCAGCGCACGGTCATCGGCGGCGGCCAACTCGATGTTCGCGCCAGTCAGGTTCTTTGAGCCGGGCAGCAGCCAGAGCAGTTCGACCTCCGTGGGCAGAATGACCTGTTCCGCCGGAGCCTCTCCCACGAGTACGTCGTAAATGGAGTGACGGTTGTCGTCGCGCAGGAAACCAAGGCCGGAGGATGCGTTTGCCTGGGGATCGCAGTCCACCAAAAGGACTTTGAGGCCTTCAATTGCGAGGCAAGCGGCCAAGTTGATGGCAGTCGTGGTTTTACCAACCCCGCCCTTTTGGTTCACAACTCCAAGAATCTTTCCCATGGCAACCAAGGGTAAAGGCAAGAGCGGTTTGGGCGCAGGGACTTGCGCTGTGGAGAACGCGGTGAAGCTGTGGAAAGTATCCTGGCCATGGAGCAGACGGAGACCGGCAAGCGACTGACAGGTAAGAGGTTGCGAGTCAAAGACGCGAGTTCGTTTTGCGAGGTCCAGAAACGGGCGAATGGTGGAAAACCTGCATCTTTGGGAGGGCAAATTGGGCCTCCATCCGCTATGCGGCCCAGCTCGTTCCAAATTGGATTTCCGCCTGAATTGGGACAATGCAAGCCTTGTTCCACGTGGAACGGTCTTCCATCAAAATCAGAGAACTCAGGCGTTCCACGTGGAACAAGCTCGTCACAGCCAGCCCCGCGAAATCCGGCTACAATCTCTTTCAACTTTTCTTTCAAGTATTTGGCCGCTCACTGTCACACGGGCCGATCTGGATTGTCCTATAACCAGGAGGCAATACATGCAAACCGCGCAGAGCCCACCGATGAATCCGTTTCTTGAATACGCATCCGGCATTCAGGATGAAGATATGGCCACCGCCGCAAAGGCCGGCGACCAGGATCAACTGGAACTTCTGCTCACACGGCATCTCCCCTGGATCTTCAACCTCTCGCTCCGAATGCTTCACCGCCGAGCCGATGCCGAGGATGCCACACAGGAGATCCTGCTAAAAGTCATGAACGCGCTGCCAGGGTTTCGAGGAGAGGCCAAGTTCCGCACCTGGCTCTACCGGATCGCTGTCAACCACCTGCTCAACGTGAAAAAGCCCAAGTGGGCCGCCAACGATGCAGTCTGTTCCTTTTCTGTCGCCTCCACCGGATTGCGCCAGGTACCCGATCTCGATCTTCCAGACCCGAAAACCATCCCGGTCCCGGTCGAGATCCTCATTGAAGAAACCAAAAACAACTGCATGATCGGAACCCTGCTTTGTTTGGACGGCCGCCAGCGCCTCGTCTTCATCCTCGGCGAAGTCTTTGGAGTGAGCGATGAGGTGGGAGCCGAGATCGCCGAGGTGACTCCGGTCAACTTCCGCCAGATCCTGTCGCGTGCGCGCCGCGATCTGTACGAATATCTGCGCGACAACTGCAGCCTTGTAAATGCGGAGAATGCCTGCAAATGCGCTCGAAAGACCCGCGCGTTCATCCAGGCAGGCTTTGTGGACCCGGTGAAGCTTGAGTTTACGCAAGCACACGCCCGCAGAGTCCGAGAGGTCGCCGCTCAACGAATACCGGATCTGATCGATGCGAACATGCAGTTAGGGGCGAGTGTCTACCGCGATCAACCTTTCTATGAGCCGTCCGAGCATCTCGCAGCCTTGCGCCGTGTGGCTGGATCGTTCTCGCTCTAATCGGTTTCATCCCGCGCAAAGGAGTGTCATGGATATACCAAACGCATTTATCGCCAAAACCACTCGGCCCACACCTGAAGAGCTTGATGCAGCCCTTGGCCTCGCGTTCGCTGTATGGAACCAGTTGGTTGACTGGATAGCCGAACAGGGAGCCGCGGATCAGGAGTGGAAGTCATATTCCCCAAAGGCAGGCTGGGCCCTGCGATTGCAGCGAAAGAAGAGGAATATCGTCTACCTCGCTCCCTGCGGCGGCTGCTTCCGGGTGGCATACATCCTCGGAGACAAGGCAGTAGCCGCCGCTCGGGCGGGCAATCTCTCAGAACAAGTGCTTCAACTCCTGGATAAAGCCACACGATACCCAGAGGGAACCGGTGTGCGGATCCTTGTGAAGACGAACGAAGACCTGGACCCCGTTCGCCAACTCGCTCTCATCAAGCTGGCGAACTGATCCTTCGCTGCCCCAAGGCAAGCAATCGGTCTGTGCTACCAGCCAATTGCGCCACATTTGACCAGGAATAATCCGCACCGGCAGCGGACTGCAGGCCGGCGAGTTCAACGCCCGTAGTCATCAGCGCAAGCCACCCTCCGGGGCGGACCATGTGCGATGCAACCTCAACCGAATGATGCATCCGGTCAACGGCGCGGAGAGTGACACAATCGAATTCCGCGGCAAGCGCCTCGGCCCTGCCTGAATGAACGGTTGCCGAAAGCCCCATAACTCGGAGAGCCTCCTGTAGAAACGCAGCCTTCTTGCCCTGCGACTCGGCCAGGGTTACGGAGATTTCGGGGCGGCAGAGAGCGATGGGGATTCCAGGGAACCCTGCGCCGGAGCCGAAGTCAAGCAGCGTGGCGATGCCGGCTGGTAGTGCGCGTGCACAGGCGATGGATTCTACAAAGTGACGGGAAAGGATCCCGTCTTCGTCCCGAATTGCCGTAAGGTTGATCCGGGTATTCCAGCGAAGAATAAGCGAACAGTACTTCTCAAAACGAATGGCCAGTGCCCGGTCCAGCGGCTCCAGGCCAGCCTCCGCCAAATGGCGATCCAGCCGCAATGCAAAGGATTCCAGGCCTGCGTTCATCTTGCGCATTCCTCCCGGCCGCTCATCCAGGAACGACCGAATCCTCTATCTTCGGGGCTTCCCATGTCTCCGCTGCCCTGACAAGCGCCCCAAAAATTGCCCTTGAAAGTGAGCTTTGGGCCAAAGTCCGCTCAGGATGCCATTGCACAGCCAAAACGAAGTGGCTGGCCGAATCCAGCTCGACCGCCTCGATGGTCCCATCTGCGGGGGAAACCGCGCTCACCCGCAGATTGTCTCCGGGGAGCCGGATGGCTTGATGATGGCTGGAGTTGACCTGAGCTTCAACCGTGTCGGCAGGCGGCAGAAGCCCTGCCAGCCGGGACCCCTGCGCAATCCGCACCGGGTGTGCCTCGACCACCTCTCGGCCGGGTTGGTGATTGACCGGCGTCTTCAGATCCTGGATCAGGGAACCGTTGCACCAAACGTTGACAGCCTGGGCGCCGGCGCAGATGCCAAGAATTGGCTTGTGCAGGTTGAACGCGTCTTGCAGCAGCAGCTCATCTACAGCCGCGCGGCCGGGGTCTGCCTCACCGCACTCGGGAATCGGATCTTCGCCATATCTTTGTGGGTCCACGTCGTAGCCGCTGCCGGGGAGCAGTATGCCCTGCACGCCCGAAAGCAACCTGGCCACGCGATCCTGACGTTCATGCAGAGGAACCACAATCGGAGTTGCTCCCGCGGCGTGAAGCGCGGCTAGATAAAGCGGCAGCGACCGCTGATTGTAGGCAGTGTCGCTGCTGGTGGGCTCGGGAATAGCAATACGAATTGGCATGGAAGCACTAGTGTACTCACTCCGTCTGAGAATCCGGAAACACATTCGGAGCAGAGTGGAATTTCAGTTGGAATCTTTTTTGTGCCCGGTCAGTCGCTATCGGATAACTGCGCCTTGAGCAGTCCCGAAAGGTAATCCGCCAGTTGCGACACATCAAAGTCTCCCTCTTCCCATGCGTTGTCGGCAGCTCGGAGTGCGTCATAATATGGCTGCCGATTCTCTCGAATCCGCTCTGGAACGATCTTCCTCCCGCCGAGCAAGCGACCTTGCTTCATGCATATCAGGTAGTAGCACGCAGCTCTCGCAGTTCTTCCATTCCCCTCGACAAAGGGATGAATCCAGTTCATTCGCCACAAAGCGTAGGCCGGAAGCAATGTTGGATGATCAATGGTTAACCAATTCTCATGGACGACAGAGAAGAATCGATCCATATGGTCTGGAACTTCCCTGAAGTGCGGGGGGCGATGATTTCCGACGTAAATCGGCTCCTCGCGATAGCGGCCGCCAAACTGTGCAATGTTTGCCACCGCCGCGTAATTCAGGGCCCAGAGCGTGTACTTGTCGAAGGATTCGATGCCTTTCTCAAGGCCGATCTCAATGCAGTTCGACAGCAAATCGTATTGCCGCAATAGGTTCTGCGCCTGCACCTTTGCAAAGAGCTCAGGGTTGTCTTTCTCTCGAACCGACACTATTACCTATTTCAGACCGCCAGAAAAACGCAAGCCGGCGCGGCGGTTACTTCAAGAGCCGAATGTGCTCAGAGGCTTGTCTCACACTGTCTTTGGTAACCAGGTCAGAATGGAGAGCGTTGCCATATGCAAAACTGATTCGCTGCTCGCGCAACACTTCTTCGCTGACGAATTTACCACGTCCCTCATCCAACAAGCGCATCAAATCGGGATCAGGTGTTCCAACATTTTCAAATTGCTTGCGATCAGCCATTACTCGCACCTCTCTTATTTGATGTACGAAGCGATCATAACGCTACACAGCATTCCCATGGGCTGTGATTTTTAGGCTTGTCCCCCTTTGTACACGATCCCTGATCGCCTAACTATCTTTTTGCGCATCTCCCAACTGATGCAACGCAATATTCAGACTTGAGCGTGCATTCCTAGGGCATCCCCGGCAACAGCGCCCTGCGGCCGCCTGAGGGCCTCGATGGCATCACGCAGTCGCGTGGTCAACTGGTCCGTTTGCCGCGGAGTCATCCCTTTGGTATCGATCGGCTCGCCTGCCGTCAGCGTCAGTTTTCCGGGATATAAATGCCGCGTATGAATCGGGAGCAGATCGTAAACCCCGCTCAGAGCAAGGGGCACCAGCGGAACCTGCGCGCGGATGGCCAGGTAGGCCGCGCCGGAAAGAAACGGGCGCAAATCCCCGTTCGGGGTCCTGCCCCCCTCGGGGAATACAAACACCGACATTCCAGCACGCAGCGCCTTGACAGCGACGCCCAGGCTAGAGAGCGTGCTGTGCGTGTTGACGGTATCGATCGGAATCTGCCCGGAACGATCTAAGTACCATCCGATGAATGCGATAGGCCACAGTTCCTTCCTCGCGAGAATGCGAAACTGAAAGGGCAGCGATGCAAAGATGACCGGCGTATCCATGTAGGAGGTGTGGTTCGAGGCGTAGACGGCGACCGGCGCCTTGCGCAGATTCTCAGCTCCGCGGATGGTGAGCGAACAACCAGAGAGGAACACCATCGCCCGCGCCCACAACCGGGCAATCCGATGCTGCGCGCGCCCCTGCTTGTCTATAAAAGAGACAAGCAGCGAAAGAGAGCCGCAAAGGACCGTTACCACAGCCATGAGCGGAATGTGAACCACGTTGGTGCGCCAGCGGTAAAGCCGGGGCAGAGGATCGGGCCGCCGGCTCATGGCCGCACCTCTTCTTCCGGGAACAGCAAAGTGCGCATTTCGCCGACCAGGTACACCGATCCCGATACGGCAATTATGCCTCTTTCACCCTTGTGTTGGGCCAGTTGCATGGCTTGTTTGACGGATTCCGCAGCCACCGCCTGGGTGCCCGTCGCTGAAGCTGCCGTCAGCAAGTCGTCAATGGCAGCCGCACGGGCGGTTTGGATGGGCGCGAGAATGACTCTATCGAAGAGCGGAAAAAGTATCTGTGCCATCTCAGCGACGGGCTTGTCGCGCAGGCAACTGAAAATGAGCGTGCAAGGCGCCTGCACAGCCTGGGCGGCAGCCAGAATTGGGTTCAAGCCAGCGCGCAGTGCCCACGCTCCTGCGGGATTGTGCGCCACATCCAGGACCCATTTCACGCCGTCTTTCTCAATGCACTCCAGCCTTCCCGGCCAGTGCGTCTTGCGAATGCCTTCGGCGATAGCCCCCGGCCGCACAGGAAAGCCGTGGACAGAAGCCAGCTCGACTGCGGCGGCGATGGCCAAAGCCAGATTGCGTTGCTGGTGGGTGCCCGAAAGCGGAGAATCCACGCGAAGTGTCCCACCCATGGCATTCACGCAGTACGGATCAGACCCGCCAGCATCCACGGGTGGCAAATAGGGAACCGCACTCACACCGCGCACGCCCAGCTCAGCCGCCACCTCACCCAGAACCTGATTGGCTTCCGGGTGTTGGGGCAAGGTAACCAGCGTTCCCCGACGCCGCAAAATGCCGGCCTTTTCCCGCGCAATTGCTCCGATTGTCGAGCCCAGCCATTCTGTGTGATCGAGCGAGATGTCGGTGATAACGGAAAGCAGCGGATCGACGATGTTGGTCGCGTCCAGCCTTCCTCCCATTCCCACTTCGAGCACGGCGATCTCTACCCGCTTCTCGGCAAAGTACATAAGTGCCTGCGCGGTGAGAATCTCAAAGAAGCTGGGCATCTGCGGGAGCCGTCCGTCTGCCACAAGTTGCTGTGCGGCCCCGTGAACGCAAAAGTAAAGGCGGGCAAACGCATCGTCGTCAATCTCCGCGCGATCCAGCCGGATTCGTTCATTGACATAAGACAGATGCGGCGACGTATAGAGACCGGTGCGAATGCCCGCCGCCGTCAGGATTGAAGCCAGCGTTGCGGCGGTCGAGCCTTTCCCATTCGTCCCTGCTATCAAAACTGACCGAAACCTGCGCTGCGGATTCCCAAGCGCGTCCAGCAGAATGCCGATCTCGTCGAGCGAGAACTTGCGCCGTGGCTGGCCGGGGCGAGCATAGAGCTCCGGCGCCATGGCATTCAATTGATCGACAGCCGCGGTGTAGGACATGGAAAGTTCAGTATAAAAGGCCTCCCCAAGTCTTGTTTCACCGGCTCACTTTCGCAACAGCAACTGCAGGGCCTGTCGCGCATTCTGGAGGCAGGCGCGGGCCTCATCCTCTTGCAGCAGGCCTTGGTGCACAGCCTTTCTGCCCACATCGTTCACGAGATTGGCCACGCGAGGAAGATCGGGGTCAAAGCCGGTCAGGACAAGATTGTTGTTCACCTCGTGGAGCAGGTTGCCGAGCGTAGCTGTGTTTCGATAGCGGGAGCGAACCAGACGTGTGAGCGCGGCGGGCAGTTTCTGCTTGATGGCCTCTTCGAGTACCGAGCGACACATCACCGCACAGGCGGTAAACAGACCGAAGAAGTAGCAGCGCGTTGCCTCATCCAGGTACCGGTCGGCCTCCTCGGAACTAGGCGCTGCCACCACGCATTCGCGCAGGTGGGTGGCCCGCAACACGGCAGGTTCAACAAGTTCCAGCATCTCCAGGGCAAAGGCCGCGCGCAGCAGGTCATTTTGCTGCATATCCAGCGCGCGCTGAATCTCCTGCCATGCCGGAGTATCCCCCCCGCTGCCGGCTTGTTTTAGCCGGGTAAGAGAAGTAAGCCGATGCCGGGCGTGTTGAATGAAGCCCTGACGCATCTCCTGAGCAAGGTTCCGCCAACCGGCAACAAAGCCCGCGGAGTCCTTCTGGTAGTGCGTCCAAAGCTCGTCGTACACAACGCCAGGCAGCACGGCCTGCAATGCGGTAAAGCGTCCGGTTCTTGCCAGCTCTGAGATTGCCTCGCAGAACTCGCGTCCAGGCGCACCTTCGGCGGACATCTGCAAAAGCTGATCTTCCAGACACCTGACAAAGATCGCCATTGGCAAAGCTGCGCCTCCGATCCAAGTCTAAGATCGCTGCCCCATCTCTTCCTGCTTGCAACCTCGTAACGGAAATGCGCTCATCCAGGAATGGGAATCAGTTCCTGCCACGGAACAATGATGGGAATAGGCCGGTCCTCAGACGCGCCTGTTTTATGTCTGCCACTTGCTCGGAAAGTTCTTGAAGATCCGTCTCCTGTGGAGGACTAGCCTTCCTGATGCCCTTGCCAATCGCGAGGATGGACGCGCTTTTCACATAAGCCGTCTGCTTTGCACAGGCCTTTTGCAGGCGTATGTGGAAGGCGTGGGAAACACGGGTACGCTTACCCGCCTCCCAACCTGCTTTTCCAGATATGCAGTATTCCACAGCTACGATTTAGAAAAGCGGACATACTTCTAACGCTATTATTTACAATAATTTAAGATGCCTTTCCACTTTTCCTAACTGAACTACGGGTGTTACGGTCTTTTCTTTTAATCTCTTACCATTTTCCTCACTCCCCGTCGCACTTTGCGGATGCTCGCTCGTCGCCAGGCATTGGCAAACGAAATGGCCCTGCTTATAACCAAACCAGAGAGACATTGCATTGAGCCAGCGTAATCCAGAGAAGAGCCCCTGTTTTCCACGCGCGCATCCGCGCAGAGATGAATACAATCAAGAAATAGAAAAGACAGCCACTTCCACCTGGGGGCTTTGTGTTGTAGAGTGTGGCCAGCGTGGAATGTTTGGATTATGGTTTTTCCCGCACTGATTGAAATGAGGTTGGGTCGATGTCGATCGTGGAAACTGAAGTGGAGAAACCGGCCGTGCAGGGGGCAACGATGGAAATTACCGTAAGCCGCCAGGATCTGGTGAAGGAGCTCACTGCGACACAGAGCGTGGTCGAGCGCAAGACGACGATTCCGATTCTTTCCAACTTTCTCATCGAGGTCGAGGGTGACCGGTTGAACATCACCGCTACTGACCTGGACCAGGCGATCCGCACCAGCACCGAAGTCAAGGTGAAGAAGCCGGGGGCTTGCACTATTCCGGCGCGAAAGCTCTACGACTATGTGAAACTCCTGCCAGACGGCGACATTTCAATCAAGCTGCTTGACAACCACTGGGTGCAAATCCGCTCAGGGCGATCAAATACGAAGATGGTCGGCATGGCGCGGGCCAACTATCCGCAAGTGCCGGAGTTCCCAGCCGTCGCGGCTACGAGCATTTCAACCGTGGCGCTCAAGACGCTGATTGCACGCACTATCTTTGCCATCTCCAACGAGGAGTCCCGTTACACGCTGAATGGCGCATTGCTGGTAATCAAGGCGGAATCGCTGGCCATGGTTGCCACCGACGGGCACCGGCTCTCGTTTGTCGAGAAGCCGAACGAAATTCTTGAAGGTATCAGCGGCGAGAAGCGTGTACTGATTCCGCGCAAAGCTCTACAAGAGCTTCAGCAGTTGCTCTCGGCCACCGACGCGGAAAAGGTAGAGTTTGCCGATGACGAACACACTCTGTTCTTCCGCGTCGGTCATCGCACCCTGAGCACGCGAAAGCTCTCCGGCCAGTTCCCCAACTTTGAGGCGGTCATGCCGCGCGACAACACAAAGTTCGCGGTGGTTCGATCGAGCGAACTCTCGGCGGCTATTCAGCGCGTAGCGCAGTTTGCCGACGAACGGTCGGGCGCCATCCGGCTGCGGCTCGAGGGCAATGAGCTCAAGATCAGCTCCAGTTCAACGGAGTCCGGCGAGAGCGAAGACACGATCGACACGCCGTATTCGAGCGATCCGATCATGGTGGGCTTCAACTCCGGCTACATTCTGGACTTCCTGAAGGCACTTAGCAATGAGGGTGAGGTGCGGCTGGAGTTCAAGGATTCGCAGTCGGCTGGCCAGATGCGACCCGAGGATCCGGATGCGGAATACAAGTATCGGTACGTGCTGATGCCGATGCGGATATGAGGAAAGCAGCAAGGTTTGCCGTGCTTTGCGCGGGCGAATAAAACAACGACGGCCCGGCAGCAATGCCGGGCCGTCGTGTTGATGGGTATGAATCTGGCTTGTTCCCTTGTCACTGCGAGACCGGTTGCGCCGGCATCGCCTTGGGTGCTTTCAGGTGGGGCGCCAGAGGCGCCGCCGGAGCAACTGGCGCAGCCGAAACCGCGGCTATCCCCGAGCCTTTCTTGATGCGCACGTCGCCGTTTTCCGCGCTCAGCATTATCTTTGCGCTCCCTGCGCCGATTCTGCCACTGACGGACTTGTTCTCATCGCCGCTGATCGGAAGGTCAAACTCCGTGACGATGTCACCATTGCGTGTGCTGCCGTTCACACTGGCCGAGGCGTTGGGCGGCAGCGTCACCTCGACGTCACCCTTGCTGTTCTTGGCTTCCACGCCGTAGTTGCCGGCAGGCTCGATGGTGATGCGGCCGTCGCGGTTCTCCACGTAGGTATCCCCCGAAATCTGGCTGAGGTCCACGTCCTTGGCGTGGGTTTCCACGCGGACTTGTCCTTTTGCCTCGCTAACCCTCAGGTCGTCGGAGTCAAGGGTAAGGTCGCCGGGCAGCGAGGCAATTTGCAGGTCGGTAACCGAGGTGTGCAGGTGGACGGAGCCGGCGACGCTCTCGAGATGCACATCGCCGAGGATCTCGCCATTTTGCGTGACCTTGCCTTTGATCTCGGATAGTGTGAAGTCGTTCAAATCGCCGTCGGCGATAACGTCACCGTCGATCTGGTGGGCGGAGAAGTCGTGCTTGCCGTTGGACAGGTGGACTTGCACCGAGCCCGCGATGGCGCTCAGATGCACGTCCCCGTTCCCCGCCGTGACACCTAGGCCAGCACCTAGGCCGGCTGCCATCACGTCGCCCTTGCCGGCGTTGATGGTGACGCGCGCGGATTTTGGAACGGTCACGGTGAGGTTGACGCGCCCGTTGGAGTTGCCTTCCGACTTGACCAGCACAGCGCCGCCGCTGACGGTTACCTGTGCAGCTTCGGAGTCAAATATCTTCTTGGCATCGCTATCCGAGCTGGCAAAGGCTACTTGGTGGGCTTGCACTTCGACAGTGGACCCATCGCCCGCCGAAATGCTGATATCCCCTCGCGGATTCTGAATCTCGACTGAAGAATTGGCGGGAATCTGCGATGTGAGCACATGCTGATCGTTGTCGTGCTCGGGCATGCCGAAGGCGTTGAAGAAGTTGTCGTTCTGATCGTTCCATTGGCCAAACCACGGTCTCATGTGATTCCACCCAGAGGCGCCGAAGCCCAAAAAAGCGAGCAGGATGAGGATGCCCACAAAGCTGCCGCCGCGGCGAACGGGAGTCTCGCGGCGCAGATCGATGGCCCATTCGCCGAGCAGCGCCAATCCAGCGCCGATCAGCAACAGCGGCCACCATCGGCCATACCAGGCCCAAAAATCGCCGGCGCCGATGCGGCCGGAGAGCACAAGCAGGGCGACAACGCCGACACCGATGAGGATGACGGGACCGACCACAGAAGGAACACGTGGCCCGTAGGCGCCAATGTAGTTAGCCCTCCAGGCCTGACCTTGGGCTTTCCAGGCATCTCGCTGGGCCCTCCAGGCGGCCTTTTGCTGGGCGCGGTATGCGCGATATTGGGCCTTTGGATCGTAAGGGGGATAAGGGGGCGGCGGCGCGCCGCTCGGATTCGGAGGTATGCTGCTCATGATTGGCCTCCTTCGGGGTTTTGATCTTGCGTTGTCAGGTCATGCAGCGGAACCGGCACGATCGCAGCGGATTCCGGTTCGGTGTATTGCTGAGCGGCCGGGGCCGCGTTGGGATCGACTGTGCCGGCATAAGGCGCGCCTGGGTAGGGCTGGCCGGCCGGATAGGAACCCGGATACGGCGCGGGCGGATAGGGTGCCGGAGGATAACCTCCTTCGGCGGCCATGGCTGCCCGCTCGGCCAGCATGAAGACGCCGAGCAGAATCAGGAAGAGCGGCCAAAAGAAGTGCCAGGGATGGTCAAGAATGCCCATCTGATGGAACAGAGCGACGATGCCAATCAGCATAAGGAATGCGGGGCCGCGCAGGCGGCGAATCATGATGTAACGGCTCATTTGGAACCTCCTTGAGAATCACCGAGACGGCGAACGATCAGCCAGACGCCCAGCCCTATCAGGCCCACTGGCCATGCAAAATCCTTGAGCCGACCGTTGAAAATATCCAACTGGTCAAGCAGAAACAGGGTCCCCAGAGCAATCAGGACAATCGCCCCAATCGGTTCCTTGCGGCCACAGAACAGCGGACGCCAATACTGCGGTGGCATTGGCGGACCCGCCGGATCGACAAAGCCGGCCGGCGGCGGCGGGAACGGGCCCTGATACTGGCCCTGATACGGGGCCTGGTACTGACCCTGATACGGAGACTGATAGCCCGCTGCCGCTGTGCCATCGCCAGTTGCACCTGGAACCTCCGCGCCAGGCATTGGGGCGCTGGGTGGCGCTGAATACCGCGGTTTTCCGCCTGGACTCAGCCAGTTTCCAACCTCATTGAGCCCCAGTGGATCGGGCAGCGGCTCGCCGTCTCGCAGCGCTCGGGCGGTGTGGAATGCCTCAAAGGACTGGTAAAGAACCCATGCGGCGATGAAGAGACCAAAGATCCCGTAGACATGGGCGGCGCTCACCAGCACCGCGAAGATCACCACATGGATCAGCCCCTTGAGAAACTGTCCGTTGTACATGGCGCCGACGCCGGGTATGACACCGAGCACCGCAGCCGTAGAAGGATTGGGCCCGCTGGATGGGGCCGCCAATGGTGGTTGAAAATTCTGCCACGCCGTCCAGCAGGGCTCGCAGAGAATTTGTCCTCCAGCCGCGTTACGCACGCAGCCGACGCATAGCGCCTTGCCGCAACTTTGGCAATAAGCGGATGCGGTTACACCGCTGTGATTTACGCATTCCATGATGTGCTCCTTTCCCGTGGTGCCATTGCGGAGCCGCCGGAAAGCGCGGGCCGAGCTTGAAGCGTCAGGGAAGTTTCTAAAAAGTGAGTGGAATCGCCGATGGCCGGCCTGTTGACTGGGTTGCCCGACTGCTGCGGGGCTTGCATGGGTGAAGTGCCGCCCTTGCGGACGGGGCTCTGCCGGGACTCTCCCGGCGCGGTGTTGTTCAACTTCTGGTGGTTGTTGATTTCATCGCCCTCGTCCCCAATCTCCGCCGCCCTGCGCAGCTCCCGCATGGTCGACTCGACCTGATAGACAAAATGAGAGTGGTCGCAATAGCGGACGATCGGGGTGGAAGCCATGTTCAACCGCCGCTCCATCACCGAGCGCACTGCCGCGGGGCGCAGGCTGGCCAGGCGCAGATCGCTCAACCGGACGTTGGTCAAGGACATTGTGGTGGAGATGGAAAAAAAGGCCATGGCGGCCGTCATCAGCAGACGGGGCTCGGCAAAGCGGCGAACATTGGCGACAAAGCCGGGACGCTGCCAAGCGGGGGGTATGGGCAAGACTCGCGGGACAACCGGGGCAAGGCTGTAGCCCTCTACCTGCCCAGGGCAGGTCTGCGCGAGGATCTTGTCCAGCAGCCCCTCGGGAACCTCCGGCTCTGTCGACAGGAACCCAAGCCATTCGCGGCCGATCCTTGCATCTTCAAACAGTGCGGCACATGCTGGGCAGACGGCCATGTGCGCGGCAAAAAGAGCCTCGTCGCCGGGCTTGAGCAGCCCGTCCAGCGCATCGGCCAACAGTGTCTCCCACTGTTCGCAGGCCGTGGAATTCGAATTGAAAATACGCTCTGCCATCACATTACCTCCCGTTTATTACGTTCCAGCAGCCGTGCAAGTTCCGCGCGGCCTCTGCTGATGCGGGACTTTACGGTCCCTTCGGGAATGCCCAGCACCTGGGCGATTTCCTTGTAATCCATATCTTGGAGGTCGCGGAGAATGACGGCTTCGCGCAGCTCGACGGAGACGCGCGCAAGGGCATTCTGGACCATCGTTGCCAGTTCTTTCTGAGCCGCCGACTCGTGCGGCGAGGGACTTTTCGCCGTCAGCCGGTCAATGGGCTTAAGCTCCTCGACCGACTCCCAGCCCTCATCCAGCGAACCAGTGGAGCGCAGGTTGCGGGTGCGGCGGAAGTTGTCCACCAGCAGGTTGCGGGTCATGGTTGTGATCCACACTTGCAGGCTGCCGCGTACCGTATCGAACCGGCTCAGGTTGGAATATATCTTGAGGAAAACTTCCTGGGTCATGTCCTCGGCGTCGGCGGGGTTTCCCGTGAAGCGGTAGCAAAGGCCATAGACGCGCCGATGGTGGGTGCGGACCAGCTCGGCCCACGCGCTTGAATCACCGTCCATGCAACGGCGGACGAGTTGGAAGCAGTCGTTCTCCAGCGGATTCGCCTCCAAGCGAGCCATGTGGGCGGCTGGCGCCGTTGCTGTGATTCCCACGGACAGGCCTTCGTCCACTGGGCAGGCGGCCGTGGCGCCCAGGACGTGGCTCGGGATGGACGGTCTTTGCGTCCCCGCCCCCCGAGCCTCCGGTGTCCGCCGCACTGCCCTGACCGGCGACCCCAGCCCCATCTCGCTCCAGCTTAATGTACCCACGCATTGCATAGTTTGCTAATACGCGGGATTTGTGAGGATAGTTCCGTCGAGGTGTGCGGCCTCCATGCGCCCGAGGCTTCTGTGTGCTCAAAATGTGCCTGCCCTGACATTTCAAGGCCGGAAGCATCCCAGGGTTGTGGTTCTGAACGGATGCGGCCGAGGAGAAATCCATGCTCGGCAGCTTTGCTCTACGGAGAGCCGTCTTCAATTTGCCAATCGTTGCTGCTGTGTGAGCCGGGCACAGAGCGGCGGCCAATCCCTTCGTCCCCGCTACAGCGATGGATGTCGCATTGGCGCAAAAGCCGGGGGAGCAGACGGCTGTCTTCTCTCGTTTCAACCTAGATTCCGGTCCCATCCGAAGGCACTCGCAATTCTGCCTTCACTGCATGGGCGGAAAGGCTCCGACACACTGCCCCAACTTGGTTTTAGGGTTTATCGCGATTAGCGACGCGCCCGGAGCCTTATCAATGGCTGGCAGCGGCGGGGCTGGAGTCACGACAACCGCCGTCCCTTTCAGATCGAAGTTCACGTGAGCGACGGCCGCTTTTGTGTACTGCGAATGCACCTGCTCCGGCTTGATGCCGTTGATGGTGACTGTGTCGAGTGTGATCTCCGTCGCGTGCGCGTCGTCCTTGCCCGCAATCAGCACGTCGCCCGGCGTCAGGGAAACGATGTTGCGCAGCGTGATCGCTTTGTAGTCCGGTATGCGATCGCCCACCACGCCGGGGTCCACAAATCCTTCCACAGTGCCGTTGTTATAGAAGGGGCTGATCGCGATCGGTATGGCAACGTTTCTCATGCAGATGTTTTCGTAGGTCAGGTCGTGCACCGGACCCCCGCGCGCCGCATTGCTCTTGATGCGAATGCCGCTGGTGGTGCCGTCTTCGGTCAACCCGGCCACCAGAAGAAAGCTGTCGCCGCTGAATGTTTCGCTGCCAATGGACATCCCGTGCCCATCGTAAAAATGATTATTGAGCACGCTCATGTGAGTTATGCCGGTCTTGATGGCAATGTTGTCGTCGCCGTTGTCGATCCAACTGTTGGCGATGGTAATGTTGGTCGAGCTTCCCGGATCGATGCCGTCGGTGTTGCGCGAGTCGACGCCGCGGACCGTCGGCGTCAACAGATGCACGCCCCATGCCGTGAAGCCGTCGGTGTTGCTCACCGTGACGTGGTAATTTGGCGAATTGTGCAGCGCGATGCGATACAGCGTAAAGCCGTCCGCGTGGTTAGCCGTAATCAGCTTGGTGCTGAAGTAGCGCAACTGCTTCGGTTCGGCCGCGCGCGCCATCTGCCACCAGGTGTAATCATGCCCGATCACCATTGCGCCGCCGCGTCCATCGATCACTCCATCGCCCATGATTGCGGCGTTCTTCACATTCACGCTGATGAGCGACTTGCAGGGCCGGCCTCGCGGCGGGGTTGGCATCGCCGGCCGTGAAGCCGCACCCGCATCTTTGGCCGTGATGTAGGGATTCCCCACGTCGCTCATCGTCCCGCAAAGCAACTGCCCTTCTCCAGACGGATTAGGGTCATAGTCCTTCGGATCCCTCGATCCATAGAGGGTCACGCCTTTGTCAATCAACAGCGTTACTCCCTCTCTCAGGTCCAGCGAACCGGTGAGAAACGCATTCGTCTTGTCGCCGGCAGCCAACTCCACCGCCATACCCGGTTTGCAGGCATCCAGAGCCTTCTGGATCCGCGCTGTATCGGTCGTCTTTTCAAAGACTTCCGCGAGCCTTTCGGCGTCTCCCGACTTTTCCGCCAGCAGCTTGGTACATGCTGGTGGCAGCACCGGTTCAGTCACAGTGCGCGTGTCTTGCGCCAACCCTGAAAGCGTCGTCAAAACCACCGCGACACTCGGCATCCAAATGCGATGAATCCCTCTCATTGCCGGCCCCTTTGTCCTCTTCTCAAACTGTTCGGAATTATAGCCCGCGACTGGCTTGTCATTGCCAATCAGGTCCGTCGCGTTAGCGACCTGCCGGCCGGCTCTTCGATTGAAGCTTACGCGTCTCGCTATACTCACGGGTGCAGGCCCCGGTCCGTCACTGCCGATTCTCGTGCCAGCGGAAGCCGTCTGCCCCCGGAGCTGTTTTAATAAAGAGATGGGTTCAGCAATGCGCACGGCGATCATTGGTGGAGGCATAGCGGGGCTGGCGGCTTCCTATGAACTCGAACAGGCGCGCAAGGCAGGCGCGCAGGTCGAGTACACACTCTTTGAGTCGCGGGAGCGGCTGGGCGGGTCTTTGTCTTCGGAGATTGTCGACGGCGCGGTGGTGGAGCGCGGGCCGGACTCCTTCTTGACCGAGAAGCCGGCGGCAGCGCAGTTGTGCCGGGAGCTGGGCATCGGGGGCGATCTGGTGCCCTCGAACGACGCCGCGCGCAAGACCTGGATTGTGGTGAAGAACCGGCTGATCCCGCTGCCGGACGGGCTGATGTTCCTGGTGCCGACCAAGCTGATTCCCACTGCGCTGACCCGGCTCTTCAGCTTGAAGACCAAGGTGCGCATGGGGCTGGAGCTGCTGCACCCTCCTCGGCCCAGCGGCCTGCCCGACGAGGCAGTGGCGACGCTGGTGGAAAGGCACTTTGGCCAGGAGGCTGTGGACCGGCTGGCCGATCCGCTGCTCTCGGGCATCTTTGGCGGAGACGCCTCGCAACTGAGCGCGCGCACCGTGCTGCCCCGGCTGGTGGAGATGGAGAGCGAATACGGATCGCTCACGCGCGGCATGTTGGCGGCGCATCGCAAGATGCGCGCCCGTGCCAAAGAAACTGCGCAAAGGAACGGGGCCGGAAGCGGGCAGACTGGCGTCAAACCAAGTCCAGGGCCTCGGGGCATCTTTACCTCGCTGCGGGGCGGCATGCAGCAGATGGTCGATGCGCTTGTTGCGCGGCTCGATCCCAAGTCGGTACGCTTGTCAACGCCGGTCAGCGGGCTTGAGAAGACAGCGGACGGTTGGCGGGTCGAGGCTGGCGGCAAGTCGGATGTCTTCGATGCGGTGATCATGGCCTCGCCCGCCTGGGCCGCCGGAGCGCTGCTCGGTCCAGTGGATTCCGCGCTGGGCGAGGAACTGAGCGCGATTCCCTACTCTTCTTCGATCACCGTGAATCTGATCTACGACGAGGCGAAGCTGGGCCGCCTGCCGGATGGGTTCGGCTTCCTGGTCCCGGCCAAGGAAGGCCGCTCGATGCTGGCCTGTACGTTTGTGCATCGCAAGTTTCTGGGCCGCACGCCGCCGGGCAAGGCCGTGCTGCGCGCCTTTCTGGGCGGCATGAACAACGAGGCGCTGCTGGCCGAGACGGACGAAGCCCTTGTGGCTACCGTGCGCCGCGATCTGGAGTCGATTCTTGGCACCGATGTTGTGGGGCTGGGAATGGAACCGGAACACACGCGGGTTTCGCGCTGGCGCCGGGCAATGGCGCAGTACGCCGTGGGCCACCAGGAGCGGATGGGGCGGATCACGGCGCGGGTGGCAGCGCTGCAGGGGCTGCGGCTAGCCGGGAACGCCTACGACGGCATCGGGATCCCGGACTGCATCCGGCTGGGAAGAAAAGCGGCGAAGGAGCTGGTGAGCGAGTCGGCTAGTCAGCGGGTCAGTTAGTCAGCGGGTTGAATGGATTCTGTGGTGCTACCGTCCTTCGAGCAAAAGCGCTTGAAGGACGGGTACCCGGCTCACGCGAAACCTGACGGGAGCATCTACCTACGTCACGGTCTCCTCGATTAAGAATGGCTCGATCGCCTTCCCGTTCTTGCATTCACTGCGTATGCGGTAGGAAATCTTCGTGTTCAGACAATCGGGAAGAAAGTAATCGCGGGGGATAATTGCCAGCTTCACCGGTTTGCCGGGCGGAAAATATCCAACACACAAGAAGTCTGCTCTTAGCCTCTTGTGTTCATCGACCTCAGTTTCGTAGAGATCGGGAATCCCGTTGTACAGCTTGGCGCTTCCCTTAACCTCGAGTTTCAATTCCACGGAGCCTTTCGTCGCGAGCAGGTCATATCCCTTATGTTTCCCGCCTGCATGTGCCACCTTCGTCAGCTCCCAACCCCTCTGCTTGTAGTGGCATATAACCAATTCCATCGCTCGAAGTTCCGGGCGCTCTTCCTCGTGATCTGCCATTCCATCCTCCGGGTGAGACAAGGCAATTGTATTCGTGTGACGCTTCGACGGCTTCCGCGAAAAATATATTTCCCAAAGTATCCTGTAGATTCCTACCATATGGTCTAAAATGCCGGGTGCCAATTGGCCCAGTTCTCGATTTTAGAGACCTTGGAATCGCTTCACTAAACCGCCGTTGGGTGGACTCCTTCCGATGTCCGAAAACCCGGATATGGGTTACGCGGCGAAGAACGAATCTATGGCGAGGCCCGCTGAGGCTTCGCAATTGTCACTACTTTTAGGTTGTTACGTACCTTGGTCACGCCTGGCACGCCGCCGGAGATAAGCTCCGCTAGTTCCCGGGCGGATTCGCTCGATACTGACCCCGAGAGTGTAACTTCACCCGTTCGGGTGTCTACGCTGATGCCTTCGCTCTTCATGGTTTTCGAGGCGTCTAGAGCGTGTAGAACATCCAATTCGATCTGGCCGTCTGAGCGCGCCGGAGAGCGGGCTGCGTCGGGTTCAGGTGGGCTCGCAGATTGGCTGGGCGCATCTGGCTCAGGTACATTTGGAGATTGTCTGGTGGCAGGTTCAACTTGCAGTGGCCTCACAACTTTTTCGCGTGGATCTGAAACTATGCAATTTCGGAGTACTCGAGCTAGTCCAAAACCAAGACCAAGGTCCATACCGGACTCTTCGTGGTAATCTCCCATGACCCGGACACGATCACCCTTGTGGTAATAGTAATTTGCGTCTTCAAACTCGTCGGGGCTCATTGCGCACATCATGTACTGTCCCTTTTCCTGTTCGTCTTCCAAGATCATCATCTGACCGAAGTTTGCATAAAAAACCCCTTGGACGATCAGGGATGAATCTGGCGGAATGCGTCCAGTGTGGGCTGTGATAAGCGCAACGCTATATGTCCTCCCGTCCTCTACAGCTCCTCTGCCAAACAGATTTGGCACCAACCGCAACTCGTGATCGTTGGGATCGCGATCCGTCTGTGACGTTGGGGAACCTTGGGGTGCCGATTCTGAAGACGCTTCTTCACTGTTCGCGACCGGCGGGGACGGAGAAGATGTTTGGGCAGCGTCCTGGACGCTGCTGGCTGGATCTGGCTTATGGGAAATCACGACGACGGCGGCAATCAAGACAACAACGGCTAGCGCGATAAAAGAGAACGCCTTTGGTGGCACACTCTTCGGTCTTGTAAAGGGATTACCACAATTCGGGCAAATACTGGCCGTCTCTGGGTGGTATTCACCGCAACGGACACAGACCTGTGTGGTGGATTCTCGCATTCTGCTCCCCCGAGATCTGCTCAACGGGCGAATTGTGCCACTTGAAAGCCCAAGCTGTCGATACCACTCTTGGCCTCTGGAGAGCCGACGGCCGGTTGCTCAAGGTCTCGCTTTGCTTCAGCGAACTGTGAAGACTACTGACCTCTATTTCCCCACCACCGGCAGAATCAGCGCGCTGGGGTGAGCCGCGTCATGGAGGATGGTGTTGGTAGCCTTCACAAAGGTCGAGTCGGTGGCTGCGTCTTTGCCGGTGTTCAGGTTGCGGTCAAAGCGGGGGAAGTTGCTGCTGCTCACTTCAAGGCGAATCCTGTGGCCCTTGAGAAAGACGTTGCTGGTGGACCACATATCGATTTTGTACTCGTAGACCTGGCCGGGGACAATGGGTTTGGCTTCGCCGGTGGTGGATTCGCGATACCTGGCGCGGAGGATGCCTTCGGTCAGGTTGATCGCTGTGCCATCGGGAGCTACATCGACTAACTTCCCGGTAAAGTCGGTGTCGGCGGCGGATGTGCTTGCGTATAAGTCGAGAGTTACAGGTCCGGTAACTTCGAGATCCTGATCGAGCGGCGGCGTGGAGTAAACAAGCACGTCGGGACGGGCCTCGACTTCCTTCTGGTCGCGCGGGCCCGGCGCAAGGTGAACTGCGTCGCAGCAAAGAGGGCCGCCGACCGTAGGAACGGGCTCGGCGGGGTCGTAGACGTAGGTGTCTGGCGAGTCAATGTCAGGAATCACAACTCCCGCAAACAGCCTTCCGTCCCCTGAAACGGAGTTTGCACGCTTGCCGGAGTGCAGGTAGAAACGCGTCTCTTTCGCCCGCTTGAGCGGCCACTCATCCTCGTAGCGCCACTCGTTCCTGCCCATCACGAAGATCTTGACCGGCTTGCCGTTGGCAAACTCATTCTGCTTGCCCAGGAAGAGGTAGTCGTACCAATCGAGAATGACGGCATTTTCATCGAAAGGTGCATCGGGGCCAAAATCGACTGTGCCGACCGTGCGGCCCCAGCCGGAATGGCCGCCGATGGCGACGATCAGATGCTGGCCGTTGCGGGCGGCCTCATTACCAGCGTGCGCCTTCATCCCCATGTAATTGCGCAGCGAGCCGCCCTGGAAGATGTCGTACCAGGCGGCAATGGTGAGCGCGGGAACCTGGATGTTCTGGTAGTTCTCCTCGATGGACCACTGCTTCCAG